>Ga0335397_10000160_pt1 | contig 76776 bp, 67 predicted proteins | sample MAT04_FD_205740 | JGI IMG/M metagenome (GOLD analysis project Ga0335397, IMG submission 205740) | Freshwater microbial communities from Lake Fryxell liftoff mats and glacier meltwater in Antarctica - MAT-04 (spades assembly) (version 2) ...
GGCGTTGGGCTCGGTGGTGATCGCGGGGAGATCCTCCGCGTGGAAATGATCGATCCGGAGATCGCCGTCCTCGCGTGTCTCGTGCCGAAGCGACGCCAGACGCGGCTCGTTGAAATAGAACGTGCGGCTGGTGGGCGTCATCAGCACGTAGTCCAGGCGCGCGATGGGCGCGTCGCCCGCGAAGAACTGCATGTCACCGTAGTAGTCGTCGAACTGGTTGCGCTCGGCGACGTCGTCGATCCGGTAGCGCACCTCGACCACATCACCGGGCTCCAGATCGGGGAACACCACGACCATCGCGCGGGTGTCGTAGTAGATGCGGTACCAGGGCTCGCCGAGCTGCTGCTCGAAGCTGTCGTTCGCTTCGAGGATCCGGCCATTGCGGTAGACCCGCGCCGCGCGGACCGTGACCCGCTGCACGTCGGGGTCGTACACGATCGAGTAGGTGCGCCACGAGCGCGCGCCATCCTCGGTGACGATCTGCGTCGCCACCTGGTGGTAGCTCGATCCGAGACCACTCTCGAACACGGTGTTCACCGTGAGCTGCTCGAGGAAGCGGAGGGGATAGCCGCTCTCCTCGCGCACCCGAGACAGGAGCTCTTCGCTCGAGACCGCGAAGGCCTCGTCGCGGCGCTCGGCGGGCTCCATCCCCTCGAGCAGCTCACGGGTGCCCACATCGGTCGGCCGCAGCGCCAGCGCCTCGCGCAGCACCTCCAGCGCCACCTCGTCTTGGCCGGCGCGCAAGAGCGCGCGGCCGTAGGCGACCCGCACATCGGCGTCGTCGGGCGCCAGATCCATCGCGGTACGGAACGCGCCCATCGACTCGTCACTGCGCTCGACGGCGTCGTAGAGCTCGGCCGCACGCAGGTAGAAGCGGCTGTGATCGTTGCCCAAGCGCAGCATCGCCTCGATACCGCTCAGCGCCCGCTCGGTCTCGCCGCGGGTGATCGCATCGAGGATGAGCGATTCCCGGCTCGACTGATCGTCGAAGCGGATGGCGACGGCCTCTTCGAGACGCGCGATCGCCTCGTCGCGCGCGCCGGCTTCCTCGGCCGCGCGGGCGCGCATGGCGGTCCAGCGCGCGGATCCGGGAGCGCGCGCGGCGGCAGCGTCGATCACCGAACGCGCGGACGCCGGCAGACCCAGCGCCACCAAGAGCTCGGAGCGCAGGACCGCGCCCTCCATCGCCTCGACGCTGTTCGTAGGAATCCGATCGAGCACCGCGAGCGCTGCGTCCGGGCTCGGTCCGGTCATGAGCAAGCGAGCGCGCGCCAACAGGACGGCGGCCGCGGCGTCATCGAGCGCGACGGCGCGATCGACGGCGGTGCTCGCGGCGCCGCGCGACGAAGCGACGGTCGCGGCGAGCACCCAGCGCTCGGCGGTCGGTCCGAGGGTCGCGGCGCGCTCGGCGAGCTCGGGCGCGCGATCCTCGTCCGGATCATCGGCGCCAGTGAGTACCAAGAAGCGCGAGAGGTTCTCGAGCGCTTCGGCCGTGGGCGATGCCCCCGACGCGGCCGACTCCAACGCAGCGAGCGGCGCGACGGGTGCGTTGGGCAGTCGAGCGACGCCGTGTCCCGCGTGCACCTGGGCCGCGTCGCCATCGGTGGAGAACGTGAGCCCGCGCGCGGGACCGCCAGTCGCGTCGCCCAGGCGCGCGTAGAAGCCCCACGTCGAGGTCTCGACGCACACCTTGACCAAGAGGCGATTGAGTCCCGCGTGCGCCCCCACCATCGCGACCTGACGATCGGGATCGGGCTGGCGGTAGTTGTCGTCGCGCAGCACCTCGGTGCCGTTCCACCATGCCGCCACGGCACCACCGGCGCCGAGCCAGAGGGACAGCGGCTGGGCGCGCTCGCTGGTCACGAAGGTCTCGGCGTAGCTGCACGCATGCACGTCGGGCCGGTGCACCGCATCGAAGGAGACGTAGCCGTAGTGACCGATGTCGGGGTAGGTCCGCCAGCTCACGGGGCGCTCGCGTCCCTCGAAGTGCGCGTCGGGGTCTGCGGGCTCCATGCGCAAGCGCTCGGGATCGTAGACGGTGGTGAAGCCGCGCTCGCCCTCATTGTCGAAGGGGCCCACCACGCGGAAGGCGCGGACGTAGCCGAGCTCATCGATGGTGCGGCTCGACGCCGCCTCGTCGCCGGCGCGCAGCTGGGCCCGCGCCAAGAACGCCCCGACGTACGCGCGGAGCGGCGCGCTCAGCCGACGATCGCGCGACAGGCGCTCCAGGGTGGCAATGCTCCGGGCCGGCGGCACATCGCCAAACGTGCGCCAGAGCTCGAGGAAGGGGACGTACGCCGCGGCACCCCGGGTGCGCGCGACGGCCGCAGCCAGCTCGTCCTGCTCGGCTTCGTAGGGGTTCTGCGCCGCGGCGAGCGCGGGCGTCAGGAGGAGCGAGGAGAGGAGCGCGGCGCTCAGCGAAGAGCGCAACGCGCGGGAGGTCGTGGTGGCGATCAAGGGAGGTCTCGTCGGGTGGGCCGAAGCGCGGCCAGAGAGGTACGGGCGGCGACCTTAGCGCCGAATCAGCGGCTGGGTCACCGACGGCTGGACAAGCAGAACCCCCGCGATGTTCCCCGAGATTTCGGCCAAGGACGGCGGCCGCTCGCGGGTCGCGACCCGAGCTCAGGTGGTGAGCGGGTCGCGGTAGACCTCGGCCACGTCGAGCGCGACGCCGATCGACACGAGCGAGAGCGGCTCGCCCATGCTCGCGTCGTGGATCTCCCAGCGGTCCTCGACCCGGCGGTGCACCTCGATGCGTTGCTCGTCTTGCGCGACGAGCACGTACTCCATCAGCGACGGCAGCCGCCGGTCGTGCGCGGCTTTGGCGCCCCGGTCGTAGGACGCGGTGATGTCCGAGAGCACCTCCACGATAACGATCGGGTTGATGGCCGCGAGGCGATCCTCGGCATCGATCTCGAGCTTGCCGCACACCACGGTGAGGTCGGGATAGGTCGTCAGTCGTGTGGCTTGCACCCGGACGCGCAAGTCCGAGCTGTAGACCCGACACGGTTTGCCGCGGAGCGCCTGGTGCAGAAGCGACGCGACGCTGATGGCGAGCGCAGCGTGCTCGGGCGTGCCACCTGCCATCGCGAAGACCTCGCCATCGAGGAGTTCGTGACGGGTCTCGGCCTTCTGCGAGGGGCTGGGTGGGTGCCATGGCGGCCATGGTAGCGCGCCCCGGTCCGCTTCGCCCCGGTCGGCTCAGCTCGGCAGGTTGGCCAGCTGCTCGGTGATCGTCTTCACAAGATCCGTCCGGACCGTGCGCGTCGCCACCTTGATGGCATTGCCGATCGCGCGCTCCGTACTGCGCCCGTGCGCTTTGATGCAAAGGCGATCGAATCCCAGGATCGGTGCGCCGCCGTATTGCTCCCAGTCGGTCACTTGGCGAACTCGCTTGATCGCGGGCGCCAACAACAGCAGGCCCGCTCGGTACTGCCAGCTCTTCTGGCCCGCGTAGCGCGCCAGTCGCATCACCGTGTCACTCACACCCTCGAGCATCTTGAGGACGATGTTGCCAGTGAAGCCGCCGGTCACGATCACGTCCGCGGTGCCGCGGGGAATGTCCATACCCTCCACGTTCCCGATGAACTCGATGCCGGGCACCTTCAACAACATCGCGTGGGCCTCGACGACGGCGGGTGTCCCTTTGCCCGCCTCCGAGCCCACCGACAAGAGCGCGACGCGGGGCTTGGGATTTCGTGAGATCCGGGACGCGTACGCAGAACCCATCACCGCAAAGCCCACCAAGTCTCTCGCGGAGCACTCGAGCGTCAGCCCCGCATCGAGGATCAACGAGAAAGGGTCGTCCTTCTCTCCCCGCCGCTTCTCGGTCGGATAGACGGCGCCCAGCGCGGTGCGGCCGATACCTGGCAATCGCTCGAACGTGCGCGCGCACGCCAACGTCACCGCGCCGGTGTTGCCTGCGGACACCAGGACATCGGCCTGCCCGTCCTTCACCAAGCGCGCCGCCACCAACGCCGAGCAGTCGGGGTTGCCGTCGATAGCTTCCTTGGGCTTCGCGTCCTGCGCGATGACCTGACTCGCGTGGACCACTTCGATCTTGCGCGCGTCGCTCGGGTGCCGGGCGAGCTCGGCGCGGATCGCGTGCGCGTCGCCGACGAGCAAGAGTTCCGGAGCGTGGTTACCGAGCGAGGCCGCGCAAGCACCTGCCACGGTCGCGGCGACCCCTCGGTCGCTGCCCATGCAATCCAGGGCCACCCGCGGGGTCGTGCTCATCCGGGTGTCAGAACTTCCCGGTCACCGAAAGGAAAGTCATCTTGTCGTTCGTCTCACGCAGCCGCGCAGAGAGAATCCGAACGAAGTTCCAGAGGATCTCGTAAGCCAGATCCTTCTCGAGCAACAAGAGATCCTCGAGCTGCTCTTTGGTGAGCACCAGGAGACGACAGCGATCGTGGACCCGCGCGTCCGCGCTTCGAGGGAACTCGTCGATCAGCGCCATCTCTCCGAACGCCTGGCCCGGCCCGAGCACGGCGAGCGCCTCTTCGCCCATCCCGGAGACCTCGCGCGAGATGCGGATCTTGCCTTCGAGGATGAGGTAGAGCTTGTCGCCCACCTCGCCCTCACGGAAGACCACGTCGCCGATGCGGAACGACTGCTCGCTGCAAGTCGCGGCGATGCGCTCGAGGCCTTCGGGACGGATGCCGGAGAAGAGGTCGACCTTGCTGAGCGCGAGGATGGCGTCGGTGGCCATGGGGCCCGCATCCTATCCGAGCCCACCGCGACTTGCCCAAATTGCGCTGCAGGTGTTGCCGCCGCCCGCGGGTGCGCTCGGGCGCAGGGGCGGGCGCTGCTCAGCCCTCGTATGACGGGTTGTTGCCCGCGGAGCCCTCGCCCGAGGGGTCGTAGTAGCCCTCGGCGGCGGGATCGTAGTAGGCCTCGTCCGTCGGATAGACCTCGTCCGTCGGCTCGTAGTAGGCCTCGGCCGTCGGGTCACTGTTGCCGTTGCCGCCGGCCGTGGGGTCCGAGTGGCCGCCGGTGGTGTCGCCCGAGCCGCCGCACGCAGCCGCCGAGGCACCGAGGGAAATCAGAAGCGCGAGGCGGCGGAGTTCACTGCGGTCGATGGGCGGCATGGTGGCCGGGAGGCTGGCACGAGGTCCAAGGGGCGTCCAGGTCACCGGCGAGCGCAGGCCTCGCGCGCGACGGCGGCATCCGAGAAGGCGCGGCGCTCGCCAGCGATCTCCTGGATCTGCTCGTGCCCCCGACCTGCGATCACTACGACGTCGTTCGGCTGGGCCATCGCGACTGCGCGATCGATAGCCTCCCCCCGATCGGCTGTCGCAGACCATCGCGCCGCGCCCGATCGGCCCGCCTCCACGGCCCCGGCGATGGCCCGAGGATCCTCGTTGCGCGGGTTGTCGGTGGTGAGGATCACCTCGTCCGCGAGCTCGCTCGCGATGCGGCCCATCTCCGGACGCTTGCCGGGATCGCGACCGCCGCCGCAGCCGAACACCAAGATCACCCGCCCGCCCTCTTCGTCGGCGAGCGTTCGCGCCGAGCGCAGCGTGCCCTCCAGCGCATTGGGGGTGTGGGCAAAATCGATGAGGACCAACGGTCGCTCGCACGCGGCCTCCATCCGACCCGGCAAGCCGGTGAAGGTTCGGAGCCCTTCACGCATCGCGTCGATCGGCACGCCCAACGCCTCGGCCGCCAACAGCGCGCCCAGCACGTTCTGCGCGTGAACCGTCGATCGCAGCGGCAGCTCGATGTCGCCCAGCGCGCTCACCGGCGAGGTGCCTCCGAGCGCCACCGACAGCCCGCGGCGCGACAGCGTGATCGAGGTCGCGCTCAGATCATCGCTCGCATGTGCGACGGAAGGGCGCCGCACGATCAGATCGGATCGGTCGCCCAAGAGCTCGAGCACGAGCTCGCTCGCCGGAAGCTCGCGCGGCAGGACCGCCGTGCCTCCGGGCCTCAGCGCCATGAAGAGCTGCGCCTTGCTCGCCAAGTAGTGCTCCGCGCTCTTGTGGTGATCCAAGTGATCCCGCGCGAACGACGTGAGCACCGCGACATCCGGCGGGAAGCGACGCGCGAACCCGTCGCTCAGCGCATGGGAGGTCACCTCGAGCGCGATGGTCCGCACGCCCGCGTTGGATGCGGCCTTCAGCGCCGCATCGAAGCCCGCGCCTCTGGCGTCCTCGATCTGCTCGCCATCGAGGAACGCGCCGAGCGTCGTCACCCGCAAGCACGGTTGGCCCGTGGCGCGGACCATCGCGTCGATGAGCGTCGTCGTGGTGGTCTTGCCGTCGGTCCCCGTGACCGCAGCGACGACGAAGCTGTCGCGGAGCGGGTGCGGACTGACGAGCAGGGAGCTCAGAGTCCGCGATCCATCCAGGGGATGACGAACGTGCTGCAGGGACCACCGAAGACCGGCATTCCGTCGTCTTCCGGCAGCGTCGTGCGCTCCTCGACCCGGGTCTCGAAGGCGACGGGCGACTCGATGAAGCCGAGCATCTCGCACATCTCTTGATCGCCGATGCCGTAACCCACGCTCTCGGTGGTGGGGTTCTGGAACTCGCATCCGAAGCGCAGCCCCTCGATGTCGCTCAAGTCCATCGGCGGATCGTAGAGGCGCCCGCGGGCCTCGCCGTTGTAGCCCGACACGTCGATGATCATCTCCCCGTCGTGCGCGCCGCCGACGGCCTCGAGGAAGACCCGGGTCCCCAGCGCGTGGGTGTGCGGCAGGGCGTAGTGAAGGCGCAGGTAGAAGGGCGCGCCGGCGAGCGAGTCGAGAAAGTCGGGGCGCAGGGTGCAGTCGGCCACGAAGCGCGCATCGCTTCGCGCAGGGATATCGAGCGCGTGGTAGTCGATGTGAAACGGCACTAGCGCGATCCGCACGTCCGCGCGCGGAATCGCGTAGATCGTGAAGTCCACATTGCCTCGATGATCCTCGGTCGTGGTGTTGAGAATGTGGATGTCCGAGATGATCCGTGCGTGCGGCGGCAACCGAATGGCCGCGCCTTCCTGGAACGCCTGCACCTCGTAGGCGGCCTGGGTCGACTGGGCATAGAGCACGCCGCCCATGAGCGCCGCGCCGAGCTGATCGTACCCTCGCTCGGCGCAGGGCCAGATCCCGTCCTCGCCCGGATACGCCGCGTCCGGGACGAAGGTCCAGTTGCTGTGATGCGAGAGCTCGTCCTGCTCGAGCTGCACCGCGCTCACCCAGATCTCTTCCTCGTTGTTCAGCGTCCAGCTGCGGCAGAGGCCCGAGAGCTCGCCGCCCGCGGTGACCTCTTGCTCGGGGAAGCTGTGTCGCATCGCCGTCCCGCTCAGCAGTGCGCACGCGCCGCTCGGATCGACGCGGGTGCCAGGGTCACAAGGGACGCAGCTCGCCGTCCCGCTCGCCATGCTGCACGCATCTTGGGTGACGATGCACGCCGCGCGCGCCGCCTCATCGCACGCCACCTCCGCGGTAGGCGCACAACCGACGAGCGCGAGGAGAACGAGCGAAACAGGGAGATGACGCATCGCCCAGGTGTACCAGAGGGAAGGGGGGCAGGGCACGCCCCCAAGAAAGACGCGCGTCATGCCATCCGGGCGCTGGAGCCTGCGCACCCGAGATCGCTCGCCGCACCCCGGACCCTCGCGTGGCATGCTCGCGCGGTGCGTAGACTCGCTCTCCTCTTGGTGTTGCTGTCGGCCTGTGGCCGCGATGTCCCTCCAGCCCCGAGCGGGCGCGACGCCGGACCGCCGCCCGTGTGTACTGGCGTGATGGCGCCACGCACCGTCTGCGTGGCGGAGGTCGCCTACGAGTGCGACGGAGAGAACCTCGAGGCCACCTCGAGCACCGACTGCGCCGAAGGCGGACGGGTGTGCGCCGAGGGCCGGGGCTGCCTCACCTGCGTCCCCAACGCGGTGCGCTGCGACGGCGAGACCATCGAGGTGTGCCTGGGCGACGGCTCGGGCTACACCCGCGGCGAGACATGCGACGCCGCCGCGGGCCTGCGCTGCTCCCCGCGCGGCTGCGTGAATCTCTGCGCCGAAGCTGCGGCCACCGAGAGCTACCTCGGCTGCGAGTACACCCCGGTGACCTTGGCAAACAGCCAGATCGACGACGCGTTTCCCTTCGCGGTCGCCCTGGCCAATCCCCAGCTGGTGCCCGCCATCGTGACCATCGAGGGAGGACGCCTGACCGCGCCCCGCAACGTCACCATCGCGCCCGGCGAGCTCAGCGTGGTCGAGCTCCCTTGGGTGCCCGCGCTGCGTGGCCCACCGACGGGCGGGGGAAGCTCGGTGTTGGTGGAGGGCGCGGCCTACTGGGTGCGCTCCGATGTCCCGATCGCCGCTTCACAGTTCAATCCCCTGCCCTACCGACGCGGCGAGTCCTGCACCACCCGCGACTGCTACTCGTTCACCAACGACGCCTCGCTGCTCTTGCCCACCCACGTACTGACCGGCAGCTATCTAGCGATGTCGCGCCCCAGCCAGCTCTTGATGCTCGACGACACGGTGCTCGGCGGCTCGGGCTTCGTCACGATCGTGGCGATCGACGAGACGGTGGAATTCGACGTGCGGACCCGGACACCCACCATCGCGGGATCCGGCGCGCCACAGATCATGCCCGGTGTCTCCGCCCACTTCACGTTGCAGCGCGGCGATGTCCTACAGCTGCTCTCGGAGCGGCCCACCGAATGCACCGGTGTGAGCCACAGCGAGCCCCGCGGCGATGGCGTGCTGATCACCTACTGCGATCTGGGACCCGACTTCGATCTCACCGGCACCGAGATCCGGAGCAACGGTCGCCTCGCGGTCTTCTCAGGCCACGACTGCAGCTTCGTTCCTTATGATCGCTGGGCCTGCGATCACCTCGAAGAGCAGATCTTCCCCGTCGAGGCGCTGGGCAACGACCTCTTCTTGCCGGTCACCCGGCCTTTGCGAGCAGGCGAGCCCAACCTGGTGCGCGTCGTCTCCGCTGCCGACGGTAACACCGTGCGATTCGAGCCCCCGCTCGACCCCGAGCTGCCCGACGAGACACGCTTGCTCGATCGCGGCGACTTCTTCGAGGTCGAGCTCCGTGAGGCCCGCTGGGTGCGCGGGACGGGACCCTTGCTCGCAGCGCTCTTCTTGGTCGGTCAGGACTACGGGGGATTGGGATCCGCGGGCTCGCTCGCCGTGGGCGATCCCGCGATGGCGCTCGCTGTCCCCAACGCGCAGTTCCGCGGCGAGTACGCGTTTCTCTCGCCCTCGACCTATGCGACGAGCGCCGCCGATCTGGTGGGCCCGATCAGCGCCCGCATCGAAGTCGACGGACGCTTCGTTCCCCTCACCCCCGTGGTCGGGACCGCGATGGGGACCGCGCATCTGGACTTGATGCCCGGTGTGCATCGGGCGAGCGGGAACGTTGGATTTGGCCTCTATGTGAGTGGCTTTGGGAGCTACACCAGCTACTTCGTGCCGGGTGGGATGGACTTCATCCCCATCGCGCCGCCCTTCTGATCGCACGACGCCCCGGGGCCGGCCGCTGCCCTACGGGCTGAACCCCAAGAATGCGTGCATCAGCATCGTCCTGCCCATCCACGCCGCGCGCTCGGGATCGATCGCCCTCCCCCGCATCCGAAACCGCGCGATCCCGCCCGACGACGACAACACCAATAGATCGGCGCTATCCCCGCCACTCCCATCGGCCCGGCAGTCGATCAACACCAAGGCATCGAGCGGCGTCTCCCGGCGTCGCTCCATGATCGGCCGCAAATCATCGGCCGTCCAACTCAGGAAGTCGTCCTCGCCCTCGTGTCCCACCAGCCGCCGAATCCCACTCTCGCCCATGCGCGACAGGTTCACCTCACCCATGGGGTCTCGCCGCCTGAGCTCGCGCACCACATCGCGCATACACTCGGGCCGGCTCCCGTCGGGCGCCATGTTGCCCAAGAAGAGCTCGAGGGGCCGATCGCCGGCGCGGGCCACACCGGCGAGCGCGAGCAGCGCACAGGCTACGATCGCGACGACCGTGCGCCTCATCAGCCGCCCTCCGAGCTGCGCAAGAGACCGCCGAGCCAGAGCGCCCATCGATCATCGGTGAGGTGCCAGTAGCTGTCCTCGTCGAGCTGACCTGTGAAGGTCGCGCTATCTGTCGCGGTGTCCAAGAGCAGGATCCCCCCGTAGCCCTCCGTCACCCGGTCGCCGCTGCTCACGGTGCGGGGCGGCATGATCTGCATCAATAGAACCCGGCTCGCGGTACCGAAGGTGGCGGGGAATGTCGCGCCAGCGCGGTCGGCTTCGCTCGCGTCGGGGCTGAGGAAGAGATAGGCGAGCGCCCGCTCCTCATCCGTCGCGTCGCGCTGCTCGACGTCGAAGCGTCGACGGCGCTCGAGCCGCTCGACCAGCACCCCGAGCTGACGCTCCTCCGAAGGCAAGAGCGGCTCATCGTGGACGATCAAGAAGAGCACATCGTGCGACGTCGGCATGACCACGGGCGGCGCTTCCGAGGCGACCTCCTCCTCGATCACCTCGGGCGCCTCGAGCACGACTGGCTCCGGTACGGAGCTCACTTCCTCTTCACCGCCGCAGCCGACCAGGCCGACCAGCAGCGAGCAGCCCACGATCAGCACGCTCGACGTTCGATTCACACACATGGCGGGCGAGCGATGCGAGGTGAACCCCGGTTGGTCAAGTCGCCCGCCGCCTTCCTTTCGCTACACGGCTCGGCCATCGCAGCGCACACGGCGCTCGCGAGCACAGACGCCTCCGATGAAGAGGCGCATCGAAGAGCTCGCCGACGAGATCAACGACTAAACCGCGGTACGCGACCGCGAATTCGCCACCATCGATCCCACGCTGCAGAAGCTGCTGGGGCGCGCTCCGATCACGGTCCGCCAATTGATGACCGACGCTGCACGCGGCTAGTTAGCCGCTCAACGTTCAGCCAGGCAGCGGGATCGTCACCGTGCGTCCACCGCCACCGCCGTTGGTGCGGGTGCCGCCGGAGGTGACACCGGGGCTGGTGCCGCCGGTCGTGCCACCGCTGCCGCCCGTGCCGCCCGTCGTGCCGCCGCCGCCGCTGTTGATCGTTCCGCCACCGCCGCCGCTCCAGGGATCGATCACGTCCGAGCCGCGCGAGCCGCCGCCGCGCGAGCCACCGCCGCGTGATCCCGTCGAGGTCGTCGTCGTACCCGGCCCGCTGCCGTGTGCGCTCGCGCCGCTCGCTTCGCGACAGCTGATGCGCAACGACGCCGAGTGGAACGTGCCGGTGTCCGCGCCCGCGTCGTCACGAACCCGCACTTCCCATCGACCGGTCGCGCTCTGACCGACCAACGTGGCCAGCGCGGCGAGCGTCGTGGCGTCGTAGCTCGAGACCAAGCGCGCATTGCCCGCGCCCGTGTGATCGCGGAGCACCACCTCGGCGCCGCTCGGCGAGGCCACGGTGATCCGGAGATCACCGACGTAGCTGTGCTCGACATCGAGTCCCACCGTCACCGCCGCGACGGTGCATGCGCCGGCGACGTCGAAGGCCGCCGTCGTCGTGCGGTAGTCGCGGATCGGCCGCTCGACGGACACCGAGGTATCCAAGATCGATCCGACCCCAGCGGTGCCCGGTGCGGCGGGCACGGGCGTCAGATCGGGAGGCGCGCTGTCCACCGCGACGATGCCAGCGCCGGGCGTGAGGTTGGCGTGAAGCACCATGCTGCCTCCCACCAAGCGCCCGCTCACCTCGGCTCGGTCGTAGCCCGCGAGCTCGACGACGAAGCGGCGCTCGCGGCCCATCTCATCGGCGGACACCGGCAGCACGAACATCGCGGGGGTGGTGCCGAGTACCTCGCCCTCGGCGGTGCGTACCGACGCGCCGCTCGGTTCGGACGTCACGGTCACCCCGATTCGAGTGCTGCTCGAGGCGCTGGTCGCAGCACCGGTGGTCGCCGGTGAGATCTGCAGCTCGTAGGCGAAGTCCGCCGGCGCAGCGAGGCCCCCGACGTGCACCGCGTACTCACCTGGTGCACTCAAGGTCACGTGGGGCGCGTGTCCGCTGCCGCCGTCGGCGTCGCAGCGCACTTCGCCGGCGCCCACCACCGCGATCGACACCGGACCATGCAGCGAGCGCGCGCTCACCACGATGGCGGTGTCGTCGTCGAGGCGAATGAGGTGCTCCGGAACACCGGGATCCACGAATCCTGGGCAACCGGGGGAGAGCTCGACGGCGCTCGGGGCGGTGGGGCTGGTGCGCCCGCTCAACGTCGCGGTCGGGGCGGACGAAGACACGGTAACCGACGCGAAGCGCGGCTCCGCGCCACTACAGCCCACCAAGGCGGTCCCCAAAACCAACCCTGCAATGATGCGAAGCGAACTCATGCGGCTGCGAAGCGAACTCATGCGGCTGCGAAGCGAACTCATGCGGCTGCGAAGCGAACTCATGCGGCCTCCTTGCGAGACTCTCGAGGCGATGGGGGACCCGGGGGACGCGAGACCCGGGTGCTGGGGACGACCGACGTGCGGCCCGGCTCTTCGGCGCTGACCAGGTTGATGCTTCGATCCGGCAAGCGAAGGAGCAAGAGACTCACCAGGTAGAAGAAGAACGCGGCTATCAACAGGGGAATGCGCAGGGGCTGCATCACCCAGGCTTCGCCCTCCCCCTCGAGGATGGCGCCGGCGGTGTCGAGCACCGTCCCGCCACCGAGCTCGGCCATACGCAAGAGGCCCACCGGATCGGGACCGAAGCGGATCAGCTCCTCGTCGTACGGGCGCTCATCGCCGGCGGCCGCGGTGGGCTCGGGATCGATCGGCAGCCGCGCGTTCACCAGCATGGTGAAGCCCACCGGCACCTCCGCCTGGAACACCCCGGGACCCCGCGCCACCAGCTCGAGCGGGACGCTGTCGGTCCGACTCCGGCTCATCCGCGCCACGGGCACGACATCGGACTCGGTGAAAGGCGAGACGACGGTCACGATGCGGCGACTGCCATCGATCGGATCGCGCTCGATCGTGATCTGCGGGGGTTCGATCGGGCGGGTGCGGAGCATGCCTCGCGCGAACGCCGCCCAGAAGCTTCGGAATCCACCCCAGAGCCGAAAAGCATCAGTCCAGCTGCTGGTGGTCGAGCTGGTGAAGCTCGCCGCTTGTCCCAGGCCTCGATGCCAGTGTGCCAAGAGCGGCATGCCCTCGGTGGCGCTCAGCACCTCGGTCGCCGTGGGACGCAGGGTCGAGAGGGCGTGGCCGGTGATGCTCGGGGCCTCGGAGAACGAGACGCCATCGAACATCGCCAGGTGCGTCGACTCCCGAGGTCGGAAGGTGCTGTTCCGCGACGCGGGCGGCGTGCGGTAGTTGGCCTCGGAGAGCACCAGCGACGTGAGGTTGCCGCCGCCGCTCCCGGTCGAGTGGTAGCGACCGTGACCGATGCGCGCGATCTCCGAGAGCAGCGAGCTCGCTGAGCCGATGGTGATGCAAGAGATGGACACGCCTCGTCCCGCGAGCGCCATCGCCGCCGCGATCGCCGCCGGCGGATCCGACTCACCATCGGAGATCAACACCACGTGATGGATGTAGCGAGGATCGCGCGACATGATCCGGTTCGCGGCCCGGATGGCGTCGGCGATGTTGGTACCGCCCTCCGCGTTGATGGAGCGGATGCGGCCGGTGATCTGTCCCGCGCCCGTCGCGGGCACCGGTGCCATCACGATGTCGGCCGAGCCCGAGAAGCCCACCAGACCCACGAGCGAGTCGTGGCGACGCATCACCGAGCTCACCGCCGCCACACCCGCGTTCCGCGCGTCGCTCATGGGCCGTCCGCCCATCGAGCTCGAGTGATCGATCACGATCACCAGCTCGAGCGGCCGAGGCTCGGGCGGCGCGGGTGGGGGACCGATGGGCTCGATACGGCGCAGGGTCCGCGGGGTGCTGCGCACGGGGCGGTTGCCGGTGACGTTGATCCAGCCGCCGCCCTCTTCTTCGACCCAGCTCCGCAGCGCCTCCTGCGCCGCCTCGCCCATGTCGTTGAGCTCGATCTCGTCCGTGATCACCAGCGCGAAGCGATCGTAGGCAGAGACCGTGGTGCACGCGTCCGAAGGCGCGGCGATCTCCACCTCCATACCTGCATCGCGCAGAACGCTCGCCAAGATGGGCTCACCCTCGGCCGCGCGGTAGATGCGCACCCGAGGCTTGGGGAGCACCTCGACGAGCGAGCGCCAGCGATCATTCACGCTCACGCCGCCGCCTGGGCTGCTGGCCGCGACCTCGAGTTCGTGCACCCCGGGCTCAGTGGGGAAGCGCACCGCGACCCGCGCGGTGGAGTCGCCCGCCTCGGCGCTGTGGGTGTGCGTGGCGACCGAGCGACCATCGAGGAAGATCTCGAGCGGCACATCCACATCGCGGTCCGACCAGATCGTGATCGCGACGTCCTGAGTCTCTTCAGCGCGCACCAAGCGGGGCACATCGAGGCGCGCTATCGAGAGCGCATCCACCGCGGGGCTGCCGCCGATCGGAAGGATCGACACCTCGGCGCCCGTAGCGCGGGCCCGCTCGATCGCGCTCTCGAGGCGGTGCTCGGGATCCCGTCCGTCGGTGGCGACCAACACCCGCCGCACCCGATCGGTGGGCAGTGTCGCTAGGCGCGCGGTGAGCTCCGTGGCGACATCGGGCCCAGAGATCGGACGGGGGCCTTCAGCGGGAAGTCGAAAGGTCACGTCCGATCGGGTGCTCGCCATCGCGGCGAGATCCGAGGTGACCCGCGCGCGCTCTTCGGGCGCGATGCCGCCCGAGCCATCGATCACCGCAGCGACAGCGAGCCGCTCGGTCGACCAACCGAAGCGAAGATCGGCGAGCGCAAGCACGGCGAGCGCCACCGCGACGCATCGAGTGAACGTGGCCCAGCGGCGCCGCTGAGGGCTCAGCGCATAGCGGCTCCACATCGCGGCCAGCACGAAGACCGGCACCAAGATCAGGGCCCACAGCGCGAGCGGGAAGCCGAGGTCGAACGTCACTCGAGCCTCCCTCGGTGAAGGAGCGCCCACTCGAAGAGCATCACGAACAAGAGCAGCGCGGCGAGGATCATCCCCAGCGGAGGCACCAGCGACGCCGCGGCGAACGTGCCGCCGGTAGCACCGGCACCGAGCGCGCGGGCGTGCTCGGTCGCGTCGAACGCGATGCGACGGCCCCCCAGATCCCAAATGCCCGACTCGGTCACCGTAGGCACCATCGTCGCGGCGATGATCTCGCCATGAGGATCGGTGATCGTGAGGCCCGATTCGCTGCCGAGCGCGCTGCCGACCCGGCGGGCCAAGGGTGTCGGCTCGCCATGATCCGCGACCCAGCGCAGCGCGTGATGCACGAGCAGCGGGAAGGCCTCGCCGCGCACCAGATCGGTGTCCTCGGTGTCGAACGAGAAGGCGACCAAGCGCGAGCTCGGGCTGCTGCGCGCGATGGCGAGCGCGCGATCGCCCGCGCGAAGCAGCACCTGATCACCGGGGGTCTCGATCATCGGTCGGGCCCGGGTGAAGTGCGCTCCATCGAAGCGCACCCCTTCGAGCGCGGGATGACTCCCCAGCATCGCGGTGATCCGGGGATTGCGGACCTCGCGCCGGAAGCGCAGCGGCAGGCCGCCGAGATCCGCGCTCTCGGGAGGCGCGAACGCGAGCACCGACGGATGCGCCATGCCCTCGGGCAGCCCCACCTGATCGAGCACGAGCGCCGCGTAGTGCGCGAGCGACGCGGGCGTCTCGCTCGCCAGGCCGGCGCGGTTGAGCACCTCGACCTCGAGGCCAGGATGCGATGAGAGCGCCGCTTCCAAGTACACGTCTCCGTCGGTCACCAAGAGGATGCGAGTCCGCTCCAGCGCATCGACCACGGCGTAGGCCTGATCGTCAGCGGATAGACCGTCCATCGATCCCGCGATCGATATCGCCTCCAGCGACGCGTGCAGCTCGGCGCGCCGCGCGGAGAAGCCGCCGGCCTCGAGCGCCCGACGCTCGTGCGGTCCGAGCACGATGCGCTCATCGAGGATAGGCACCTCGCCATCGCCGACGGAGACCCGCAGGGAAGCCTCACGCGAGGAGAAGTTCACCACCTCGATGCGCGCTGCGTACTCACCCACCGCGGTCGGCACCCGGCGCGCGGCGAACGAGGTGATCCCCAGCGAGTCGATGGGCGTGCCCACTGGCAAGATCACGGTCGGCGCGCGGGTCGCTGGCTCGAAGGTGGTGTCGGTGACCAGGAGAATCCGGCCCATCGAGGCGTTCGCGGCGCCGAGGTGCTCGCTCAACAATTCGTCGGCGACAGCGAGCGCGGACTCGAGATCGGCAGGACCGTCATCGACGGTGAGATCACGTAGCGCGAGCTCGAGATCGCCCGCGCGCTCGGTGACCGGCACCAGCACACTCGGACGCATGCCCGCGCGGATCACGGCGACGTCGCCTTCGATGGTCGAGCGCTCCACCCAGCGCCGCACTTCGACTACCGCGCGATCGATCCGGCGCTCTCCGCCCTCCGCGCGCGCGCCCATGGTCCGACCCGCGGAGAGCACGATGATGGTGGTCCCGCGCGCGCCATCGCCGAAGCGAGGATCGCCGGCGAGCGCTGTGATGAGCAGTCCCACGATCAGTGAGAGCAACAGCGCGAGCAGGGGAATGCGAAAGCTGGCCAACCACTTGGGTCGCGCGCTCTCGGCGGCCCGAAGCCAGAATTGGATGTTGGAGACGACCTGCGTCTGCGGGGTGCGGCGCAAGAGATAGATCGCGACCACCAGCGCGGCGGCGATCGCCATCAGTGCGCCGACGAGCGCCACGGGCATGGCGGCGAACGTCACGCGGCACCCTTGCCGGCCATCTTGCTGGACTTGCCTTCATCGCCCGCGAAGGCTCTTCGGATCAGCTTGTCGAAGGTCAGATCGAGGGGGACGTCGACGAAGCGCCCTCCGGCACGCCGGGTCGCGTCGCGGCAAGCATCGATGTGCTTCTTGATCTCTTTGCCGTAGGCCTCGAGCAGCTTCTTGTTGATGCGCAGCCGCACCTTGTCGCCGGTCTCGGCGTCGGTGAGCTCGAGCTCGCCTTCGAAGGTCGGCGTGCGATCTTCGGGGCAGTGCACGTGCACCACCCGCAGCTCGTGACCGAACGCGCCGAGGGTGCGGATGCCTTCGGGGAAGCCCTTCGGCGTCATCAAGTCACTCACGACCACACAGAGCCCGCGCTTGGGGAAGCGACCGCACATCTCGCGCACCGCGTCGGGCAGGGAGGTGGTGCCGCCCGCGATGCAGCCCTCGAGGAATCGATCGACCTCGGGCAGATCCGCGCTGTTGCGCAGCGGCCGGGTGTCGCCGACCACTCCGTCGCCAAACGGCACGACCACAGCTCTGTCGAACTGCTTCATCCCCACGTACGCGAACGAAGCGGCCACCCGCTTGGCGATGTCGAGCTTGGTGGGATCGCCCTTGTTGGTAGCCCCGCGACCCATCGAACCGCTCAGATCCAAGAGCACGTAGATGCGCGCGTCGCGCTCCTCCTCGAACTGACGCATCACCAGGTTTCCGGACTTGGCGAACGCCCGCCAGTCGATGCGTCGGAAGTCGTCGCCCGGCACATAGGGCCGGTGATCGGCGAACTCCACGCCGCTCGCCAAGAACGGCGATCGGTGACCGCCTTGGCGCGTCGATGTAGCCCCGGGCCGCACCATCAGCGCCAAGCGATCGAGCAGGCGTCGAGCCTGGGTGTCGAGGATCTTCACCTGATCACTTCTTGGACTTGAGCTGGACCGGGGCGGCCTTGTCTTCCTTGCGATCGAGCTCGATCAGCGTCTGCTTGATCAGGGTGTCGGAGCTCGCGTCATCCGCGAGCGCGTCGAAGTTCAACAGAATCCGGTGGCGAAGACACGGATACGCGGCTTTGTGAATGTCCGCGATCGAGGCGTTCATCCGGCCGTCCATCAGCGCGAAGAACTTCGCAACCGCGAGCACCGATTGGGCCGCGCGGGGGCTGGCACCGGCCTTCACGTAGCGGCGGTTGCACGCGGGCGCCGTCGGATGATCGGGGTGGGTCGCGAACACCAAGCGCACCGCGTAGCGCGCGACGTGATCGGCGACCGGCATCTGGCGGATGGTCTTGCCCGCGGCGATCACCTGCTCGGCGTCACACACGGTGCTCACCGCCGACTCCACGCCGGTGGCGGTGCGGGCGACGATGTCGACCATCTCGTCTTCCGAAGGGAAGCGGACCAGCACCTTCATCAGGAAGCGGTCGAGCTGCGCTTCAGGCAGGGGATAGGTGCCCTCGTTGTCGAGCGGGTTCTGGGTCGCGAGCACGAAGAACGGCGCGGGCAGCGAATAGGTCGTCGTGCCCAGCGAGACCTGCCGCTCCTGCATCGCCTCGAGCAGCGCGCTCTGGGTCTTCGGCGATGCGCGGTTGATCTCGTCGGCCAGCACCACGTTCGCGAAGAGCGGCCCCTGCTGGAGCGTCATCATCGGCCGTCCGTCGGCGCCGACCTGCGCGACGTAGGTGCCCACCACATCGCTCGGCATGAGATCCGGAGTGAACTGGATGCGCGAGAACTTCGCGTGCACCACGTCCGCGAGCGTGCGCGCCAACAGCGTCTTGCCCACGCCGGGCACGCCCTCCATCAGCACGTGACCGCCGAGCAAGAGGCCCGCGGTGACGCACTCGACGATCTCCGACTGCCCGACGACGCGGGTGGCGACGCGCTCGGCGATGCGCTGCGAGAGGGTTCGGACGTGCTCGAAGGGATTCAGAACGGAGACCTGCTTGGTGATTTCGGGCATCTCTTGTCTCACTGAGGGGACGAGGAGGAAAGCGGATTGCGTGAGGTGTTCATCGGGAGGTTCATCAGGGGGTGGCCGCGCGGCTCTCTTCGAGCGCGCGGAGATAACGTCGGACATACGCCCGCAGACTTCCGGGGACGCGGGATCCAGTGGAGACGCGGCCGCTGCTGCCGCCGGAGCCGCCGACCTCACCGCTGCCCACGCCGCCACCTTCGCCCGCGATGCCATCGAGGTGCGGTCCGCCGCGACCGACGCGGCTGGAGCCACCGAGCAGACCAGAGGGATCGACGTCATCGCCGAGGTCGCCGCTCTCGCCAGGGTTGCCGCCGGGATCGATGGAGGTCGCGTCGCTGGCTTCGAAGACGTCGTGCAGCGCGGCGTTCACCTCGGGCGCGCCACCAGTGCCGCTGCCCCAGCCGCCGGAGGGCGAGTCGCTGCCGCCGGTGCCTTCGCCGCCAGAGCCTTCGCCGCTGCCGCTGCCTTCGCCGCTTCCGCTGCCTTCGCCGCTTCCTTCGCCGCTGCCGCTGCCTTCGCCGCTTCCGCTGCCTTCGCCGCTTCCGCTGCCTTCGCCGCTTCCTTCGCCGCTTCCGCTGCCTTCGCCGCTTCCGCTGCCTTCGCCGCTTCCGCTGCCTTCGCCGCTGGACCCCGACGAGCCGGAGGAGCCTTCGCTCCCACTCGAGCCCGAGGAACCACTCGAGCCGGAGGAGCCTTCGCTCCCACTCGAGCCTTCGCTGCCGCTCGAACCCTCGCTCCCGCTCGAACCCTCGCTGCCTTCGCTCCCGCTCGAACCCTCGCTGCCTTCGCTCCCGCTCGAACCCTCGCTGCCTTCGCTCCCGCTCGAACCCTCGCTGCCTTCGCTCCCCTCGCTCCCGCTCGAGCCCTCGCTCCCCTCGCTGCCTTCGCCCGAGAATGGATCCGCACTCGCGAGACGGTCTTCTGCGCCGCTGCTCGCGCGCTCGGCGACCTCGTCGTGCAGCGACTCGAGACTGCGCCGGGCTTCGGCGAGCTCGCGGGTCTCACGTCCGCCTTCTGCCCGGAGCGACTCGCGCGCTCGCTCGATAGCGGTGTCCATCGAATCACCGTCGCCCGCGTCGCGCGCATCGGAGGCCGCGCTCATCGCGCCGCTGGTGTTCGGTGCTTCACCGCTGGTGGCCGCTGCCGCGTCGTCGAGCGCCCGCGAGACCTCGGAGCCCGGCATGCTCTCCCCGTCCTCGCGCTCCAGCGCCGCGAGCGCGCGATCCAAGCGCTCGATGGAGTCGGCGAGCGCCTCGGCGCCGCTCTCAGTTCCCTCAGTACCCTCCGCGCCCTCTTCGCCGCCCTCGGCGTGCATCTCTTCACCGCGCTCGGCCCTCGCCTCGGCCCAGCCTCGCTCTTGATCGGCGAGCTCGAGCGCCTCCATCTGCGCCGCGGCCGCCTCGGCCTGAAGGCGCGCGACCTCTTCGCGACTGCGCTCCGGGTCGGCCGCGGCCTCGCGCCACGCCTCGAGCGACTCGCGGGCTTCGTCCCACGACGCTTCCAGGCGCTCGGATGCGTACGGAGGCGCCTCGCCGCTCACGGATTCTGCGCGAGGGATCTCCGCGTGCTCACTCTCCGCTTCGCCTTCTCCGCTCGCGCTCGACGGACCTTCGGGCGGAGTCAGCCCGGCCGCCCGCTCGATGGCCTCGGCCGCGCGATTGAATGCCGTGGCCCTCGTACGCGCCGCGCGATCACGCGCCCCATCGAGCTCGTGCTCGAGCCGGTTGATCTCCGCATCCACCCGCCGGTCGGGCGCATGCGCGAGCGCGCGACGGATGGCGGCCGCCTCTTCGGCGATCTCTTCTGGGCTGCGCGGCTCCTCGGGCGTGCCCCGAAAGTCACGGACGGCCTGCAGGATGCTGGGCCACGCGAGCGCCAGTGGGATCGCGATCCCGGCCGCCATCGCCGCCGCTGCGTAATAGCGGGGTGCACGAAAGAGGGGCCGGGGGATCTCGGGCTTGTTCGCGAGCTCCGAGAGGAAGACGTCGGCCTGCCGCATCTGCAGGCGCTCGAGCGCGCTCGGGTCTTCCTTGCCTCCAAACTGCACCGCGCTCGCGAAGCGGTCGTGGGCCTGGGTGAGGTGATCCAAGATCCGCGCGGCCGCACGGCGATCGACCCGACGACGACGCAGATCCCAAGCCGCGATCACCAGACCCAACGCCCCACCCACCGCAGCAGCCGGCCAGATGGGTTCGCCCATGCCGTCGAGGATCAGGGCGGCGGGCACCAGCACCGCCAGCGTGACGCCGACGATCGAGAGCAGCGCGTCCACCAGCAACCAGCGCAGCACATGTCCGCGAACCCTGTCGACCTCGGCGAGGATGGCCTTGGAAGGCAGCGCCTCCCCGGGCTCACTCATCCGCGCCGGCACCGGCTCATCCCGCACCGTGTCGCTCTCGGCCGTCGCCTCACCCGCAGGCCCCTCGTTCGCCGCGCCGAGATCGACCGCGTCGGTCTCCCCGCTGTCGCGCTGCTCCTCGTCCTGCGGGCCCGTGTCGGGCCTGTCGTCGTTGCTCAAGGGGTCACCTGGACTACTTGGGACGGTCGGACCGGCGTTTGGTTCCCTCCTTGGGTGAAACCAGGGAGAGAGGGACGAGGAGAGAAGTGAGGAGAGCGTGTCGGCACGGTCGGGTGGTCAGGCAGGTAGCCCGGGGCACGCGTTTCGTGACCGCCCGAGCGAACCGGCCACCATGCACCCTACGGGCCCACCGCGCGAACCTACCCAATCGCCAATGATCTCGACGCTGCTCGCGATCGACACCCGGAGTCGGACCGACGCGGAGCGCACCGCGAACATCTACACCTGGCCCGCCGCTGCGCCCGCACGCGCCATCCTCGCCGGCACCGTCGATCCGTTGCTCTTCAACGTGATCGGCTTGGCGATGGACGCCGAGTGGATCTACGTGTTGGGACAAATCGAGGTGGGGACCACCTATCCCTACGGGGTGTTCCGGTTGGCGCGTTCGGGCATCAACCCCTCGACCCCGGTCGTGCCTGAACCCGTGTTCGTCCTGGGCACCAGCTCTCCAGGCACCTCGGTGAACATGGTTGTCGACGATCGCACGGACGCTCGCTACCTCTTCTTCCGCGCCGGTGGTGACATCCACGTGATCGAGGAGCCCGGCGGCGCGAGCCGCTATCTAGGTCTAGGGGTAGTCCTCGACGGCGACTCGGCCGATCGCGCGATGGGCCGCGATCCGGCGGATGGCTCGCTGTGGTTCTTCTCGACCCAGATCGACCCGGCAGGCAGCTGGTACCGACTGCCCTGATCCTCGCGGGCGCGCGGCGCGATCAGCTCTTCTTCTTCTTGCGCGGCAGCTTCGCCGCTCGTCCCGACTCCACCAGCTCACGAAGGGAAAGCTCCATCTGCTGCGCGAAGATCATCCGTACCGCCTCAGGGCCGAGCGCCCTCAGCGACTCGATCAGCACGGTCGGCTCCACGCTCACGCCCTCGGCGCTCGCGTGGGCCACGAAGAGCTCGGTGAGCTCCTTGGTCGCTTTGCTCAGGTGCTTCACCAAGAGATCGCTCGCCTTGGTCGAGAGCTCGAGATCGACCCCCGCCGCCTCGAGCTTGCCCGCGATCGCGATGAGCGACGGGCTGCCCACGAGGAACGTGTCGCCCTTGCGCTCGACCTTCGCGTGCCGGGTCAGATCAGTCAGCAGGCCCGCGCGCTTTTTCCCGTAGAGCGCGTAGAGCTCGGCCTCGCTCATGGTGCGCGGCTGATCGTCGGCCCAGGGCTGCGAGAGCTGGGCGTCGAGCCCCAGCCAGTCGTTCACATCGAGCGTGCCTTCATCGAGGCGTTTGATCAGCTCGCGGATCGCCTCGATGCGCAGACCCCGATCTTGGAGCTTAGCCACCAGCTCGAGCCGCTCGATGTGCTTGCCGCCGTAGAAGGCGACCCGCCCCTTCATCACCGGCGGCGAGAGCAGTCCCTTCTGCTGATAGAAGCGGATGGTGCGGCTGGGCACGCCGGTCTCGGACGCCAGATCGTCGATGGTGCGGGTCGCCTCGTCCTCGGCCATGGCCGTCCCGTCTACCACGGCGCCCGACGTTCCCGCGACCAACGACGTGCCCGCGACCAGCGCGAGGGTGCTCATGCCATCGCCGAGGTGAGGGCCTGCAGCGTCTCGCGCTTGGTGGTACTCGCCTTGCTGAGCGTGTGGATCCAGCGGAACGCCCCCCGCAGCGTCTCGGGCCAGCTCGCGGTCTGGTAGCGCACCCCGTGTGCCTCGCAGATGGCGCGCACCTCGGGAGCAATCTGCCGCAAGCGCTCGGGCGGGAGCTTGGAGAACAGATGGTGTTCGATCTGCCGATCGAGCCCGCCGCAGAGCACCGAGATCGGATAGCTCACCTCGTAGTCGTTCGAGGCCTCGACCTGCATCGCGTACCACTCTCCCTTGTTCCGAGTGCGGGTGCCCTCGACGTAGCTCGCAGTGTGCTCACCGACGTGACCACAGAAGATCGTCGCCGCCGAATAGATGTCGCGCATGGTCTCGGCCATCCAGTTGCCCAGCAGCACCTTCCAAAAGAACGGCCCCGCGAGCAGGGGAAAGAGCACGTACTCGTAGGCGTAGTAGGGCACGTACTTGCGCAGCGCCTTCTTCCAAGCAGAGCGCACGCTCTCTTTGCTGCGGTCCTTCAAGAAATCGAGGCTGCCCCGGCCGTTCCCCTCGATCGCGTCGGAGAGCCCGGTGAAGTGGGCGTTCATCAAGAGGGCGAAGTTGGGGAAGAGCACCAGCGCGGCGAAGAACGTCTGGAAGCGATGGCGCTTGGCGTCGTAGGGCGTCTCGGTCGTCAGGCGCACCGGACCGAAGTGGATGTCGGCATCTTTGCCGGCGACGTTGGTGGCACCGTGATGCCGGACGTTGTGTCCGTAGCGCCAGCTCTCCTCGTCGATCGGCACCCGCCACAGGTGGGTCTTGGACTGAAACGAAGCCGCACCTGGCAGGCCGTCGTACGCGCCATGCAGCGCCGTGTGTCCGATCTCGGTCGCCTCGAGCTGCTTGTGCAGCCAGAGGGTCACGACGCCGATCAGGAAACCCACCGGCTCGAACGAAAAGTGAATGAGCCCGCGCCCCACCACCTCGGCGGCGATCGAGATCGCGCGCAGCCGCCGCACCCGACGAACATCCTCGGGTCCGACCTCGGCCTTCACCCGAGCGTGCAGCGCGTCGAGCGCCTCACCGAAGCGCCGCAACCGATCGAGGTCGGCGTCGTCGGAGCGAAGCGGATCGGAGGGGACGCGCATGGTCGAGCTCACGTCGGAGGGAGCGACCGGGGAGGAGAGAGCCTGCATGGGATTCCTTCTGGCCAGCGGTCGCGCGCCCCGAAAACCGAAGCTGTGCGCCGTCGAGCGATGCGCCAGTCGTGACAGTTACAGTTCTGACTGTCAAGCTTCCGGGCTCGACATTTCTGGGCCGCTTCGATCCTCGATGCGTCGATCGCCCCATCTTGGAGACAGATCCGCTACCGCTACACCCGCACTGCGGCCTTTCAGCGGCGGATGCGTTCGGGCAGACTCGCGCTCCTCATGGAGATCACTGCGGTCGGCGTCTCGGACGTAGGTCAGGTTCGCGAGCACAACGAAGACTTCATGCTGCAGGACGATGCTCTGCGGCTCTTCGTCGTCTGCGACGGAATGGGTGGCCACGCGGCTGGCGAAGTGGCGTCGCGCGACACCGCGACGATGCTCCAGAGCGAGCTGAAGGCGAACGAGGCGCTGCTCGCCGCCGTGCAGCGGGGCGAAGAATCCCACGACGCCATCGAGGCCGTGGTCCGCGCCGCGATCGAGAAGGCGTCGCGCGATCTCTACGACCGCGGCCTGAGCGATCGGACCAAGAAGGGCATGGGCACCACCTGCAGCGCCGTCGTGGTGATCGGCGGCAAAGGCGTGCTCGGTCACGTGGGCGACTCGCGCTGCTACCTCGTCCGGCAGGGCAAACTCTACCAGCTGAGCGAAGATCACACCTTCCTCCAAGAGGCCATCCGCCACGGGATGATGACCAAGGAGCAAGCGAAGCTCAGCAGCCACGGCAACATCGTGACCCGCGCCGTCGGCCCGATGGAGTCGGTGATCGTCGACACGCTGGTGTTCGACTTCGTCGTGGGCGACACGCTCCTCCTCTGCTCCGATGGCCTCCATCAATACTTCGACGAGGGCGAAGAGCTGCCCGCGATCGTCGGCCGCGAGGGCTCGATCGAGTCGGTGCCCGGCAAACTGGTCGGCATGGCCAACGACCGAGGGGGCTCCGACAACGTGACCGCGCTCGTGATCCGCGCGCTTGCCGTCGACGCCACCGAAGAGAGCTTCGAGAACACCCGGATGACCTTGGTGAACGCCACCTTCGACACCCTCCAGCACGTCGAACTGCTCAGCGAGCTGAGCTCCGCTGAGCTGATGAAGGTGACCAGCGCCTGCAAACCGCTCGACATCGAAGCCGGCGAGGCAATCATCGCGGAGGGTGAGGTCTCCGAGACCTTGTACGTGCTCCTCGACGGGCAGGTCGCGGTCGAGCGCAGCGGCAACGTGCTCGCGCTGCTCGGCGCCGGCACCCACTTCGGCGAGATGTCGCTGTTGAGCCAGCGCCCTCGCTCGGCGACGGTGCGCGCCAAGACGATGTGCCATCTGCTCGCGCTCGATCGCCCCACCTTCTACACGCTGCTGCAGCAGGATCCGCTGCTCGCCACGAAGTTCCTCTGGAAGCTCGCGCAGACCCTCTCGCTCCGCCTCGACGACGTGTACTTGCTGGCCGACAGCCAGGCGAGCGTGGCCAACAAGACCACCCTCCGCTTCGGCCTCTACCCGTCTCCGTTCAATTACGGCGGCGGCAAAGGCTGAGCCTCATCACGGCGCGCAGGGAACGTTCGTAGGCACCCCTCGTGGGTGCCCTCTCGTCAGGAAGGGCGACCACGAGGGTCGCCCCCTACGTCGCGCGCCCCTGCCTACAGCCCGCGGAGCTGGGTCGCGCGCTGCACTCGCCCGATCGCCACCACGTACGCCGCCATGCGCAGCGGGATCTCCTTGCTCTTGGCTTCCATCCACACGCCGTCGAAGGCCTTCGCCATGATGCGGCGCAGCTCCTCGTTCACCCGCTGCTCCTCCCAGTAGTAGTTCTGGAGGTTCTGCACCCACTCGAAGTAGCTGACGGTCACCCCGCCCGCGTTCGCGAGGATGTCGGGGATCACGTGGATGCCCTTCTCGTGAAAGATCTCGTCCGCCTCGGGTGAGGTCGGACCGTTCGCGCCCTCGACGATGATCTTGGCGCGCACCCCCGCCGCGTTGTCCTTGGTCAGCACGCCGCCGAGCGCCGCGGGTACCAACACGTCGCAGTCGTAGCTGAGGAGATCGGGCGCAGGGATCGAGCGCGCGCCCTCGAAGTCCTTCAGCGTCCCGTTCTTGGCGACGTGCGCCATCGCCGCGTCCAGATCGATGCCCTCGTCGTTCGCGAACGCGCCCGCGATGTCCGAGATGGCGACGATCTTCGCCCCCTGGTCGTGCATCAAGCGCGCGGCCCACGAGCCCACGTTCCCAAACCCCTGGATCGCCACGCGCTTGCCCGCGATCGGCTCACCGAGGCGCGAGAGGATCTCTTCGAGCGCGAACAGACACCCACGTCCCGTCGCCGCGCCGCGCCCGAGTGAGCCGCCGATCTCGACGGGTTTACCCGTCACCACCCCAGGCTTGTACCCGTGGTACTTGCTGTACTGATCGAAGAACCACGCCATCTCCTGGGGGCCCGTGTACATGTCCGGCGCGGGGATGTCGGTGTGATCGCCGACGATGTCGTGGATCTTGTCGACGAACGCGCGCGTCAGCCGCTCCTTCTCCCCCATGCTGAGGGTGCGGGTGTCGACCTGAATGCCGCCCTTTCCGCCGCCGTAGGGCACGCCGACCACGCTGGTCTTCCAGGTCATCAGCTGCGCGAGCGCGGTGACCTCCTGCGCATCGACCTCGTGATGAAACCGAAGCCCACCCTTGAACGGCCCGCGTGAGTTGTCGTGCTGGACGCGGTAGCCGACGTACGTGCCGATCGTTCCGTCGTCCTTCTTGATGTTCAGCTCGACCCGCACCTCGCGGTACGGCGTGCGCAGCTGCACGGCTTGATCGGCGGAAAGATCCAGGATCTTGGCGGCCTGTTCGAAGTAGCGGTTGGCATTCGCGAGCGCGTCGTTGGACATCGATGACCCCTGATAGAGGCGACGCCAATCGCGCCGCGTCCCGAGGATGCCCCACTCGGGGCGCGAATCGAAGCTCGAACTACTTCGCCGAACTATCTCGAGCGTGCCGCGCTCGGGCACGCCGCCGCTTCTCCATCGCATCGAAGATCGCCTCGGCGCGCTCTGCGCCCAACTCGCGACCGTAGAAGCGCAGAAACACCAGACGACGCACCGCCTCGTCACTCGCGTCCGGCCCCAGCTGCGCGCGCGCGCCGGCGGCGGCGATAGCGCGAGCCCCCATCGACATCGCCGCCCCCATCGCGAGGCGCTCCTCGGGCGACTTCGCCATCACGATCGCCCGCACCCGCGCCGCCACCGCGTCGGGGGTATCGCGACGTCCGTCAGACATCTGCCGCCGCGATCAGCTCTGAAAGCAGCTCGGTGACCCCGAGGTGCGCGGCCCATCGTGCGAGGTACACCCGATCCAGGCCAACCGAGGCAGCGAGCAGGTTCTTCACGTCGCGGCGCTGCATCTCCGAGCCGCTTTCCTTGCTCCACCACAGCTTCGTGAGGATCAGATCTTCACGCGACACCACCGGGATCTGCGTGCTGCCTATCTGCATCGGCACCCGCCGGGAGAGCTCGAGCTGCCGGTAGGGCTCTTCTTTCGCGACCACCACGTCGACCTTCCACCCGCTGTCCTCGTGGATGATGTTGAACATGTCCCGAGCGCCCACCGCTTCGCGCACCATCACTTCATCCACGTAGAAGTCGGCCTCGAACGCGGCGACGAACCTCGGGATCTGAAAGCCGCCGAGGTCGACGACGAAGTCGATGTCCCGCGACATCCGGGGCTCGGCGTACACCAGGAGCGCGGTGGAGCCGCTCAGCATGTGGGTGATCCCCAGCGCCGCGAGGCCCGCTGACGAGCGACGCGAGCGCGAGCGGGTCGAGATCCGAAGACACGTCGCGAGCGTAGCGCGGGCTACTGCTTGGCGGGCGGCTCTTCCACCGGCTCGGGCTTGCGGCGGCGCGCCATCACCGCGCCGAGCACCAACACGATCAGCACGTTGAACGCGAGCGATCCGCCCAAGATGAGCTTGAGCAAGCCCGCCGATCCGCGGGTGACCGCGATGGGCCCGATGTGCGCGAGACGTCGCTCGAGCTCGGGACGCGGCGGCGAGCCCACACCGACGATCGCGACGTCGGCCTCACTCATGTGATCGATGGCGCCCGCCACCAAGCGCCGCACCGAGGCCTCGTCGTAGGGCGCCAGATCGCCCCGATAGCGAATGAGCACCGAGGCCCGCGGCTGAGGCGCGGGCGCGTCGAGCGCGAGGCGCCCAGTCTCGGGCAGCGCGAGGTGCACCCGCGCGACCAGCACCCCATCGATCTCCTCGATCGATCGCGAAAGCTCACCCGACAGCGCCGCGATCATCCGCGCCCGCTCCTCGGTGGGCGTGGGCACCAGGCTCCCCTCCCCGAACGTCTCGCTCAGGCCCGCAGGCACGTCACGCGGCAGCCCCTCGGCGCGCATGATCGCGAGCGCATCGGCGACATCATCGGGCGCGACGTGCACCCGGTAGGCGACCTCGTCCCCGCCGCCAGCTAGCTCCCGAGTCGCCGAGATTCCCGCCTGATCGAGCGCCACCACCAGCGCGCTCGCCTGATCATCGGGCAGCCCCGAAGCCAGCTCTGCCTGACACCCCAAAGCCAGCACCAAAGCCAGCGCGCCCGAGATCCGCGTCATCACGGCGCGGAGAATCACACAGAACGGAGAAGTCACAAAGACCTGTCGCGCCCCGCTCGACCAGCGATCATCTAACGCATCGCGCGTTTGGAGTCTCGAGGAACACCGCGCTCCCTAAGATCGGATAGTCTCCGGCCCATGAACCGGATGAAGATGCTCCCGGTCGTTCTACTGCTGGCGGCCTGCGAAGAGCCTGCCTACGAGTACAGGAACAGCGCCCCATGTCTGCCGGGCACCGGGATGGTGATTACCTGGTGCACCGACGATGGCGCGTGCGAGTTCAGGGTCGTCGGAGGGATCACGACGTCGTGTCCTGCGGACGATAGCGAGCGTTGCGTGGAGGCGGTACTCGAAGCTACCGAGGCTTGCAGGGCCGGGCAGTTCGACGGAGGCTTGCCCACCACGGATGCCGGAACGTTCGACGGAGGCTTGCCCACCACGGATGCCGGAACGTTCGACGGCGGCTTGCCTACCGACACGGGACCGACCTGTGCCCCGACGGGCGAGCTGGATCTGCTCTTCATGGTCGACAACTCGAACTCGATGACCGAGGAGCAGGGCCTCGTGCGCGCAGAGATCCCTCGTATGCTCACGGTGCTGTCCACCCACGTCTCGTCACTGCACGTGGGCATCGTCACCTCCGACATGGGTGCGGGTCCTGTGCCGGCAGGCGCAGTCGTCCCGTCGTGCAATCCCGGCTTCGGCGACGATGGCGTCATGCGCTTGACGAGTCGGGGCGGGACGGGCTGTGAAGAAACCTATCCTTCGCGCGTGTTCGCGTTCGAGGGGACCGCGGACGAAGTCCCCAATTTCGCCACTGCGATAGGGTGCGTCGCCGAGATCGGTACGGGGGGATGCGGATTCGAGCAGCAACTCGAGGCGACCCTCAAGGCCTTGTCACCCGCCAGCCTCCAGCCCTGGGTCGCCTCTACCTATGCTCCCCCGACGTTCGTAGGACCGAGCGATGGACACGGCGACGGAAGCAACGATGGCTTCCTACGAGCTGACTCGGTCTTGGCGTTGATTCTGCTCACCGACGAAGAAGACTGCTCGGTACCCGAGTACAACCTCTTCTACGCGAACGACCCGGAGTACATCGGGAACCCGCTGAATCTCCGGTGCTCACGGTTCGCGAGCACTGCCCTCTACCCGACGTCACGCTACGTGGATGGGTTTCTGCAGCTGCGCTCCTCGCCCACCCGCTTGGTGTACGCGCCCATCGTGGGTATTCCCGATGATCTGGTGAGCTCGAGCTACGAAGCGATGCTCGCCGATCCCCGGCTGGAGGAGACCGAGGACTCGTCGATGGTCCCGCCTCAGCGTCTGATCCCTTCATGCCACACGACGAACGGCGTCGCGTTCCCGCCCCGCCGCATCATCGACGTAGCGCGAGGCCTCCGCGACCGAGGCGCTCGCACGACCGTGCAGTCGATCTGTGCCCCCAGCTTCGGCCCCGAGATCGACAGCATCCTCGCGCTCATCGACGTCGCTCTGAGCTGCGAACCCTGACGGCTGAGACGCTGACTCGCGAATCTCGACGCTGGCCGCGTCGTTCAGGAACGCCAACGGAATGCCCACGGCGAGACCGAGCACCACGACACCCGCCCCTGCACCGATGAGCTCCCACGGGTACTGAGGGACACCCAACGCGTCCGGCGTGGCCGTGTTGAGGCCGACGATGATCAGCACGGCTCCGAGCAGCGCCCCACCGATGGCGGTGATCCAGCCCGCTACCCGCAGCGCGTTGCGATCATCGAAGTGCACGTGAAGAACGTCTCCCGCGTTGAGCACCCCGCGAACGTGACCCGCGGGCACTGGGTCGCCGCCGTCGTGCGAGACGCCCAACACGCCACCCAGCGAACTCAACGGGGCGTCGCACGGCAAGCGGCAGAGGTCTGCGTACTCATGCAGATCCACCCGCACGCTGCGGACATCGTTGCGAAGCGTGAGCGTCGAGCGACTCACACGCTCCATCAGGACGAGATCGTCACCGCGCGGATGAGGGCCCCACAGTCAACACCGTCGCCAACATCGCGATCCAACCCGCACAAACCCACTGACTACACTGATGCTTCATCCCGCCTCCAGTCGTTGAATCGCCAGGCTTGGTCCCGCCGCATGGCGGTCGATGGCGCTCGATCGTGACCTGAGCCTCAGTCCGCTACGAAGCTGAAGCTCGCGCCCATCCGGGGTGCGCCGAAGCCCGGGAAGTGGATCGCTGCGACCCGGCCTTGGATGCAGCGCTGGAACTCGGGGGATCCTGCGCGCACCGAGGAGCCGATGACCGAGCCGCTGCCGGCGATCGCCAGGTCGATCCGCACCCGACCGACCGCGTGTCCGCCCCGCAGCTCCGTGGACACACACCCGAAGAACGAGTTGATGTGTCCGTTCATCACGCCGGCGACCTGCTGGGGAGAGAGGCGCGACTCGCTGCCTCCCGCGCCAGTGACGTCTCCCATGTTGACGACGTCGTTCATCGCGTCCTCGTAGGTGCGACCACCGCCGCCGCCACCACCGCCGCCGGGACGGCGACCGCCGCCACCGTGTCGACGCGGCGGGTCTTCGAGGATGCCAGCGGTGCCTTCGATCGACACCTCACCACGCTCGAAGAGATCGGCGAGGTTGGCGGAGGCGATTTCGTCCTCACGCTCGGCCTGCCGGCTCCAGAAGAACGCACCCGCGATCAGAGCCACTGCCGCGATCACCGCGCCCGCGATCAGGAACTTCGCGGTGTTCGAGGCGCTCTCGGTCTTGGCGCTCTGGACGATGGCGTGCTGCTCGTCCATCGACTGCTTCTTGAGGCGCCACTGCTCGACGAACTCGGCGAAGTCGTGGTGTTCGCGCACCTTCTTGCGCTCACCGGTGTCCATGTTGAGCAGGCCGTCGTCGGCCAAGAACTCGCCCTTGCTGATCAGCGCGACCAGCTCGCGGCCGCTGAACGGACCGTGATCCAGGCCGCCCTTGGTGACCATCCAGCGCGCCGCGTCGCTGGTGCCGATCTTCTCGATCAGCTGTCCCAGATCCACCAGCGCAGAGCTCTGCTGCTGCGCGCTCTGCGAGTCGAGCGGCGAGCTCCCCATCGGACCCGAGCCGATCGAGGCCGCGAGCGAGGGGCGGAAGTCTTCGTGAATGGAGACCCGCTGACCTATCTCCGGAGAGCCGCTCGCAGGCGGCATCTGCGACTTGCGGTTGAGGTCGATGTCGATGTCGATCTCGACGCTGGGATCCCGCCTGGGCGCGCCGCCGATCAGCGCCATCGCAGCGTCCTTCACCTCTTGCATGGACGCAAAACGTCCAGACGGAGCGGGCGCCAAGCAGCGCAGCAAGAACGCGTCGGCCGCCGCGGTCGCCTCGGGGTGCGCCTGCGAGGGCGGAACGAACTCTTCGGGCGTGCGCCCACAGACCAGCGCGTAGAAGACCGCGCCCAGACCGAACACGTCGCTCGCCGCCGTCGCCGCGCCGCCCGAACGGAGCTCCGGGGCAATGAAGGAGAGTTCGCTGATGCCGAGGATGCTCGCGCCCTTGGCCTTCATCGCGGCGCGGGTGACCCCGGCCTCGGCGAGCTTGGGCTTGGGGCGGGCCCACACCGTCGCCGGTCGAACGGCGCCATGAAACGCGCCCTTGGCATGCAACGCCGCGAGCGCTTCGGCGACTTGTACGACCGCCTCGACGGCGGTGTGAAACCCGATGTGCCCTGCGCCCAACGTCTTGGCCGCGAGCTCTTCGGCGACGCTCGATCCCTCGATCCACTCGGTGGCGACGAAGCGCGCACCGCTCTTCTCGACCCCCGTACCGAACGTCGACGCCAGCGCTTTGTGGGTGATGGCCGAGGTGATCTTCACCTCCGTCTTGAGCCCCTCTTGGTCGCCCGGCGTGGTGAAGAGCTGAGCCTCGAGCACCCGCAGCGCGATGGGCCGCTTGGTGCGCTGATCGACCGCGCGAAAGACCGTGCCCAGCGCGTCCTGCCGCACCATCCGCTCGATGGTGAACCGGCCCCCGATGAGCTGCCCCGGGGCGAGCTGCGCGGCGCCAGCGCCTGGAGGTTGTCCGGGGGTCCCGCTAGCGGCTGAAGCTTGTGACATCGGCTGGAGAAGCTATCGGAATTGACCCCCTCGTTTCAAGCGGCCGCCTCTCAATCGCTCCATGCGTCAGTGCGCCTCTCGGCGCCGCTCCGCGATGAAGGCCAGCTCGCTCAGGGCGCGCTCGTCGCTGGGATCGATCTCCAACACCCGCCGGAACATGGCCTCGGCCCCATCGAGATCGCCCGCCTCGATGAGCGAGAAGCCTATCCCCCGCATCGCGCGCCGTCGCCAATCCGTCAGGGTGAGGCCGAGTATGGGCCGGCCCGTGGGGAACTCCGGCGTGCCGTTGAAGGCGCCCGTGCTGTCCAGCGCGTCCACGTTGGCGAGCGCCCGCTGGTAGATGTCGAGCGACGCGGCCCACTCGTGGCGCTCCTGCAGGATGTTCCCGAACTCGCACGCATACGCCACGTCATCCGGGATGACCTCGAGCGCGCGCTGCAGCGCCTGCGCCGCCTCGGGGACCCGGCCGAGCTCGACCAAGCAGTAGGCCCGCATGTAGACGGTGTCCGAGTACTCGGCGTCGATGACGACGGCATTGCGCCCGTCGCTGGCCGCGGTCGCCAGGAGCGGCAGCGCGTTGGCGGGTCCACTGGCGCGGCTCCCGATCACCCGGGTGCCTGGTTCGAAGCTCCGCTCGAACTCGGCGATCGCCGGATCGAAGCCCAAGCGGATCGCTTCCTCGCAGCGGCGCTCGCCGAGGAGCGACATGCCCCGCGCGATGTACGCATCGACACCGGCGGTCTCGCCTCCGTTGTTCGCCGAAGAGACGGGCTCCGTCTCGGGCGTGGTGCTTTCGGAGGATGCGCTCGATCCGCATCCCAGCATCACACTACCTACCAGCATCAGAACGAGCGTCGCGATGAATGAGCGTCCGGTCATGGAACCTCCCGAGATCGCGCCATCGTACCGAATCGCAGCGCATTCGGCGCCACGAAATACGTTCCGGCGACGAACTACCCATCCTGTCGCGGCACGCCGAACGTGGTGCAGGTGTCGCCGTCGATGGACCGCGTGTCCTGCCCGCCTCTCAGGGCCCAGCCGCGAGCGCTCGCGTACTCGAGCTCGAACGCGGCACCGGACGCGTCACGCACCCGCCATCGCGCGATCAGATCGGGGACGGTCTCACCCGTCGGCACCGAGCGGAACGCGAAGCGCTCGACGCACAACGTCTCCCTCGTCTCGCCACGCACGAGCTGCACCTGCTGGTAGGTGGGCGGCAGATCGAGGTCACACTCGACGTGCCTCGGCGGTCCCCATTCTTCCATCTCCGTGTCGACGGTGATGATGCCCTTCGACCAGAACGAGTGTGGGTCGCTGGGGCGCGCCATCCCCACGACGTGAGCGAGCCCGAGCCGCGGATCGATCGGCGGACCATCGAAGAGGAATGCTGCGCCCATGTGCCTTCTGTCGCGCCATGCTAACGCGGACGTGACGCGGGCGAGAAGGGCTCTAGAGTTCGCGGTCCCTCGGAGGTGCCCTCGATGACGTACTGGCCTTTCTGGATAGCAGGTGTCGCGCTCTTCGGTGTCGCGCTCCTTCACTGGCTCGTGGCGGGCCAGCTGATGAGCGTGTCGAGCCGCTTCTCCGGGATCGTCGATCGGGTGCGGGGCGCGGTGCCCGACAAGATCGAGCCAATCGCCAATCACCTCGGGTTCTTCGGCGGGCTCATGTTGGGAGGCCTCGCATCCATGCTCCTCGCGGGCGCGTTCGAGCCCACCATGTTCGAGGTGGGCTCGAGCTTCTCGAGGTACTTCGGCGACGACCCCATCCTCACCGCGCTCGTGGTCACGTTCGGCGGCGCGCTGGTCGGCTTCGGGACCCGAATGAGCACCGGCTGCACCTCGGGACACGGCCTCTGCGGCGTCGCTCGCTTTCAGCCCGGCAGTCTGCTGGCGACCTGCACGTTCTTCGGGACGGGCGTACTCACCTCGTTCGCGATCGAAGCGGTGATGTCATGAAGTCGATCCTCCTCCCCGCTCGCCTGGGCCTCTTGGGCGTGCTGCTCGGCTTCACCTTGAGTCGCACCGGCTTCACGTCGTGGGACGAGGTGCACGAGATGTTCACCTTCACCTCGCTGCGGATGTTCGGCGCGTTTGCGCTGGCGGTGTCGCTGCTCGCTGTCGCGTTCTTCGTCATTCAGAAGCGCAGCAAGCCCGCATGGTCTCCGCGCCCGATCCACCGAGGCACCCTCATCGGCGGGGTGCTCTTCGGTGCGGGTTGGGCGCTCTCGGGCGGCTGCCCCGGCGTGGTCCTCACCCAGCTCGGCGAAGGAAAGCTGTACGCGCTCTTCGCGCTGACGGGGATCGCGATCGGCAACTGGATGTACGGCGCGCTGCTCGAGACGCGGCTGGGCACCCGAGCGAACAAGACGGCAACCGCAGCCTGACGGTCCTGCCTTCGTCAGCGGCGGGCCGTGCTCGTTGAGGGGACCTCGAGCTCCAAGGGTCACGCGACCGGTTTGGTTGAGGTGACCTCAAGCCGTGAGGGTCACCCCCATACATTTTCTCGAGGTGACCTCAAGCATGGCGGGTCGAGGCACCCAAATCGTTGAGGTGACCTCAGGAGCTCCGCGGAGGCCCGACGAGGAATCGACCTTGGCGTCGGCGACCGCGACTCACGTGGTGCGCGATGCGAGGTGCGAGATGGGAGATGGGAGATGGGAGATGGGAGCAGCGACGGTCGCGGTGGCCGGCGACCATCGCCGCCGGCCACCGGCCTTCGCTACCGCGTCAACATCACCAGCGCACCGATGACGTGATTCAGCATCGCCCGCGTCTCCGCATTCAGCTTCGCGTAGCCCAGCGCCTCGCCCAGATCGCAGACCGCCTCCACCTCCCGCGCGCTCCCCAGCGCTGTCAGGATTCGTGTCCGACGATTGCCTCCGCGTACGCCCGAGGCCTCCGCCACGTTCAACGCGATCGACGCTGCCGCACGACGACCCTGCCGCGCCAGATCCGCGTCCTTCTGCGCGATGCTGTCGAAGATGGCCTTGAGCAAAGCAACCAAGCTGACGGCTCGCGCCTCGGCACGCTGGTGATCCCCGAGCAAGCCCACACCTGCCAGGTGAAGATCTTTGGACGCTCACGAGCACGGCGACGCCAGCGACCGACCGAACGGTCTCGCACCCGCATCCCGCATCACGCATCCCGCATCCCGCTCAGGGACAGCGCGCGAGCGGGGCGAGCGCCGATCGCGCGGGCTTGGTCACGGACAGCGCGAGAGCGCAGCGATCGCCGAACCCTCGGTCTGAATCGCCGTTCGCAACGCAGGACTCGACAGCACACCAGGACTCGACAGCGCCACCCGCGCGCGCTCGAGCTCGTTGGTCAATCCGGGCTCGTGCATGCGAGCGCGGGCCCACCATCGCGCGGTACGCCGTCGCCAGCTCGAGCATTGCTTGCGGACGCGAAGGGTCGGTCGCCGCGGGGGCCTCGATCGCCGAGGCGCGCGCCACGATCGTGTTTGCCTGTCCGGGGAGCGCGATGGCGGGCACGGGCGCCTCGGTCACAGAAGGCAAAGCAGTGCACTGGGCCTCGGCGCTACCGGCGAGCGGGACGAGCACGACGAGCGCTACGAACAGAAGGAGAGCGGTCCATCGCATGCGGGCCACGACGGACGCCGCCACCGCCTCGTTGCTTTGGCGAAGGAGGTCGCTTGGCCTCTCCCCCATCAGTCCGTGTTGCTCCACGTCAGCACGCCGCGTCGCGGATACGGTCCGAGGCCGCTCCAGTTGGGCAGAGACTCGGCTTCTTCGCCGAGAACCAGGACGTGAACCCACGCCTCGTGCGACTCCTCGAGCCGGGTGCGATCGACCTGGATGATCCGGTGCAGGCGGTGGTCGGCCAAGATGCCGGCCACGAAATCGGCGTCGGCTTCGTCGAGCCCAGACGTGGCGCCCGTCCCCTGGTGCATGGGGCCCGCGAAGAAGTCGTACAGCTCGTTCTCGGGACTCAGAAGGACGTGGTCGCGCACCGTCGTGTCGTTCCGAAGCGGGACGAAGACCCCTTCGAGCCAGGGGTGCAGGCACGCGTTGCCGCCGGTCTGGTTCGAGTACTGGATACCACTCGGGTACGAGATGATGAGCCCCAGGCCGACGGACTCCCAGAGATCGACGACGGGTTTGTTCGGATCGATCGCGTGCGCCATTCGATCGTCAGGCGGTGCCCATCAGGTACTCGCGGTACCCGATGCGGGGCTCGGCCTCGGCGGAGACTTGAACGACCGGTGTCTTGGCGAGCCAGCCGCAGAACGCGCGGCACGCGGCTGCCACGCCGGGCGCGGTGTCGGCGAGCAGGCCCAGCTCGACCAGGTGCGTGTGGGTCGCGGGGTGAAAGAAGCGCATGCCTACGAACTGATCGCGGCGACGCAGCACCTCGGCGAGCTCGACCAAGTGGTGCGCGGGCGCATGGACTGCGAGCACTGCGCCGCCCGACAGATGCGTCTCGAGGGTGGCGAGCGTCGCACGGCGAGCGCTCAGCGAGCCCGCGACGCACTCGATCACCAAGTCGGAGTCCCGTACCGCGTTCAGATCGGTGGCGATGCCGATGCGCTCTCGCACCGCGCCCCGATCTTTGGCCGAGAGTTCGCCGGCATCGACGGCCCATCCCAACCGTCTGTCGATCCGCTCGAGCGCCAGCTTCACGTCGCCCCGCGCCGCGCGGACCATGGTGACCGGGACGCCCAAGCTGGCCACGGCGATCGCGATGCTACAGGCCACGGGCCCGGTACCGACGACGCTGACGCTCGCGAAGGACATGGAGCGGGGATGTTGGATCCGTAGAGCGGGGCTGGTCAATGCGCCGCGTCAATTTGCGGCGAGTCCGACGGAACGCGAACGGCGCAGCATCGACATGCTGCGCCGTCGCTCCGAGCGAGAGGAACGATCAGTTCGTCTCTTCGAACTCGGCGTCGATCACGTCGCCCTGGGGCTTCTTGCCGCCGGGTGCCGCGCCGCCTGCGCCGTCGCCGGGACCACCGGGGCCGCCCGCTCCGCCGTACGCCGCCTGGGCCAGCTCGCCCATGGCCTTCTCGAGCTCCTCGGTGCCGCTCTTGATCGCGTCGTGATCTTCCTTGTCGATCGCCGAGCGGAGCGACTTCACCTTGGCTTCGATCTCGGTGACCTTCTCCGCGGGGAGCTTGTCCTTCGCATCGCCGAGCGCCTTCTCCACGCCGTAGCAGAGCTGGTCCGCCTTGTTGCGCCCCTCGATCTGCTCGCGACGCTTCTGGTCCTCGGCCTCGTGCTCGCCGCCTTCCTTCACCATCCGGTCGATGTCGTCCTTGGACAGACCCGAGCCGGCGGTGATGGTGATCTTCTGATCGCGGCCGCTGACCTCGTCCTTCGCGGCGACGCTCAGGATGCCGTTGGCGTCGATGTCGAAGGTGACCTTGATCTTCGCCATGCCGCGGGGCGCCGGCATGATGCCTTCGAGGTGGAAGCGTCCCAGCGGCCGGTTGTACCGAGCCTCGGCGCGCTCGCCCTGAAGGACGTGGATCTCCACCTTGCTCTGGTTGTCGTCCGCGGTGGAGTAGGTCTCTTCCTTGCGGGTGGGGATGGTGGTGTTCCGGGGAATCATCACCGTCATCACGCCGCCCAGCGTCTCGACGCCGAGCGAGAGGGGCGTGACGTCGAGCAGGACCATGTCCTTGACGTCACCGCTGAGAACGCCGGCCTGCACCGCGGCGCCGATGGCCACGACCTCGTCGGGGTTCACGCCCTTGTGGGGCTCGCGTCCGAAGTACTTCTTGACCCGCTCCTGCACCAGCGGGATCCGGGTGCTGCCACCGACGAGCACGACCTCTTGGATCTCGCTCGGGCTCTTGCCCGCGTCACTCAGCGCGCGCTTGGTCGCCTCGAAGCTGCGTTCGACCAAGTCCTCGATCATCGACTCGAGCTTGGCCCGGGTCAGCTTGAGGTTCATGTGCTTGGGGCCGCTCGCATCGGCGGTGAGGAAGGGCAGGTTCACCGTCGTCTCGAGCTTGCTGGAGAGCTCGATCTTCGCCTTCTCGGCCCCGTCCTTCAGACGCTGAAGGACCATCTTGTCCTTGCCCACGTCGATGCCGCTGTCCTTTTTGAACTCGGCGATGAGGTAGTCGATGATCCGGTTGTCGACGTCGTCGCCACCGAGGTGGGTGTCGCCGTTGGTGCTGATGACCTGCACCACGTTGTCGCCGACCTCGAGCACGCTGATGTCGAACGTGCCGCCGCCGAAGTCGTAGACCGCGATGAGCTCGTCCTTCTTCTTGTCGAGGCCGTACGCGAGCGCGGCCGCGGTGGGCTCGTTCACGATGCGGCGCACGTCGAGGCCAGCGATCTTGCCGGCGTCCTTGGTCGCCTGACGCTGGCTGTCGTTGAAGTACGCGGGGACAGTGATGACCGCCTCGGTCACCGTCTCACCCAGGTAGTTCTCCGCGGCCTTCTTGAGCTTGCGCAGGACGTGCGCGCTGACCTCGGGGGCGGCGATCTCCTTGCCGTTCACCTCGAAGCCGGAGTCCCCGTTCGCCCGGCGGACGATCTTGTAGGGCATCCGCTTGCTCTCTTCGCCCACCTCTTCGAAGCGCCGTCCGAGGAAGCGCTTGGCCGAGTAGATGGTCCCCTCGGGATTGGTCACCGACTGGCGCTTGGCGATGGTGCCGACGAGCACCTCACCCTGATCGTCCCAGCCCACCACCGAGGGGGTGATGCGGTCGCCCTCTTCGTTGACGATCACCTTGGGCTCCTTGCCCTCCATGATCGCGACGACCGAGTTCGTGGTGCCCAAGTCGATGCCGATGATTCGTCCCATGGTCTCTTCACTCCGTGCGCGCCGTGCTGGCCCGCGTTGAACTGCTTCTCTTCGTTGCCCTGATTGGGGTCGCCCAGATGTCCCCGTTTGGGGAGGGTTGAAAACGGCCGGCACCCTAACCAGGTCATCTGATGGGTCAAGCACCGCATCCCAACTCTTTTCCCCGAGGGCTGCGCAGGCTGAAGGCCGCATGAAGAAAGGTCTATGGCGATGGCGCGGGGGCGAGGTGTCGTGAACAAAGGCGCCATGTTGGTGGCCACATCCAAGTCCGCGACCGAAAAGCTCGCGCTGCTCGAGCTCCCCTCGCGTCCGCTGAAGAGCGGTGAAGTGCGGGTGAAGACCGAGGCTATCGGGGTGAACCCCGTCGACTGGAAGATGCGCGAGGGCGGACCGCTGCGCTTCGCCTACCAGCTGATCGGTCCCTCGGGTCCGCAGGTGGTGGGCCTCGACTTCGCAGGCACGGTCATCGAGCTCGGCGCGAACGTGACCGATATGGCGGTCGGTGATCGGGTGGTGGGCGGCACCAACTTCGCGCGCAAGCAGCTGGGCAGCTACGCGACCGAGGTCGTCGCGCGCCCCGATCAGTGCGCCAAGCTGCCGCCCGAGGTGAGCTTCGATCAGGCCGCGTGCTTGCCCGTCGCCGCAGTGACGGCGTGGATGGCGCTGCGCGAGCACTCCAAGATTGGTCCCGGCAACAAGGTGCTGGTGCTCGGGGCATCGGGCGGTGTGGGTCACGCGGCGCTGCAGCTCACCAAGATGTTGGGCGCGCAAGCGGTGGGGGTGTGCTCGACCCGCAACGTCGCGTTCGTCGAGCAGACCGGCGCCATCGCCGTCGACTACACCAAGGGCGACGCGCTCGAGGCCGCGCGCCCCCACGGGCCGTACAACCTGATCCTCCACGCGGTGGGCACCGACACCTACCCGCTTGGGGTGTGCCGCAGCTTGCTCGCGCCGGGCGGCCGGGTGGAGCTCGTGGTGATTCGTCCGGCCGACTACCTCGCGGTGGGCTTCCTTCCGTCGGTGGGCACCACGCTGGGTGAGCCCACGCGCGAGCGCCTGACCCCGCTGGTCGCGGCGCTCGCGCGCGGTGACTTGCGCCCGCTCATCGCGGAGAAGATCCCGCTCGCCGAAGCCGAGCGCGCCCATGAGCTGTCACGCGCTGGCAAGGTCGTGGGCAAGCTCTTGCTGGTTCCCTAGCTCACTCGATCGCGCCGCCGACCGAGAGATCACCGCCGATGAAGCCGGGGGCCGAAGGGCGAGCCGTCGGCCGAGACCTGCACGAAGAAGTGAGGCACCACGGGGATGCGCACGCCGAGGCGCAAGCCCGGAGCGAAGCGCGGGCGTGCCGCTGAAGCCGAGATCGGCGTACGAGGCATACCCGCTCACGAAACCCATGGTCAGCTCGAAGCGCGCGTAGACGTCGTCGTCATCGGCGTCTCGCGAGGCACGCGCGAGCTCTCGCTCGCTCTCCCGAAGGCGCTCGTCTTCCTCGCTTCGAGCGCGCTCTTCTTCCGCGCGCAGCTCGGCCCACGCGGCGGCCTCCTCGACGTCGTACGCGCGAGATGTGTCCCCAGAGGCGGTCTCCGGAGGTGCGTCGGGCTCTTCGTCCTGTGCGGCGGCCGGACGGGGAGAGAAGAGCAGAGACAGTGCGGTGACGAATCCAGTAGCGACGAGATTGCGATGGGTGTGCGTCATGCCCCGATCGGTGCAGCCGAGGTGCCGACCGATTGACTCGCGATCTCGCGGTGCGTCGTCCGCGTGGCATGACGCGGCGGTCAGCACCGTGGCTCCGACTCACGACGCGCCGCGCTAGAACGCCATGCACTGCGCCAGAGATGCGGTGACGCAACCATGTCGAGCGCGTCGCGCGTTCGTCGCTCGGCGATGTAACGCCGAGCAAGTGGTAGCGAAGGCACGGACACCCGCGCACGTGCCCCGACAGTCGATTCACTCGTTGGGCGAATGAGTGAGGCTAGGACCTAGACCGATGGACACTCCCCACGAAGCACCCGCCTTTGGGTGAGCGCCGCCACCGACACCTACGCGCTGGGCGCTACGCTCTTCGCGCTGTTGACGGAGCGACCGCCCTTCGTGGGTGATTCGAACGCCGTGATGTTGGCGCACTTGAGCGAGCCTCCCCCGTCACTGCTCGAGACCGTGCCAGGGGTCGACCCTGGCGTCGCCGACCTGGTCGCGCGCGCGCTGTCGAAGGATCCCGCCGATCGTCCCCGCGGTGCGCGCGCGATGCTCGAGGAGCTCGAGGTGCTGCGACGGGGCGCGGCGATCGCTGTCGAAGCGCTCCCTCAGGCCAAAGCGCTCGAGGGTGAGCCTTCACGCTATGCGTACGCGTGGGATCTGAAGAGCACCCCCGAAGAGCTCTGGCCGCATGTGTCGAACACCAAGCGTCTCAACCGAGCGATCAGGCCTCCAAGACGTGGTGTGGGCCCGAGAGGGCGTGGGCGAAGCGAGCAAGATGACCGGCAGCTTCCGGGCCGCAGGCATGACCCTGCGATGGAAGGAGAACCCCTTCGAGTGGGTCGCGCCCCATCGACTCGGGGTGGTGCGCGAGTACGAGTCGGGTCCCTTCGACTGGATGCGGAGCACCGTGGAGCTGACGCCGAGCCGCGAAGGCACGCGCCTGAGTCACACCATCGAGATGAAGCCGCGGGGCTTCCTCGGGCGCGCCGCCGCCGGCATCGAGATCGGCATGCGGATGCGGCGGGCGCTGGAGCGTACCTACAAGCGCATCGACGACGCGTGCATGCGAGGGCGAGCTATCGAGGCGCGACCCGAGGATCCGTTCGAGCAGCCGGCCGCGCTCTCCGCGAGCCAGCGCGATCTCTTGCACGCGCGCTTGGACCGAGCGCGCCAGCAAGGCGGCGACGATCACGTGCTCGACGCGCTGGGCGACTAGAACGCGCGACGGAACGACGAAGCGCCGCGGATCGAGATCCGCGGCGCCCGTCTCACAGCGTGCGATCAGGGCGCGCAGCTCAGGACGTGGAACTGCGCGTCGCTGCCGCCGACCACCGCCAGGGTGCCCGTCGCGTCGATGCGCACGGTGACCGAATCTCCGAGCGCGAGGGGCGACGCGCTCACGAGAAGCGGTGTGCCCGAGCCGTCGAGTGCGTTCCGCGCTTCGAGACCCGAAGGACCCGCGATGAGCGCGACCGTCGACTCGCCATCACTCGCGAGCGCGATGCTGCGGCCGCCGCCGGGGACGAAGGTGGTGGTGCCGAGCAGCGTCCAGCTCGCGCCGACCGCCGCCAGGCGTCCGTGCTCGGGACCGCTGTCGATGCTGGCCATCTCGAGGAACGTGCCTGCCGCGACGGGATGGAACTCCGTGGTCACGGTGTCGAACGCGCCGAGCGTGCGCCGCTCCATCGCCATGTTCCTGTCGCGCGAGCCCGCGACCCAGAGATCTCCGTTGGCGGCGAACATCAGGTCTTCGATCACCAGCTCGGTCTCGAGCTCCACGGTGGCGTCCTCGGTGCGAATGAGCAGCGGCGCGACGTCACCCTCTTGGGCGTGCGCGAGCGTGCGATGCGCCGCGTCGAACGCCACGGCGCGGATCGCGATCTCCGGGGTGGTGCCGCCGATGGGCCAGAGGCCCCCGCCGGGATCCATCTGAAGGACGATGCCGCGGATGTCGCCCACGACGATCGACTCGCCGTCGAAGGTGATGTCGGTGATGCGCGCCGCGGGGATCTCGGGGCCGTACGCGATGATGCCTCCGTTGAAGGTGCCCAGGAGCTCGGCGTCGAGGGTCCAGAGCTTCAGGGTTCCGTCGCCACCCGCGGCGGCGATCACGCCTGCCGGCGAGAGGCCGAACCGAAGCAGCTCGCCGTGATCGGCGGAGTCGTTGTTGTCGACGGTGGCGACCTCGACGAGACCGCGCCCCTCGCTCAGACAGGTGGCCAAGAGATCACTCGACGGCCGCGGCGCGTCGGGCCGCAGCACGGGCGCATCGGCGCGGACTTCGGCCGCGTCGCCCAGGGCGATCCCCCCGTCGGGCGTGACGGCGTGCGCCTCGGTGCACCCGAGCGCCAAGAGGCTGCCTAGGAGCAGGCTGCCGTGAATCGCGGGTCGCGAGGTGAACGAGAAGCGGGTGAAGAAGGGCTGGCTCATGATCTGCTCCGTGCTGAAGGCGTGGACAGAGGATGACGGACGCCTCCCAATCACGAAAATCGATTCGCTCAATCACTCCCATCGCCGATATCGATGGCACAAGTCGGTGAGCGCGGGAAGGGCAACGCCCCGAGGGACGCTTCGATGAGCGGCGCCGGAGGTACACATGAGGAATGGATGGGCGCCGCTTCGCGCGGCAGGTTGGTTGGGGTGGGCGCTGCTGATGGTGAGCGCGCAGGGGTGCACTGGGGTGCAGGAGATCGAGGACGCCGGGCTCGATACCCCCGACACGCCCGACACGGGCGATGTGCAGGTGGACGTGCCCGTGATCGGCGGGCCCTTCGCGCTGGATGTCCCGATGCTCGAGATCACGGTGCGGCAGGGCGCGACGGTGCTCGTGCCGGTGGGGATCCGGCGCATCCCCGAGTTCGACGATCGGGTGACCATCACCGCGGATGGGCTGCCCGAGGGGACGCACGCCGCAGCGGTTCGTGATGACGACGACGATCACGCGATGCACCTCGAGATCGAGGCGGGTGACGACGCGCCGACGGCGCAGCGCGCGCCTTTCGTGATCAGCGCAAGCGGCTCGGGGTACACGCGGACCTGGCGGGTCACCCTCGACGTCATCGCGCGCGAGTGACGACGGCGCCGACTACGGTGGGATCGGCCGCAGGCTGATCTCCACCGTGGTCGTGCCCTGCGTCAGATCGACGGTGAGATCGTGGGGGAAGTATCCGTCGGCCGTGATGGTGAAGCGCCGCGGTCCCACCCGGAACGCCGCGGGGCGAATGTCGAGGACCCGCGCGGTACCCACGAAGTGCTCGTCGGTGTAGACCCGCGCGCTCTCCGGCGAGATGCGGAAGCGGACCTCACCGGTCGCTGCCGTCACGGGGCGCGCGGCGCCACAACCAGCGATCATCAGGCTGCTCCACAGCAGCGAACTCACGAGGGCGCGCAACATCATCGAGGGGCCGAGCCTATCACCCACACCAGGGGAGGCTCGCTGCACAATGCACCGCGGCCAACGCGCTCTTGGGGACCGCGAGCTCGATCACCGCAGAGCCATCCGCTCGCGAGCGGATGCGGCGCAGATCGATGCTCGCGTCGATCACGGCGTGGAGATCGCGAACGAGCCGCGGAGAGAGCCCGCCGCCTCCAATGAGCCCGTCGAGCCAGACGTGGAGCATCGAGATCGCGCGCTCACGAGCGATGGCGCGCGCCGAGAGACGCCTTGCGGCGAGCGAGGCATCACCATCGGGGACGAGTCCCAGCGCGGTCGCCAGCACCAGCTCGCCTTCGAGGTGCACGGGGGCGTCGCCCATCGGCAGCGGCGCTTGAGCGCGTAGGGCGAGCGGTGCAGCGAACGCGATCGTCAGCGCGAGCGCGAAGGCGACCACGAGCTCACGCCCACGCCTCACTCCCACTCGATGGTCGCGGGGGGCTTGCTCGAGATGTCGTAGACCACGCGGTTCACGCCGCGGACCTCGTTGATGATTCGCGAGCTCGCCTTGGCCAAGAGGTCATAGGGCAGGCGGGCCCAGTCCGCGGTCATGCCGTCGCGCGAGGTGACCGCGCGCAATGCGAGCACGTTCTCGTAGGTGCGTCCGTCGCCCATCACCCCGACGCTCTTGACCGGCAAGAGCACCGCGAAGGCCTGCCAGGTGCGGCCGTACTCGCCGCTCTGGTGGAGCTCGTCCAAGAAGATCGCGTCGGCCTCGCGGAGGACATCGAGGCGCCCTTTGTCGATCTCGCCGAGGCAGCGGATCGCCAACCCGGGACCGGGAAACGGGTGACGGTGCAGCACGTGATCGGGCATGCCGAGCAGGCCACCCACCTCACGCACCTCGTCTTTGAAGAGCTCGCGCAGCGGCTCGATCAGCTTGAGCAACATGTGCGCCGGCAGACCGCCGACGTTGTGGTGGGTCTTGATGGTCGCGCTCGGCCCCTTGAACGAGACACTCTCGATCACATCCGGATAGAGCGTGCCCTGCACCAGGTGCGTCGCGCCGCCGACCTTCTTGGCCTCTTCGTCGAAGACCTCGATGAAGACCCGGCCGATGATCTTCCGCTTCTGCTCGGGATCACTCACGCCCGAAAGCGCAGTCATGAAGCGCTCGGCCGCATCGACGTGGATGAGCTTCAAATGGCCCGCGTCGCCCGCGGCGATCTGCTCGCCGAAGGTCTTCACCACCTGCTCGGCCTCGCCTTTTCGGAGCAGGCCATTGTCCACGAAGATGCAGGTGAGGCGCGCGCCGATGGCGCCCTGCACCAAGACGGCCGCGACCGACGAGTCGACCCCGCCGGAGAGTCCGCAGATGGCTTTGCCCTCGCCCACCTGCTCGGCGATCCGCTGCGTCGTCTCCTCGACGAACGAGCCCGCGGTCCAGTCGGCCTCGAGGTGGGCGACCTCGAAGAGGAACGCGCGCAGCATCTCGGCGCCGCGCGGGGTGTGCACCACCTCGGGATGGAACTGCACCCCGAAGATGTTGCGCTCGAGGTTGCCGGTCGCAGCGAAGGGCGCGCTCGGGGTCGAGGCCAGCGGACCGAAACCAGGTGGCAGCGAAGCGACACGATCGCCGTGGCTCATCCACACCTCGATCGACTCGTCCTTGCTGAAGCCCGCGAGCAGACCGCGGGGATCCTTCACGGTGATCTTGGAGGGCCCGTACTCGCGATCGGGCGCGGGCTCGACCTTGCCGCCGAGCAGGTGACAGAAGAGCTGCATCCCGTAGCAGATGCCGAGCACTGGGACGCCCAGCTCGAAGACCCCGGGATCCACGCTCGGTGCGCCCTCTTCGAAGACGCTCGAAGGACCGCCCGACAAGATCACCGCGCCGGGCGACTTCGCTTTCACTTCGCTGAGCGGGAGCGTGCAGGGATGGATCTCGCAGTAGACGTGCTGCTCACGCACCCGGCGGGCGATGAGCTGGGTGTACTGGGAACCGAAGTCGAGGATCAGGACGAACGAGCGCGTCATGGTGCGGGCCTCCTACCACGATGCTGTGCGCGCGGGATCCCCGCCCGCTTCGGGACGTGCGCGGTCACACCTCGGCGGGCGCTCTGGCGATCGCGGGCTCGTCCTCGTGCAGCTCACGGGGAAGGCCCATGCTCGACGCGGTGCCGGCCATGCTCGCGTAGGCCTCCTCGCCGTGAAGGGCCACATCGAGGCCCTCGTGCTCGTCTTCCGGATCGGGCCGAAGACCGACCAGCTTCTCGGTCAGCTTGATCAGCGCGAACGACACCGTGCCCGCGTACGCCGCCGCGACCACCACGCCGAGGGTGTTCTCGACCAGCACGTCCCAGCCCCCGAACATCGCGCCGTCGCGGGCCGCGGGATTCCAGTAGCTCGAGGCGACCACGCCGGTCGCGAGCGCGCCAAACGCGCCCCCTATCCCATGGATGCCGAACGCATCGAGCGCGTCGTCGTACGCGAACTTGGTGCGGGTGAAGCGTCCCTTCACCAGCACCGCTCCGAAACAGATCCCGCCTGCGCAGAGACCGATCACCAACGCCGAGCCTGGACCGCAGAACCCGGCGGCCGGGGTGATCGCGACCAGCCCTGCGACGACGCCCGAAGCGACCCCGAGCGCCGAGGGCTTCTTGTGCCTGAGCCACTCGAGGAGCGCCCACGAGAGACCGCCCGCCGAGGCGGCGACGTGGGTGTTCACCAACGCGAGCGCCGCTATCCCATCGGCCGCCAGCGAGCTGCCCGCGTTGAAACCGAACCACCCGAACCAGAGGAGACCCGCGCCGACCATCGTCATCGTCAGATCGTGCGGGAGCATCTTGCGGTGGGGCCAACCGAGCCTGGGACCGACGACCCGCGCGAGCACCAGCGCGCTCGCACCCGAGCTCAAGTGCACGACGGTGCCACCCGCGAAGTCGAGCGCGCCACGCGCGCCGAGCCAGCCGCCCGGGCCCCACACCCAGTGACAGAGCGGCGCGTACACGACTGTGGACCAGAGCAGGGTGAACACGCAGTACGCCGAGAACTTGAGTCGCTCGGCGTAGGCGCCTGCGATCAAAGCTGGGGTGATCGCGGCGAACATCAGCTGGAACGCGCAGAAGAGCAGGTGCGGGATCGTCCCGCCCTCGCGCGGCGCCAGGCCCACGCCGTTCAAGAACACGTGATCGAAGCCGCCGAGGAAGCCGCCGCCGAACAGATCCGATGTGGGCGCGAAGGACAGCGAGTACCCGATCACCACCCACTGCACCGTCACCAAGCAGAGCGCGAAAAAACAGTGCATGAACGTCGAGAGCACGTTCTTGCTGCGCACCAGGCCGCCATAGAAGAGCGCGAGCGCGGGTGTCATCAAGAGCACCAGCGCCGTCGACACCAGCACCCACACGGTGTCGGCGCCCGAGATGGCGGATGTGTCGTTCAGCTCCAAGCGCGGACCTCCAAAGTCGCGCGGAGCCTAGAGGGAGCGTGTTTCCGAAGGGTTTCCCGGGGGCAACTTCTCTCGGCTCGACCGCTTCGGACGGAGGTGCGCCGTGACAGGCTCGATGGTTCGCTCGACTGGTCGCTGTGTCAGAACCGAATCGAGAACGTGAGCCCATCGGGGTACGCGGCATTCAGCACGCCGTGAACGTCCTCCGGTTGCTCGAACGACTCAGGCGAGAGGTGGACTTCGCCGAGCACCTCCGTCACCCGCTGATCGCTACGACCGCAATAGGGGGCAATCGGGGATACGATCGGCAAGAAGTGCGAGATCATCGTCGTACTCCCCGCAGTGTGTCGATATGACCAGAGCTGGGTACCGAATGCACCTCCTCAATCAGTGCTCGGAAGGAACCATATTCATCTTGGAGACTTGTGCGTCGCGGGTACGGAGAGGTCGGCACGCTTGCGGGCGCTCACTCGCAGGTGATGCCGTCCGCCCCGCCCAGCTCACAGAGCCGCCGTTGGATCTGATCGGCGTTGGGCCCCGCGGGGAACTCGGTCAGGTAGCGGGCGTAGTCCGCGCGCGCGGCGGTGGTGTCGTGGAGATCGCGATCGAGGATGCGCGCGTGCTCGGCGAGCGCGTTCGCGCGCTCGGCGCCGCGGGACAAACGGAACGCTTGATCGAAGGCCCGGAGCGCACCACGGTAGTCGCCGCTGCTCTGCCTGATGTCGCCGAGCATCATCGCCGCATGGACCCGGTCGGCCCGATGCGCGGCACCCGCGACGAGCTGCTCCAGGATCGGCACGGCCCGCGTGTCCTCTTCGCGATCCAAGAGCGACTCCGCCCGCGCCAGGAGATCTCTATCGCTCGGCACCTCTATCGTTTCGGAGGGCGCCTCATCCCCTCCCATGCTGACCGCCGACGTCCCCGAGACCATCCCTTCGAAATCTTCGTGTGGTGCCGGGCCGAGCTCGGCGTCGAGCGCTGCTTCACCGACGAGCGCTTCGGCCTCCGCGTCGGACGCAGCATGGAGCGCGGCGGCGGCGAGCGCGGGCGAACCTTCGTCGCGCGTCGAAGGTTCGATGCTCGCGACGGCCAGCGGGACCACCAGCGACGAGCCCGCATGCAGCAGCGTGGCTTCTCCGATCGTGGGGATCACCCGGACGACGCCCTCGTGGACCTCGACCTCGGTGCCCCGCGCGCTCACCCGAACGGTGAGCTCGGTGCCCACGATCTCGACACGCGCCGAGGGCGTGCTGATCGCGACGTGCTGATGACCACGTGCTCGAGGATGGAACGCGAAGCGCGCCTCGCCATCCGCGAGCGCCACCCGCACATCCTCGACCGAGACCGTCTCGATCGAGAGCCGCGAGCGCTCCGACACCGAGACCGAAAGATCGTGAAGGGTCACCGACGCCGACTCGCCCGAAGAGAGCGCGAGCTCGGTGCCTGCGACCACCGGCCCCGCGCTCGCGGCGTCGTGACTCGAGCGCACCGCGTACGAGGGCAAGGGCTCGGCATCGGGTGCAGTGACGTGCAGACTGAGGAAGAGCCCGGCGGCGGCGGCGAGCACTGCGCCCCCCACCCACATGCCCCCCACCCACATCGCCTTGGGCATCCGGCGCGCGGTCGACGGGCGAGTAGGCCAGGACCCCGTCGGGTCCACCGCTGCGGTCAGCGGGCTCCTGGCTTGCTGTGCTGCAGCCGCGAGGAAAAGCCGCTCGCTTCGTGCACGGTGGAGCTCGTCCAGCGGCAGCGTGTCCTGACAGTCATCTTGGCGACGGAGGGTCTCGGCGATGAGCTGACTCTGTAACTTGGGAACGGCGCTCATCGCGCACCTCCTGAGGAATCCACTGGGCGAACCACCGCATCCAGCCTCTTTTTGGCGGCTTGCAGGCGCGCGTGCAGTGTCGAGATCCCAGTCCCAGTCATGTCCGAGATCTCCTGCAGCGTGTGGCCCTCGACCTCGTGCAGCGCGAAGACCTGTCGTTGTTCGGGGCTCAGATGGCCCAGCGCCCAGAGCGCGAACGTACGATCCTCGAGATCGGCGGGGCGCTCGTGACGGGTGGGGATGAGCGCCTGCGCCCAGTCGGGCAAGCGTCCCCAGCGGGCCCGACGCTGTCGCTCGCGCGCCGCATCGAGCGCGCGGCGCGACGCTATCCCGATCAAGAACGTGGAGAGCTTGCTGCGCCCATCGAAGCGCGGTGCGGCGACCAGCGCGGCGAGGAACGTCTGTTGGACCACGTCGTCGACGTCCCCATCCGCGGCTCCCAAGATCCGCACCACCGTGCGATGCACCCGGTCGACGTTCTCGCGGTAGATGCGCCGGCTCGAGGCCTCATCACCCGCCGCCGCCGCCAGCAGCAGCGCCCGCCCCTCCGGGCCCTCGATCGCCAGCCGCGCGCTCATCGTTCCCCCTGCGATGACACCGCGAAGACCCCGAAGCTCGGGCCCGCGAGGACCAGCCGACGCCGGCCGAGCGCTCGGCGGTGGCGGCGGAGGTAGGGGATTGGCACGTTGCACGCTCCCTGGGTCGCTCGCGGCTACGTCCTTTTCCAAGGCCCGCAGGCTCATGGTCGGATCCGCAGGGCGGTCACGCCCCACACGGTCACGACGTCATCGAGACGTACGGTGGGCCCGTCCTGGAGGAAGTTGGCCTCGCTGCCATCGAAGGGAACGTCCGCGCCGCCTTCGATCACCCACTCGAAGGGGCGCTCGAACTGCCAGGCGATCTCGATGCTGGAGCGCACCCCGAAGCTCGAGACCACCCGGTTGGTCCCGTCAGGTGCCCACGCGTTGCCGATGCGGCTCAAGAGGCCGAGGGTGGCCCCGATGGTGACGTCGTCGATCCGGATGGGTCGAACCTGAAGGCGCAGGGCGAGGTTGAGGGCGCGGTAGCTTATCGTCACACCCGACACGACGTCGACGCGCTGCTCTTCGAGGACGGGGAGATCACCTTCGATCACCACGCAGCTATCGCCGATGCACAGCCCGACCCCGACGCCGCCGCCGACGACGAACGCCTGACGTGCCGTGGCGAAACCGAGGAGAGCCCGGAAGTAGATGGTGGGCCGCGCGATCGCGTCGATGGTGCGACGACGACCGAACAACCCGCCGGGCGGCTCGAGGTACACGTAGCCGTTGTGGGACACTCGGGCCTCGGGGATCGCATCGAAGACAGGCTCGTCCTCCAGCGGAGGCGCCTCGAGCACCGCGTCGCGCAGATCGACCACCGCCAGCACCAACGCACGAAGGGCAGCCGCGCGGCCCCGGGGCAGCGCCACCTCGGTCTCGAACACCCGGCCTCGTTCACCCACCCAGACCACGGTGGCCATGCTGCGGTCGTGCTCCTCGGTCGGCACGATGCCCACGTGTCCCACCGGGAGCGCGAGCGCGTTGTGACCGGGCGGTGCGGCGCCGAACTCCACCTCGATGCCGATACGGCGCGCGAGGGTGCGCACGAGCGAGGGACCGTACCCACTGAACTCGGTGTCCATGTGGACGACCAGTGGTGTCGGATCCGCAGTCGGTGTGCTCGGAGTGCTCAGCGAGCCCAACTCGTCCTGCGCAGAGGCGAGCGAGGACGCGAGTGAGCACGCCAGCAGGAGCGCGAGAGAGAGCCGCACGGGCTCGAATGTAGCAGAGGCTCGCCAGAGACAGGAAAGGCCGCCTCGATCACACGGATCGAAGCGGCCTCTCGTCAGTCACGCCCTCTCGTCGAAGAGAGCGCGCTCGGGATCAGAAGCGGCTCAGCTTCAGAAGCGATAGGTCGCGCCCAGGCGCGGATAGATGCGGACCTCGGGGCCTTCACCCACCAGATCACTGAGCAGACGTCGGTGATCTTGGGGCTGCCAGAGGATGCCCTCGAAGATCAGGTAGAAGCCCCAGTTGCGGGTGATGTTGAACTCCGCCGCGCCGCCGAGACGAACCCGGAACTGGTCCTGGCGGCTCTGGGAGCAGTCGATGCCGTTGTTCATCGCGTTGAGTCCACAGATGCGATCACCACTCGGACCGATGTCCAGAAACGCACCCTCGCCGTGGGGGTGGCCGTAGTACTGGTCCGAGTTCATGTCGAAGCCGAGCCACAACGTGACCGTCGCGACCGGCTCGAGCAGAAGGCTCATGTTGCCCTCGATCGAGAAGAACGCGTTGTTGACGGGCACGCCGTACGCTTGGCTACCCGCGGCGGCCATCGGCGGCTCGTAGTCCTGGTTGGGACACGTTCCGGTGGTTGTGGGCGCGCCACAAGCCGCCGGCCGCCCCATGACCCCCGGGTAAACGCCCGGCGAGCGGAGCCCCGTGTTCGGGCCGATGCCGCCGCCGAAGCGGACCTGCACGCCGAAGCCGAGCTGCTGGAGCACCCGCACACCGAAGCGCGCGCGACCCTCGAACTCGGTGATGCGTCCGAAAGTGCGGATCGAGAAGCCTGCGTCGACCAGCTCGTGCAGGCCGATGTTCAGCCGCAGCTCGGCGAGGTAGGGCCAGCCGATGGACACGTCGATCATCGGGTGGTTCATCGGGATGGGGATCGCCGAGTGGGTGGTCGCGCCGGCAGCCGCGGCCTCGGAGCTGTCGACCATGTTGGCGCCGATGGTGATGTCGCCCTCGCCGTACTCGACCACCACCTGCTGGCGGTAGGTCTCGTAGCCAGTCGCGCGCACCTCGAAGACGTGGCTGCCGACGGCGATCCGTCCCTCGTAAGGGAGCGTGCTCACCTCGGCGTCGTCGATGTAGAGGGTCGCCGGTTCGCGGGTGGGCTCACCCGCCACCTCGGCGCGAATGCGCACCTGCAGCGGTTCGAGCTCGACGGTGCGCTGGCAGTCGGCCGCGTCGCCCGCGCCGGTCATGGTGGAGCAGGTGAAGGCGACCTCGGTGTACCCGTCGGCGCTCACGACCACGGAGTGGGTCGCGCCTTCGACCTCATCTGCGACGTACGGGGACGGGTGGCTCTCGCCATCGACCACGATGTTCGCGCCCGGGACGCTCGCCTGGAGGTTGATGTCGGTGGGCTCGCCGCGGACGGCCTCGAGCCGGATCTCGACGGTGCTCGACTCACCCGCGGTGACGGTCACCGTAGCGCTCGCGCTCACGTAACCCTCGGCGACGACCTGCACCACGTGGGTGCCGGGCTCGAGATCGCTGCGCGAGCGGACGCCCGCGGGCATGGGCGCGCTGTCGACCAGCACGCTCGCGCCAGCAGCCGCCTCGGGGGGCGAGATGATCACCGTCAGGCGGCCCGCGGTCGGTGCCACGCGACGGATGGTCGCGTGGACCTCGGCGCGCTGACCGCGCTGGACCAGCACCGTCTGGCTGAAGGGCTCCATGCCCTCCATGCGGATCTCGACGGTGTGCGTCCCGATCGGGACGTCGTCGATCACGGTGTTGGTCTGCCGGGTGGTGTCGCGACCATCGATGAAGATCGCGGCCCCGCGCACATCGCAGTCGACGAGGATGGATCCGGTGTCGGGCGCGACCGCCTCGAGCATCGCGGTGATCCGCACGGTCTGACCGCCGGCGACCTCGACCCACTGCTCGAAGGTCACGAAGCCGGCGCGCTCGACGCGGACCTGATGGCGACCGGGCGGGAGGTTGGGTACCCGAATCGGCAGCGTGCCGAGGACACCGCCACCGACGGCCGCGCCGTCGACGTAGACGGTGCCGCCGTTCGCGCCCGCGTTACCGGTGCTGACCTCGAGGGTCCCGAGCGCGCGCATCACTGCGCGGAAGGTCTCGCGACGGCGAGCGACGGTGATCGTCAGCCGCGCCTCCTCGTAGTTGTCCAAACGGAAGATCAGGGTGTGGGCGCCGCGCGCGATGCGGATCGCGGAGAGTGGCGTGGTCCCGAGCGGGGCTCCGTCAGCGGTGTCGAGGTAGACGGTCGCCCCTGGCGGGACCGACTCGATGTTGACGGGGATGGTGCCGCGCTGCGCGGTGGCGTTGGAGACGCCGACCGAGAGAAGAAGCACCGCGCAGAGCGATTGAAGACAGAAGCGGACCATTCGTGACTCCCTGGGACGAGGTCGAGGTGGCCCGGCTTAGCCCGACCATGCGGGGGGTTTCAAGGGGGAACGAACGGACCGCTCGAACGCGCCGGCCGGAGCAACGAGCGGGCCAGAGCGAACGGGGAGTCCGTTCACTCCAGCATCTGGAGCAGCTGGGCCTCATCGATCACGGTCACGCCGAGCGCTTGCGCCTTCTCGAGCTTGGTGCCCGCGTCCTGTCCTGCGACCACGAAGTCGGTCTTCTTAGAGACGGAACCCGACACCTTGCCGCCTCGAGCCTTGATGCGAGCCCCCGCGTCGTCGCGCTTGAGCGTCGGCAGCGTCCCCGTGAGCACGAAGGTCTTTCCGGCCACGCCTTCTTTCTGTACGACGGCCGGCGCCTCGGACACGAGCGACACACCTGCGGCGTCCAGGCCGCGGAGGATCGCGCGCATGGGCGGCGCGTCCAGCGATGCGAAGATCGCGTCGGCGGTCTTCTTCGCCATCCCCTCGATGATCCCGCTGCCGCTCTCGGGCGCTGCTTGCGCCACCGCGTCGGGATCGCCCGCGACGTAGCGCCCGGCGAACGCGAGCAGCGCATCCGCGGTCCCGAAGTGCCGCGCGAGCAACGCGCTCATCGTCTGGCCGAGCTGGGGGATCGAGAGCGCATAGAGCACCCGCGAGAGACCGCGCGACTTGCTCGCGATCAACCCCTTGAGGACATTCTCCGCGCTCTTGTCACCCATGCGCGGAAGATGGGCGAGGTCGCTCTTGCTCAGCGCGTAGAGCTCGTGCGGCGCGCGCACCCCGAGGTGCTCCGTCACCAGCGCGACGAGCGAGTCGCCGAGCCCCTCGATGTCCATCGCGCGACGCGACGCGTAGTGCGCGAGCCTCCCTTGCACCTGGGCCGGGCACGTGGGGCTGGGGCAGGAGATGAAGATGTCGTCGGTGACGACGGGCGTCGCGCAGGCAGGACAAACGATCGGCCGCGCGTGGGGGACGCTGCCCTCGGCGTGGGACACCGATCGCACCACCTGCGGGATGATCTCGCCCGCCTTCTCCACCTCGACCTGATCCCCGATGCGTACGTCCTTGCGCTCCAGCTCGACGTAGTTGTGCAAGCTGGCGCGGGTCACGGTGGTCTGCGCGAGCTCGACCGGCTCGAGGATCGCGACCGGCGTGATCTTGCCGCTCTTGCCGACCGACGCCTCGATCCCGAGGAGCGTCGTGGCCTTGCGCTCGGGCGGGAACTTGTAGGCGACGCCCCAGTGCGGATGGTGGCCGGTGCCGCCGAGCTGATCGTGTAGGGCGAGCTCGTCGATCTTGATGACCATCCCATCGATGTCGTACTCGAGCGCACTCCGCCGCGGCGCCCAGCCATCGCAGAAGTCGATCACCGCTTCGGCGCTCTCGAGCACCGTGAACGACTCGACGTAGACGGGCGCGCCCGCCTCGCGTAGCCACGCCAGGACCCCGCTCTGGGTCGCCGGCAGCTCGACGTCTTCGCACCAAGGCACTTGGTAGAGGAACGACTGGATCCCCGCGGCGGCGATCCCTGCGGGGTCCTTGCGCTTCATGATCCCAGCGCACCCGTTGCGCGGGTTCGCGTGCGGCTCTTCGCCCGCGTCGATCAGCGCTTGGTTCCACGCTTTGAACTTCGCGCGCGGCCAATAGAGCTCGCCACGCACCTCGAGCTTGCCCCCGATCCCGGCGAGGCTCAGCGGCGCCGCCTTCGCTTCGCGCACTTGCTTGGTGATGTCGTCACCGCGCTTGCCATCACCGCGGGTGATCGCGCGGACCAACTGGCCACCCTCGTAGATGAGGGAGAGGGAGATGCCATCGATCTTCGGCTCGACGATCAGCGGCAGCGGCGCGCTCGGTCGCTCCAGCTCGCCGCGGCGCCGCTCGATCCACTGGGTGAGCTGCATCAGCAGCGTCACGTCGGCACCCTTGCCGTCCTTCTTGCTGGGCGAGAGCTTCTCGAGCGAGAGCATGGGGACGCGGTGCGCCACCTGGACGAAGCCCTCGGTGTGCTCCGCGCCCGGCGCCGCATCGACGCGCTCCTCGGCCGGCAGACCGAGCCCATCCGCGAGCGCCGCGTATCGATCCATCAGATCGTCGAACGCGCCGTCCGAGATCTCGGGCTTCCCCTGTCGGTACGCGGCCTCGTGGTGCCGGATCTGCTTGGCGAGGACGTCGAGCTCTTCGCGTGCTTGGGTCACGTCCGCTCTTCAGGCCAGGCGCTCGGCGATGGCGCGCTGGATCTCCGCGGCGCGCGCTGCAGACACCTCGAAGCGCTTGCCGATGCCGGTGTAGAAGTCGCGCTCGGCGCGGTCGATGCGTCCATCGGCCGACGCCAGCTCCCAGGCCAGCGCCAGCAAGAGCTCGCGCAACACGGGATGGGTGAGCCGCTCCTCGAGCCCATCGAGGGACGGCAGGTCGTGGCTGGCCGCGACCAGCTCGTCCTGCACATCGTCGGACAGACCGCTGTGACCTATCAGCTCGCGCAGCATCGCGGCCTCCTCGGCGTCGAGGTTGCGATCGACGTTCGCCATCCAGATGCACACCTCGATCGCGGCGCGGCGCTCGCGGAGGCGGACCTCTTCTCCCTGCTCGGCGAGCCAGCCCCGAAGCTCGGTCACGCGGTCCTCTCCGACCACGAACGCCGCGAGCGCGTCCTGTCCCTCGCCCTCGATCACCCCGCCGCGGGCCAACGCCCCCAGCCACGACGACATCACGTTGCGCGCTTCGTTCGACATGGAGGGCTGTGTACCAAGAAGTCCCACCTCACGGGAAGCATCCGGCGCGGGTTGGACCCTACATCTGGAGACTCCCATGCCGTCGCACCAGCGCCACGCTGTGGCGGCGGTGCCGCACGATCGGGTGGCTCCGCGGCAACATACCATCCAGGGCTGCAAGGATCGCGTGGCATCGTTGGTGCTCTTGGGACCACCGATGATCTCGTCTTCGTCGCTTCCTCCGCCGCCCGATCTCTCGACCGAGCCCGAATCGGTCGACGCACGACGCAGCTCCGACGACGGCTGGGCCCCTCAGGAGGGCCAGTGGATAGCGGGCACCTATCGCCTCGGTCCCAAGGTGGGCGAGGGTGGTCTGGGCATCGTCTTCTCGGCGCGCGACGTGACCCTCGATCGTCTCGTCGCCATCAAGGTGTTGAGGCCCGAGATGGCGAGCCGACCCGAGCTTCGCGGCGCGCTGGTCCAAGAGGCCCGGCGCCTCGCGGGAGTTCGCCACCCCCGCATCGTGACGGTGCACGCGTGCGGTACCCACCGCGGCTATCCGTACGTGGTGATGGAGCTGGTCGAAGGAACCAACGTGCTGTCGCGATTGCGCGAAGCGAAAGGAAAGCTCGAGACCTCCGAAGCGGTGCGGATCCTCACCGCCGTCGCGGAGGGGCTCACCGCGCTGCACACCCGGGGCATCGTGCACGGCGATGTGAAGCCCTCGAACGTGCTCTTGGGCGTCGGAGAGCGGGTCAAGCTCACCGACATCGGCATGTCGGTGGGGCCGGAGGAGCATGGGGCGCTGCTCGGCACCCTGCCTTACCTCGCGCCGGAGCGGATCCTCGGCGAGCCTGCGGGGATACCCGGTGACATCTACGCGTTCGGCGTCACAGCGTTCCAGCTGCTCACGGGGGAGCTCCCCCATGCGAGCCAGGGCAACGCCATCTTGAGGGACGCCGTGTGCGAGCGACATCGATCGGCGCGCTCGCTGCGACCCGAGCTGCCGATGGCGCTCGAAGCAGTCTTCGATGCGCTCTTGGCCAAGGCGCCCCTGGAGCGTCCGCCCACCGCGACCCTCGCCGTGGCCGGGATCCGTCGGGCGCTCGGCGTGGGCACGGGTAGCCGTGTCGCTCGTCAGGCCACCTCGATCCGTCGCTTGTTGATAGCCGATGACGATCCCGATCTGGTGCAGATGCTCTCCATCGCCATCGCGAGCTCACTCCGAGGCTGCGCCGTCGAAGGTGTCGGCACAGGCGATGACGCGCTGACGGCGGCGGAGCACGCGATGCCTGATGGCGTCGTGCTCGATCTCCAGATGCCCGGCCGGAGCGCGCCCGATATCACCCGCCGCATTCGCGCGCTCCCGGGCGGCGAGTCGATTCCCATCCTCGTGGTGACCGGCAGCGGCAGCGCGAGCGACTGGCGCGAGGTACGGGCCGCGGGTGCAGACGCCTGCCTGCTCAAGCCCTTCGACGTCGCGGAGCTGGTCGCGTCCCTGGAGCGTTTCGGCGCCCAGCGCTCCGGCGCCTGAGCGCCCCATCGACCGCTTGACGGCCCGGTCCGCTTCGTCCGACCGTGTCGCGATGGCGCTGCCCTTCGCTCCTCCGCTCGAGCCCATGCTGGCCAAAGCCCTCAGCGAGCTGCCCACGGGAGACTTTCTCTTCGAGCCCAAGTGGGACGGCTTTCGGACGTTGGTCTTCCGCGACGGTGACGAGCTCTACCTGCAGAGCCGCGAGCTCAAGCCGCTCCTGCGCTACTTCCCCGAGCTGCTGGAGCCATTGAAAGAGCAGCTCCCCCAGCGGGTGGTCTTGGACGGCGAGCTGGTGGTGGCGCGCGACGGAGCGTTGGACTTCGAGGCGCTCCAGCTCCGGATTCATCCAGCCAAGTCGCGGATCGAGAAGCTCAGCAAGGAGATCCCCGCCGAGTTCGTAGCGTTCGATCTGCTCGCGCTGGGCGAGCACGATCTGCGAGGCGCACCCCAGCGCGAGCGACGCTCGATGCTCGAGACCGTGCTCGAAGGCGCTCACCCTCCCCTGCACGTCACGCCCGCGACGGTCGAGCGCGAGGTGGCCGCCGACTGGTTCGCGCGCTTCGAAGGCGCGGGCCTCGATGGGGTCATGGCCAAAGATCCCCTCGCCCCGTACACGCCAGGCAAGCGCACGCTCTTCAAGATCAAGCACGCGCGCACTTGCGACTGCGTGGTCGCGGGCTTTCGCTGGCACAAGGACGGAGTGAATGAACGGGTCGGATCGCTGTTGCTCGGGCTCTTCGATTCGTCGGGGGCCCTTCAGCACGTGGGCATCAGCGCGACGTTCACGATGCAGAAGCGGCGCGAGCTGGTGGAGCTGCTCGCGCCCCTGCGCATCGACGCGGAGAAGAACCATCCGTGGGGGCGCTGGATGGAGGCCGAGGTAGACCGCCGTCAGCCGGGCATGCAGAGCCGCTGGTCGCAGGGCAAGGATCTCTCGTTCGTCCTCTTGCGTCCCGAGCGGGTGGTCGAGGTGAAGTTCGATCACCTCGAAGGTAGTCGCTTCCGACACGCGACGACGTTCGTGCGCTGGCGCGAGGATCGCGATCCCAGCTCGTGCACCTACGATCAGATCGAGACCGTCCCGCCCTGCGAGCTGTCGAAGATCTTCGGTCAGTGAGTGCGCCTCTGGTGCGGCTACCATGCGCGCCATGACCGACGCCTACGAACAGGAGCAGATGCCCGGCGTGGGTGCGGTGTTGTTCCGGCACAAGGTGAGCTCACCGCGCTGGATCATGGGCCTGATGTCCGGCGTGCCGCTCTTGGTCGGCACCCTCGGGGCGGCGGCCTTGGCGATAGGCGGCCTGCTCGGGGAGGTCCCCGAGCTGTTGTGGCCGGCGCTCGGGGTGTTCGCCGGATCAGTGGCGTTCGCGGCGATGTTCGCGGTCATCAACGTGACGTTCGCCTCCGCGCGCATCGCCGTGTCCGAAGGGGAGCTCCACGTGCAGCTGGGCTTCGCGGGACCCCGCATTCCCATCAGCGCCATCCGCAGCGTTCGTATCGGTCCGAGCGGGAGCAACAAGATGGGGATGGGCGTGCGCAAAGATCTGCGGGGCAAGACGTGGTTCACCCTCTGGGGCAACAACGCCAACGCGGTGCACGTCGAGCATGAGGGCGGCACGTTGATCCTCGTCGTCAAAAAGAGTGAGGCCATCGCAGCCGCGCTCGAGGAAGCGCTGGCGCGTCACCGACGCAAGACACCGAACGTGCGCATCCAGATAGGTGACGAGCCTGTCGACGAGATGATCGAACAGAGCGACAGCGAGCAAGCCGCGCACGGCCGACGCAGCGAGCGCCCCTGACGTCCGCTCAGTCCAAGCCCGCATCCTTCAGGATCGGTGACGCGAAGCTCGTCTGTGCCTTCGGATCGAGCAAGGTCTGCCGCGCTGTCTTCCATTTGCTGGCGCGACTCCCGTAGTACGCCTCGATGTACGCGGGGGTGATGCGGTGGACCTGCCCCCAGTGGAACGCGTGACGGATGCCCGCCGCGTCGAGCGCGTCCCACACGCTCTTGAAGAGCTGCTCGGTGTAGCTCGCGTGCACCGTCGGCTGCCCGCGCCTTGCCGTTGATGACGGCCTCGATGACCCCTTTGGTCCAGCTGCTGTCGATGGCACCGATCACGTCCGCCAACACGTCCGCCGTGTTACTCGGAACCATCGCGGTCTTGGGCGGACTCGCCAAGTACGGTTTGCCAGCCGCTGGCGAGGCCTTCAGCACGGTGACGAAGACCCCGTCGCCATCGGCCGCGTACGGACACACCACGAGCGCGAGGTGGTAGGGACTCGCGGGGAAGCTGGGATCCAGCACCCGCCCGTCGAACGTCTCGATCACCTTCGTGACCCGCGGGTCCTCCAACGGGTAGCCCGTGATCGAGCCGTCGAACACGTAGAGCGGCGCGACATCCAACGCCACCGAGTAGACGAAACCCATCGATCCGAGCGAGACCTGGGCGGCGAAGAAGAGCCCGTCGTCCGTGACGAGCTCGGTGGGGATCCCGGTGCGCTGCTCGAGCGCCTCGGCGAGCTCCTTCTTGAACGGCGGATCGTCGCCGCGCGTGAGCTCGAGACGGGTGTGGTGAGCGCTCCGAGGAGCAGTGTCGGGAGGAGGGAGACGTGAATGGAAGCGAGCCCCGGCTTCTTCATCACGCCGACTCTAAACGAAAAGGCGAGCCCGCTGGGGCCCGCCTCTCCGTTCGTTTCGTCGTCACGAACGACTTTAGGGGGTGACATCTCACCCCTCGGTCGCCGGGAAACTCAGCCGCCGAGCGTGCCCTTGGGCGGGGGAACCGTCCGAGGGCGCGGGGGCGAAGACTGCGCCACACCGCTGGGGAAGCGATCGCGCAAGACCTGCGGGACGTCGATCCCGGTGGCGGCCTTGATCTGCTCGCTCGTGGCGACGAGCTTGGTCGCGAGCGAGCCATCGCTGCCATCGCTGCCGTGGCCGCCGCCGATGACCGTGAGCCGGTTCACCTTCAGCTCGCCGACGGTGCTCAGGATCTGGCCCAGCATCGGCACCAGCTTCTGCATCAGGAGCACGTCGCGGCCCGCGGTCCCGCTGCTGCGGTAGATGGCCGAGAGGTTCTTGAGCACGGTCGCGGTCGCCCGCCCCTGCTCGATGATGGTCGCCGCGTTCGCTTTGGCCTCCTGCTCGGCCTGCGAGCGCGCCGCCTCGGCGGGCTGGATCACGTCCGCTTGGAGCTGGAGCTTCACCTGCTCGATGCGGGCGTCCTGCATGCCGAGCTCAGCCTGGGTCTGCGCGATCATCGCGTGCACCTCGGCTTGCTGCTCGCTGATCATCGCGCTGCGCTTGGTCTGCGCGTCCGCGATCCGCCGCTGGTTGTCGGCGATGGACACCTGGATCTGCGCCATGAGCTTGCTGAGCTCGGCGGTCTTGGTGTTCTGCCACTTCTGCTCGGCGGTCTCCGCCTTGGCCTTGGCTTCGGCGATCTGCGCGTTGCGCCGGACCTCCGCCGAACGCGTCCGACCGATGGAGTCCAGGTAGCCCACCTCGTCGGTGACGTTCTGGATCTTCAAGGTGTCGAGCACGAGCCCGAGGTTCGAGAGATCGTGCTCCGCCTCGTCGGTGAGGCGTCCCGCGAAGGCCTCCTTGTCCTGGTTGACCTGCTCGGGTGTGAGGCTCGAGAGCACCCCGCGGAGGTTGCCCTCTAGCGTCTCGCGAGCGACCTCCATGATCTCGGAGCGCGACTTGCCCAAGAAGCGCTCGAGCGCGTTGTGGATCAGCGGCTCGTCGCCAGGCACCTTGATGTTGGCGACGCCGTGGACGGTCAGGGGAATGCCGCCCTTGGAGTAGGCGCCCTTCACCCGGAGTTCGATGATGATGTTCGTCAGATCCATCGAGTCGACGGTCTCGAACAACGGCACCCGCCAGGCCCGGCCGCCCTTCACGATCCGGTAGTAGGTCTTACGACCGTCCGGAGAGGTGTTGAACGACGCGCCCGACAAGACGAGCACCTCGTTGGGCGGGCACACGTAGAGCATGTTGCGCGCGAGCGCGAGCAACACGAGCACGAAGAGGCCGGCGAGGCCGGTGAGGATGAGGAGGGGTAGTGCGAAGGACTCCATGTTCAGCGACCTCCCTGATTGGCGGGTGAAGCGTTGCTCGAGAGGATGGCGGGGACGTCGATGCCGGTCGTCTCACTGACCGCGGCCAGCACCGCAGCGACCATCTTGGGATAGGTGGCGGCATAGGACGCAAGCGCGCTCCCGTCGCCGTGATCGAGAACGTTGACCTCGTCGATCCGCACGTTGTCGAGGCTCGCGACGACGGTCCCTACGATCTGCTCGAGGTGCTGGATGACGTAGAGTTCCTTGGCCTGCGGACCCATCGAGGTCCACGCCTCGCTCATCACCTTCAACACCTCGGCCGCGGCGAGGCCGTTCTCCACGGTCGGAGCGGCTGCGCCCTTGGCGAGGATCTGCTGCGCTTGGCGGTGCACGTCGGCGGGGATCACCACGTCGGCCATCAGGCGCTTCTGCTCGAGCTGCGCTCGGATCGACTGGAGCTCGCGCTCCGCCATCGCGCGCGCGGTCTTGGCCGCAGCCTCGGCCTCGCGCTCGATGCCCTGCGCTTCGCCCTCGAGCTCGGCCCTCACCTGACGAAGCTCGTTCTGCTTCTTGAGGGTCTCGGTCTGGGCAGAGGCGCGGGCCAGCTCGCTGCGCTGCAGGGCCTCGGCCTGCGCCTGCTGGATCTCCTGCGCCGCCTGGTTCTCGGCGTTCTCGGCGTCGCGCAGCGCGGCGGCGATCTTGGGGCGACCTATCGAGTCGAGGTAGCCCGTCGCGTCGCTGACGCTCTGGATCTTGAGGGTGTCGAGCTGCAAGCCGAGCTTCTGCAGATCGTCCTCCACCGAGTGGATGAGGCGCTCGGCGAATTTCAGCCGGTCCTCGTTCACCTCTTCCGGCGTGAGCTGCGCGAGCACCTCACGGAGCGCGCCCTCCAGGGTCTGCTGAGCGACCAACTGGATGTCGTTCTTGCTCTTGTTGAGGAAGCGCTCGACGCCGTTGCGCAGCCACTTGGCGTCGGAGTGCACCTTCACGTTGGCGATCGCGTGGATCTCCAAGGGGATGTTGCCGCGCGAGTACGCGTTCTGAACGACGATGTCGATCGGCAGCACGGTCATATCGAGCGCGCTCACCGTCTCGAGGATCGGGATGCGGATCGCCCTCTGGCCGTTCTTGACCAAGCGGTAGCCCATCCGACTTCCGTCCTCGGCCAGGTGGGCCCCACCCGAGAACACCAGGGCCTCGTTGGGCCGCGCGATGAACAGGAAGAGACGTACGAACTGGACGAGGGTGAGGACGCCGCCTGCAAAGACGACCCCGGCCACCACGATCCACCAAATCTCCCCCGCGGTCATCCCTAGGAAGGTCACCTCGGGGACAGGGTCTCCATAGCCATACGCTTGCAACAGGATCGGCATGTTTCCTCCAGGCCTCACGTCAACGCGTGAGCGGTTCATCGAAGCCAAGACCGCTGCGCAACCCGTTGCGCACCGGAAAGCGGGCGGACCATCGCACGGTCCTTGCCCGAACACTACTCCGCCTCGAATATTTGCCGCGGCTAGCGATCGTCGGCCCGAGCGACCTTCGCTCGGGTCCCATCGATGCTGACGATCAGCGCCTCTTCCTTGGACGCGAAGCGGGTGTCGTCGATCGAGACCGCAAGGAGCTCTTGGGTCGTGCCCTTGGTCTCAAAGCGCACCTTGCCGGTCTCGCCGGGTCCGAAAGGCACCACCACCCGGACGGTCTTGCCGACCAGATCGCCCACCATCGCGGCGCTGTTCGTCTGGCGCTTGGTCATCTCGCGGAACGCGAGCGCCGCCCCGCCGCCTGCCGCGAGGCCCACGCCGGTCGCCACGATCCCGATGGCCCAGCTCCACGGCAACAGACCGAGCGCGGTGAAGAGCAGGCCCGTCAGCCCGAAGAACGCCAAGAAGAAGGTCCAGAAGCGGACCGAGAGGAAAGTCGCGAGGAGGGTCTCCACGCCGGCGGCGTCGTTGTCGAACGTGGGCTGGCCTGGGTCCGCGTGCGCGTCGGCGTTGCTGTCGGAGTCGTGTCCTCCGAGCAGGACCGACGCCCCGAGGAGGATGCCGCCGACGATCACCGAGAACAGGTAGACGTAGATCATGGCCTGCGCCTCCCTTGATCGAACACCGCGACCGTCGCGGTGCTCGGATGGTGCTCCCATGTACGTCTGGGCGCACGCTTTCTTCCACGGATTGAGTGTTTCGGCCCCGATCGAGTGCGATAGTCTCGCCGCGATGTTCGGCGCACTGGTTCCTCGAGGCCGCGAGCTTCTCCTCGGGCTCATGATCGCGACGGTGGTGCTCTCCGTGGGCTGCACCCGCGATGGCATCCTCGAGGTGGAAGTCGAGCTGCCCGCGGGTCCGACGGATCGCTACGCGGTGGTGCAGTTCGAGACGGGAGAGGTGCCCTTCGATGCCGTCTGGGCCCGAGCCGACGAGTACCCAGGGACGCAGCTCGGTGCGCCGCAGACTGTCGCCTACTCGGTGATCGGCGAGAGCGACAGCACCGTGATCCGCATGAAGGTCAGCTTCTGCACCACCCCGGACTGCTCCGGCCTCGACGACGCGCCCGACCGGGTGCCGGCGCTCTGGTACGAGTTCCCGCGCGCGCTCTACATCGGTGAGCGCACCCGCTGGACCGCGTTGATCGACACCCTCCCCGCCGATCCGCCCGACGCGCCGACCGAGATAGACCGCTGTGAGATCGAGGGCTGCATCGACGCGCCCGATAGCACTACGACGTTCTGTCGCCTGAGCGGCGAGCACTATTGCGAGTGATGGCGCGTGATGAGCGAGTGATGAGCGCGTGAGAGTGAGTGCGCGCGAGGCGCTCAGCGCGACTCGTAGACCTTGAGCGCGGGGAGCTCGACCGCGGTCAAGAAGCCCCCGCTACCGCACCCGGTGTCGGCGGCGATGACGCAGTCGCCGGCCCACAAGTCGGTGGGATCTTCAGGCGTCCAGTGCGAGAGCTCTTGCGGCAGGAGCTCGGTCGCCGTGTGACCCACCACGACGCGCTTGCCGACGTACTCCCGAAAGAAGCGCTCGGTGCGTACCCAGAGCATCGCGAGCTTCGGCTCCCCGACGCTGGGATGGTGAAAGCTCCCGTCCTTGGCTTCGATCAAACCCGCGTGGACGTAGATCGCGTGCTCGTCCTCGTACCAATAGGGGAGCTCACGCATCCAGCTGACGATCTCTTCGGGGAAGAACTTGCCCGAGAACATCGGCTCGAGCTCCGCCGCGAGCGGCAGCTCATCCTTCTTGGGCATCTCGCCACCAACGTACGAGCGGTAGGTCTCGAGGCAGCCGTTCTGCGACGGGAGCACGAACTCGGGGAAGCCCTGATCTATCACCCGGAGCCAAGCGTCCTCGTGGTTGCCTCGAAGGCACACCACCTTGGCGCCGCACTCGCGGTTCAACGTGCGCACCACCCGGATCACCTCCGCGCTCTGGGGACCTCTATCGATGTAGTCACCGAGGAAGACCACAGTGTCGTCCGGCTCGAGCGTGGGCATGCGCTCCAAGAGGCTCCGAAGGTGATCGAGCTCGCCGTGGATATCCCCGATAGCGAAAGTGCGTCCTGCCATGCGGCGCACATCCTAGCGAATCTCGCGGCGCGCCGCTGCGCAACGTTCGACGCAGCCGGTGAGGGTCCTCAAGCGTGACCGCATGGCGTTTGGACTTGCGCGACGCACTGCATCACAGTCCCCGCCGAGGTACCCGGATGCTCCGCTACACCGCTGATCTTCGAACCCTGGCCTTCGTCGGGAGCTACTACTCACTCGTCGCGCTGGCGTACGCGGTGGATCTGCCCTGGTACTACGCGGTCCCGTTGGCGGTGGTGATCGCGCTGCTGTCGTTCTTCAACGCGGTGATCACCCACAACGTCATCCACTCGCCGGTCTTCAAGTCGCGCTTCTTGAACCGGATGCTCCAACTCGCGCTCACGCCGACCTATGGGCACCCGGTCTCCATGTTCGTGCCGGGGCACAACCTCTCGCATCACAAGTACTTGCAGACGCCGAAGGACCGGATGCGCACCGACAAGATGCGCTTCCGCTGGAACCTCCTGAACCAGCTCTTCTTCAACTTCGCGGTGGGCGGCGCGATCTTCAAGGACAACGCCGAGTACGTGAAGCTGATGCGGACCAAGCGTCCCAAGTGGTACCGCCAGTTCTGGCTGGAGATGGCGGTCTACGCGGCGTTCCTGATCCTCACCTTCGCCCTCGACTGGCAGAAGTTCATCGTCTTCGTGTTCATCCCGCACCAGTACGCCGTGTGGGGGATAGCCGGGATCAACTTCGTGCAGCACGACGGATGCGAAGCAGGTCACCCGTACAACCACAGCCGGAACTTCACGGGGAAACTGGTGAACTGGTTCACCTTCAACAACGGCTTTCACGGGATCCACCACATGCATCCCGGTCTGCACTGGAGCCTGAGTCCCGCGCGCCACGCGAAAGAGCTGGCGCCCCACATCGATCCTCGGCTCGATCAGACGTCGCTGCTCGCCTACGCGTGGAAGGTGTACATCTGGCCCGGAAAGCGGATCAACTTCGACGGAACGCCGCTGGTGCTGCCTCCGCCGCGCGAAGATGAGCCCTGGGTGAAGGGCGCCGCGCAAGGTCTCGGCGGCGCGAACAACGACGAAGAGTACGGCGCCGTCGCCTGACCCGTCGAGGGCTAGCGACTCGAGGATTAGGGACGCAGTTCGGACTCGAAGTCGTCCATGCCCCGGAGACCGGCACCGCCGGGCGCGGTGCCGGTGCCGCTGCCGGTCGTCGTCCCGGTGCTCCCCGCGCTCGCACCCGATCCGCTCGTGCCCGAGCCGCTGCTGGTCCCACCGCTGGGCGTGCGCGTCGCCGCGACCGGCGTGCTGGCCGTCCCCGTCGTGGTCGTGGTCGTGGTCGTGGTGCTCGCCGTCGCACCGCCGCGCACGCGCCGAATCCGTCGGCCTCCACCTGGGGTCGGGCTCGCCTCCTCAGTCTCGACCTCCGCGTCTTCGATCGTGGGGTCGGCGATCGTGTCGCTGTCGGCGACAGCATCCAGCGGCTCCGGACTCGAGGCGACCTCTTCAGCAAGCGCGACAGGCGCGACGGGCGCGGCGACCTCGGCAGCTCCGCTCGTAGGAAGCTCGGTGGCCACGGGGCTCGCGACCGATCGGGACGACAAATACGCTGCTGCACCGGCGGCCGCGGCGAGCAGCAGGACACCAGCCCCGAGGGCCACCCAACGCGAGCTCGCGCTCGGCGGAGGCGCCGACACGATCACAGGTGCCACCAGCGCCGAGGCAGGAGGGGGAGGCGGAGGTGGACGTGGCGGCTTCACCTCGAGCACTTGCGAGACCGAAGGCGTGAGTGTGGTGGCGTCGTCGAGCACAGCGAGTGGCGCGAGCGAGCGGCCGCTCGATGACAACCGAGCGCTCGGGTTACTGGGGACGAGCTGCCGAATGCCCTCCTCGAGCCGCAGCAGCGATTCGCCACCGCGCGCTCTGATGAAGCGGCCGAGCGCAGAGGGCCCCGATGGCGTCATCGACGCGCGCAGCTCGGTCGCGAACTCACCAGCGCTCGCGGTGCGCCCGTCGAGATCGCGGGTGAGCGCGTGCGCTATCGCGTTCACCAGCGCCGGCGGGGCATCCGGACGGTAGTCGCTGATCGGGGGCGCCTCCATCTCGAGGACCTTCATCAGCGTGTCGGCGGGACCTTCGCCCATGAATAGCCGGCGCCCCGCCATCAGCTCCCAGCCCACGATGCCGAGCGCATAGACGTCGGCACGTCGATCGAGCGGCTTGGCACGCGCTTGCTCGGGGGCGAAGTACGCGAGCTTGCCCTTCACCTCACCGCTCTGGGTCTGAGTGACCCGCTCGAGCGCGCGGGCGACGCCGAAATCCGTGATGCGGACCCTGCCTGCGACGTCGATGAGCACGTTCTGTGGGCTGATGTCGCGGTGGACGATCCCCAGCGGCTCGCCGTAAATGGTGCGCGCTTCGTGCGCGTCCTCGAGCCCCATCGCGGCCTGCGCCAAGAGCTCGACCGCCAGATCGAGCGGCACCGACTCGCCCGCCTTGCCTAGTACCCGGAGCAGCGCGGAGAGCGAGACCCCGACCACCAGCTCCATCACCAGGTAGAGGGAGTCGTCGTCCGCGCGCCCCATGTCGAGCGTGGAGACGACGTGCGGGCTGGAGATGTTGGCGGCGACCCGGCCTTCGTCGAGGAACATGCCGACGAACTTCTCGTCCTCCGCGAGCGTCGGCAGCATCCGCTTGAGCGCCACGAGCTTCTCGAAGCCACCCTCTCCGACGAGGCGCGCGACGTACACTTCGGCCATGCCGCCGGCCGCGATCCGGAAGATGACCTCGTAGCGTCCGTAGCGAGGGGTCGCTGACGAAGCGCGTGCGGGAGGCTCCATGGGCATTCGAGTCTAACAGGACCCGCGACGCCTCTGCTACCTTTGGGGCCGATGCGAGTCTGTCTGTTGTCCTTGATGGTGCTCGGCGTTCTGAGTGTCGCGCGACCGGTGAGCGCCCAAATGTCCGACGCCGATCGCGAAGAGGCGCGCGCGCTCTTCGCGGCAGGGCAAGCGGCTGTGGACGCAGGTCGCTGGCCCGATGCGCTCGCCGCGTTCGAGCGGGCCTACGAGCTGACCAACGTCCCTTCGGCCCTCTTCAACGCGGCATTCGCGCTGCGAGCCTTGGGGCGATTCCGCGAGGCCGAGCTCGCGTTCAGTGAGCTGCTCACCCTCGAAGGCACCCGCGACGACATGCGCGCCGAGTCAGAGGGGTACCTCGCGGAGGTGCGAGCGCGGTTGGCGACCGTACGTCTCCTCGGGCTGCCCGATGCCGAGGGCGAGCTGGTGGTCCGGCTCGATGCGACGCCGGTGCCCGACCCGGGGGTGCGTCCCTTGGAGTTCCGCGCCGACCCCGGACATCACGTCGTGGACGTGAGCCGACCGGGCTACGACCGCTTCGAGTGGACTGGCGAGCTCACCAACGGTGAGGCGCGCACCCTCGCGGTCGAGCTCTTCCCATCGAGCGCTGGGTCGAGCTCCGCGGAGGGGGGCGACGTGACCAGCGAGGCCTGGTTTTGGGTGGTGATGGGGATCGTGGCGGCGGGCTCTATCGCGGGCGGCGTGGTGGGCGGGATCTTCGCCGACCAAGCGGCTCAGCTCCAGCCCGAGTCCATGATGTCCGTCCGCCTCTGAGTCGTGATCGGCGAGCTCGAGAATCAGCCGCGGAAGCCTGGCTGGTTCGCGACCGGCAGCACGTCGGGGCCCGCGATGGGTCCCTTGGCCAGCGCCACTGCGAAGGGCAGCACCGCTTGGGTGAGCCGCTCGGCCAGCGCCGTATCGCTTCCCGAACGTTCGGTGGCGAACGCCAGAATGGACGCTCGATCGACGACCTCGCGCTCTTCGATGGCGATCAATAGCGCCGCACACAGCGCGGCATCCGAGGGCCTGTCGAGGATGATGCAGCGCTCGTGGAGCCAGCCCACCCACACCCTGGACTGGGCGGCTCGACCTGGATCGGGGACTAGGAAGAAGGTGTGAAAGCGCTTCTGGACCTCGCTCACCATGTCGTGCCCCAAGATCGGCTCCGGCAGGGTGGTGCCGAGGGTGGTCGCGATCGTCGACGGAAGCAGCGACGCGAAGCCGGGCTCATCGCCCGTCATGAAGAGGTAGCCCTTCTTCTGACGCTTCTCGTAGCAGTCGAGCGCGGTGTGCCGCGACGCGAAGTAGAGCGCGAGGTCGTAGGACTCGCCGAGACCCCCGCCGCCGCTCTCGACGTGGATCATCGAGAGCCAGCGATCCATCGAGGTCGCTTCGCTCTCGAACTGACCGACCTGGAGCGGGGACTTGTCCGCGAACGCGTTCCCGAACGCCATGAACATGACTTGCGCGTCCGGTAGCACGCCGAGCACGGTCTCCATGAACGTCGGTAGCGTCTTGGTCGCCAGCTCGTGCGGGATGTCGCCCATCGACGCAGACACATCGAGCGCGAAGATGACGCCAACCGAGTTCGGATGATCTGGGCTGTCGCGCGACTCACGGAGCCGAACCCCGTGGGGGTTCATCAGCGGGTGGCAGCTCGACTGAGAAAAAACCTGACCCGTCGCCAGCTCGGTGCGGGTCTCGAGGAGCGCCCTGTGTGCGCTCGCGCTGTAGCTTCCGTAGCCCATCGCCGGAGGCTACACGGTTTGGGTTCGGGCCGGGCCGGACGTCTTTCACACCTCTCTCTTGGACCCTCGGCCCGGATCGGCGAGGATGGCGGTCTCGTGCTCAAGGTTCCTGCGAAGGTGGCCAGCGATCCTGGCAACCGGCCGACCGTGCTCCTCGTGGGCCGCGGTGAGCCGATGGATGCAGCGCTCCGGTTGGCGCTCGATCGGCACAGCCTCGCGGTCGAGGAGGTCCCGGGCGACGTTCGCGCCGCTGTGCTCACCATGGCGCCCGATCTCGTGCTGCTCGTGGGGGACGCGGCGCGGGACGGCGGGCGCAAGATCCTGGAGCAGCTGAGCAACGACGCGTCGGTCTCGACGATCCCCGTCGCGGTGCTGGGCGCGGGCGGAATGTTGGGCACGCGCGTCGCGGCCTATCGACACGGCGCGATCGCGGTCATCCCACGCACTGCAAGCGCCGACGCCATCGCGACCCGCGTCGCGATCCTGGTGCGCGAGATCCAGGAGCGCGCGGCCGCCCCGCAGGCCGAGCTCGGCGAGGCCACCTTCGACGAGCTGGTCGACATGGTGAGCCGCGAGCTGCGCTCGGGGATCCTCTCGGTGCAGAGCAAGGACGGCGAGCCGATGCGGGTCGTGCTTGGCGCTGGCCGCCCCGTGGCCGCCGCGGTCGAAGAGTTCGTGCGTCGACTTCGCCCGCTGGTCGCGCGCGCCGAGCCGCTCAACTACGAGCTCCACGTCAGCTCCGGCGGACAGTTGGGCTTGCTCGACGCGGAGCCCGGTCCAGAGGCGGAGCCCATTCAGCTCGAAGGCCTCCGGGTGCTCTTGGTCGACACCGAGCCTGCTCGCGCCGATGCGCTCGCCCAGGAGCTGCGCGCCCGCAAGGTCATCGTGTCGGTCGCAGACGCGAGTGGACGCGGGCTCGAACGCGCGCGCGGGCTCGATCCCGAGATCGTCATCCTGGACGCCGCTGGCATGGAGGGGCCTGGCTTCGACGTCTTGCGCTCCATCCGCCGCGACGTGCGGCTGCGCTGGGCTTCGATGTTGGTCGCGCCCTGGGACGAGATCTGGCCCAACCCCGAGTCGATGCCCGACGTCGCACGCCTCAGCGAGCGCATCGCCCCGCTGGTGGTGCACGACCAGCAGCTGCGCAGGCGCACCGCGAGCGAAGAGCGTTTCGACACCCGGCTCGAGTCGACGGGGCCTTGCCGCCTGCTCCGCATCCTCACGGATTCGCCGCATGCGCTGCACGTCACGTTCCGGAGCCGAACGGCCAGCGTCGAGGTGGACGTCGCCGAAGGACTCATCGTCGGGGCGCAGGGCAGCAGCAACGGCGCGACCGTCGAGGCGGTGCACGCGCTGGCCGCCATCCTCGCGATGGGATCGGCGCGGGTGCACATCGAGCGCCGCGACAACCCAGCGACCGCGAACCTGATGGCGCCCGTCGACGAAGCGCTGGCGCGCGCGACCGAGGAGGCAAAACCGCTTCCGCTCTCGCAGCCCCCACCACAAATGAGCGGCTCCAGTCTCCCCGGGGTGCGCAAGCGTCCCTTCCCTGCGGCCAGCGAACTGAAGGAGCAGCTGGTGCCACCGCCGAGCAAACCTGGACCCAAGAACATCGCGGGCGCGTTCACGAGCGCGACCCACCCGCTCGGGCCCGAGAGCCCCGACGAGGACAGCATCGCGCCGCGGCCCGCGATGGCCTCGCACCTCTCCGCGCCGACCGGCACGCGCGGTCTGTCGTGGAGCGACTCCGAGGAGGGATCGCGCCCCAAGCAAGCGGCGCCCAAGCCCGCGCCGAAGGCGGCGTTCGCGGCGCTCTTCGACATCGATCCGGGCAATGACTCGATCGCCGCCGCGCCCGAAGAGAACACGGCCATCTACGACAGCGTGGAGCTGGCGCGCCTGGCGCAGAGTCAGGACGCGCGCGCTACGGGTCGCCCCGACGCGCGCACCACGGCGAAGGCCGTGGAGGTGCAGTCAGCGCCCTTCGCGATGCTCCCGATCGATGCACGCACCACCTCCAAGGCGCCCATCGTTCCGCTGCCGTCGGGCGCCTTGCCGACCCCAGCAGGCGGCGTGCCCGCGCCCGCGATACCGCCGCCCGCCGTGCGGGTGGGCTTGCCTCCCCGCACGCAGACACTCGCGATGGGTCCGCTGCTTCGTGCGCCCGCGCTTCCCAACACGGCGGCGCAGGCCTCGGGTCCACGTGGTGAGCCCTCGACGCGCAACGCGACGCTCACGATGGGATCGGCGCCGCCCCCCAGAGCCGAGTCCAAGGGCGCGGCGCTCTCGGCCTTCGGGCCCCTCGCGAAGATCACGACGAGCTCGTCCGCGCCCCCCGCGAGCGCCGCGAGCGCGGTGAGCGCGTTCGGCGCGAGCAGCAACGAGCCCGGCGACCAGACCCTCGATGAGCAGGGCTTCGCATCGAACTCCGCTCTCCAAGACCTCGTGAGCGGGGTGACCAGCCTGCCGCCCGAGGCGGGCTCTGCTCCGCTCGCCAGCGTCTCGACCGCACCGCCCATGAACTCGCCGCCTTCCGATCCGCCGTCGCTGCTGCTCTCGGAGGAGGCCGCCGGGCCCGGCATCGACGCGCTGCTCGACGACGCCATGGACCCGGCGGAGGCCGACACGGTCACCAACGCGACGCCCCTCACCATCGACGAGAGCGGAACGAGCGAGCCCGATCGCACGCCCGGCAAGCGCAACATCGACATCGGGATGATGGCGACGCTGCCAGTAGGCGGTGAGCGGAGCGAGCCGACCCAGCCCATCCAGCCGACGGGACCCGCACACGCGTGGCCTACTCCTCCCCTCACGCCAGGCGTCGAGCCGGTGAGCGCAGCGAGCGTCGCCACTGCGCCCCCTCGACGAGGCGGTCTGCGGATCTTCGCGTGGCTGCTCGTGGCAGGAGGCATCTCGGTGCTGTGCGTGGTCGGTGCGCTGCTGCTGTGGACGCGGGTGCTGGGCTACGCGCTGCCTGCGGAACTCGCAGTGCTCGGATCGATCTCCGGAGCGAGCCCTCCCGTCCCTTATCCGATGTCTGATCCGATCGCGCTGACGATCCCGGATGCGGGGACCCTCGTCGTCATCGCACCCATGATCGACCCCGGCTTCCCGACCGACGCAGGCGCACCTGCGGTCACGGACACCGGGTTCGATGCGGGCTTCGACGCGAACGTAGACACGGGCGTCGATGCGCCGGCGCCCGAGGTCGCGGTGGTGGCGGAGGGACTGCCCGATGGGTCCGATCCGGTCGCGGGCGCCGAGGCGCTGGTGGCGCGCGCAGCGGAGGCGACGGATCCCGTGGCCGAGACGCTGTACCGCCAGGCGTTGGCCCTCGACCCTCGCAACCACTACGCGATGCTCGGGATAGCGGAGATCCTGATGCGTCGAGGCGACGCAGCCGGCGCGGTGCCGCTGATCGAGAGCGCCATCGCGCGCCGACGCAACCGCGCGCCGTACCGGGTGCTCTTGGGCGACGCACGACGCGACGCGGGCGACGCCCCGGGTGCGCGCCGGGCCTGGCAAGAGGCGCTCGAGATCGAGCCCGAGAACCGCGCCGCCCGATCTCGCCTCGGCGAGTAGCCGGTCAGCCGACGAGGCTTGCTCGAGCATCGAGACCGCGACGACGGCGGTCCTCGCCGATCCAGTCATCGAGCCTGTCTTTGGGATGCACCGGGCCCGCGAAGTCCAGGGTGAGCGCCGCGTCGAGATCGGTGACGCCGGACGTGCGCACGTAGAGAAAGCTCCGCTCCCAGCGGGCATAAAAGAGGTGGAAGGGGAAGAAATTCTTCACCACCACCACGTCGGCGGCGCCGATTCGGAGTCCCAGCCGCTCGAAGAACTCGGGCTTCACCGCGAGCGGCGGACCGTCCGTGACGACGAGCGCTACGTGAGCGCCCCCGCCATCTTCACCGAGCTCGAGCAGAAGCCTATCGCCTATCCCGGGCATCGCGTCGCGCGCGCTCAAACGAACGCGCACGGTCAGCGGCGCGTTGCGATCGGGATCCAGCTTACCGCCGAGGGTGACCTCGAGGGTGCTGTTCAGCGGGGTGCTCGCGAGCGCGCGGACCAGCGCAGGATCACGCATCGCGGCGTAGACCCTGAGGCCCTTTCCTCGCGCGAGCAGCTTCTCCACCAACACGACGTTCTCGCCGGGCGCCCCCGCGGAGACCACGTCCGACGCGTCCGCCAGCATCACCACCCCGAGCCTCCGGGCCCAGCGCGCGCTCAGACAGTGGTCGACCGCTTCGTCGGCCGTCGCGAAGGTGGGCGGCATCTGATGGCGCACCGCCCAGCCGCGCTCGGCGAGGTCTTGCGCCGCGTCTTCGGCGAGCGCTTGATCGCCGTCGCTTATCGCCAAGCTCGACCAGCCCACCTCGGGCTCGGCGAGCCAGGGATGACATGGAAACATGCTGCACGAGAGCAGCCGCCCTCGCTCGAGCGCGCGAGCCCGTCGATAGATAGCGCGCATCGGCGGCAAAAAATCCATCGTGTTGCCGCCCCCCAGCAGCATCGGAAGCGAGCGCCACGCCACGTGAGGTTTCACCTGACGGCGGGCGGTCGAGAAGAGCAGGCGCGCGGCGCGGCGCGCGGTGTCCACATGATCGCGGTGCGGGTTGGTCCGGTAGCCGACGAAGAGGACCCCGGTCGCCACGCGCGCGGCGCTCAAATTCGCGTGCAGATCCAAGCTCGCCGCGATCGGCAGCTCGCCCACCACCGCGCGCACTCGGGAAAGGAGTTCCGTCTCGGGATCGTGGCTGCCCCAGAGACCCATCGCGCCATGCAGCGATAGGAAGACCCCGTCGAGCGGCAGCGCCTGCTTCAGGCGCTCGCACAGCTCATCGACCAACACATCGAAGCAGGGTCGCGAGAGCGGACCCGAGGGGACCGCCCACGCAGAGAGCGTCGGGATGGTCTCGACGTGGCCATCACGGCGCGCCGCCTCGAGGAACCCCGCGAGCTCCGCGCGCTTGAGAAAGCCAGGGGCCTCGTAGGTCGCGACCTGCGCGGCGAGCGCGTCCCCACGAAAAAGATGCATCGCCTGAAAGTCGCTCAGCTCGGTGAGCACCGGCGAGAGCGCGTTGGTCTCTTGGGCGATGCGGCCGTACGCGATGCGGAGCGGTGTCATCCGAGCACGGGCTCAGTCTGCAGCGACACGCACGCGCCATGCGTCGGCGCCCCGCGGCACGCTCATCGGGCTCGAGCCGCCGGACGAGCGCACGTAGCTGACCTCCCGCCCGCACCCTTGGTAGGTCTTACTGAAGGCCGCGTCCTCGGTGATGGTGAGCTGCTCGACAGGGCACTCCAGATCGTAGGCCGCGAGGCGGCCCAGGCTGGTCTCGCCGATGGCGCATCCCCCGAGGGCGAGGAGCGAAGCTGTCGACAAAGTGAGAGCACGAAGGGGGAAGCTGCGCACGGAGACCTCCAGAAGGTGGCAGAGGGTAGCTCAGCCCACCGCGTTCGCGTAGCCATGATAGCTCAGCGGTCGGTGATGCCCCGGCACGACAACACCCGAGGCTCCGCCCCACATTCGAGCCCCATCCCGACCATTCCCCCAGAGAATCATCTGGCACGTAGGTTGCGCTGGACTGCAGCGGATCGCGGTCGAGCACCCAACCCGCTCAGCTCCCCCCGGCACGAGCAGCTCGACCGCGGTCCAAATCCTCAGGCAGGTCAGGCCCGCGCCGTCAGACCTCGATGCCTCGAGGCGGTCCGACGACCAGCCAGCCGATCCCAGCAGGACCTCACCGAACACACGCGAGCTCAGCGTTTGCGGGATCAGCGCCGGACGAGCGCTCGCGGAGGGATCGCGGTGATGGGTGTAGCGCTGCTCTGGATACGAGTAGCTCGAGGCGCCGTAGAGCTCGATCGTTCAGCGCACGGTGTCGCCGTCACCGAAGTCGACGGACGTCGAGCCCGAGTAGATGTCCCGATACAGCGTCGTCGGCTCGCACCGCGCCGGGTGCCGTCGACGGCATAGGCCACCGAGCCCATCGAGCTCCGATACGGCTCGGTCGGAACGGCGATCGTATAGAAGACCGTCGCGGCCGGCGGCGCCGACGCCACGCCTTCACCGTTGGGCAACAAGAACTGACGCTGGCACCCCCTCCACCGCTGCAGGGCGTGTCGCCGACGCCACCATCCGTCGTGGGATCGGCGGGATCAGCGGACGACGCCCTCACCGGATGGTGAGAAGGAACGGCATCGAGACCACGACGTGCTCGCGGCTGAACATCTCGCCGAGCTCGAGGGTGCGGCGCGCCGGCTCGGGGAGCGCGAGGAACGCGCCCAGCCCGTCTCGCC
>Ga0335397_10000164_pt1 | contig 75807 bp, 67 predicted proteins | sample MAT04_FD_205740 | JGI IMG/M metagenome (GOLD analysis project Ga0335397, IMG submission 205740) | Freshwater microbial communities from Lake Fryxell liftoff mats and glacier meltwater in Antarctica - MAT-04 (spades assembly) (version 2) ...
AGCCCGCCGGCAGCAAAGCCTCAATGAAACTGTCCTGCGCCATCCCGTTCACCTCCGCCTACGCGCAAGTGAATCACATCTGGATAGAACAGTCAGGTTTTGCAGAGGCCTCGCTTGCGGGAGAGGGTTGGGGTGAGGGCGAGCCGAGCGCTGAGCTTGCGATCACTCCCTATCCGTTTCTTCGTTCGCCGCGCAGTGTCGGCAGGCCGATGCCGGCGGCGTCGAAGCCGCCGTCGACGGCCAGGATCTGGCCGGTGATGTAGCTGGATCGGTCGCTGCACAAAAAGTAGATCGCTTCCGCCAGTTCCTGCTCGAGGCCGTAGCGCCCGAGCGGAATCGCGTCATGATAATCGGCGCGGATCGCCGGCGTGTGCACCGCCTTGGCCATTGCGGTCTCGACCGGGCCGGGCGCGACGCCGTTGACGCGGATGCCGAGTGAGGCGAGTTCGACCGCGCATTGCTTGGTGAGATGCGCGAGCCCGGCCTTGCTGGAGCCGTAGGCGGCCCGCAGCGTCGAGGCGCGCAACGCCGAGATCGACGTGACGTTGACGATCGCGCCGCCGCCGCTGTCTCGCAGCAGCGGCACCGCCGCCTGGATCACGAGAAACGGCCCGGTCAGATTGACCTCGATCACCCGATTCCATTCCGCGGGCGTCGTCTCCATCAGCGGCTTGAACACCGCGACGCCGGCATTGTTGACCACCGCGTCGAGCCGGCCGAACCGCTTGCCGACTGCGGCGACGTCGCTGGCGATCGAATTGGTGTCGGCGACGTCGCAATGCAGCGCCAGCGTCCGCTCCGGCTGCGCAAGCTGCTCGATCGCCTGGCGCAACGCCTCATCGTCGAGATCGAGCAGCGCAACGCGCCAGCCGGAGTCGAGAAAGCGTCGCGCCGTTTTGAGACCGATGCCGCGCGCGGCGCCGGTGACGAGGGCGACTTTGGGCGAAGAGGCGGTCATGCTTGTCCTGTCATCACTGTGCAATACGCGGTTCGAATCCGCTTCGTGCATCCGTTAGCACATGGCGGATGACGAGAGGTTGCGTTGTGACAGCGCAGCGGAGAATTTCCTGTCGCAGCCGCGCGCATTGTCGGAACGATCGGAGCGCGCCGCCTCGAACGGCTCGCCCGCCGTAGCCCGATGCCCGCAGGAATTTGTCAGGAACCAGTTGCTGACATCAGGATTACATCGAAATGCAATACAACCCCTGACACATCCAGGCATTGCGATGGAGGCTATCATTATGGACAGCGATCTCGAGCAGCGTATCCGCCACCGCGCCCGCGAAAAGTGGGAGCTGGCCGGCTATCCTGAAGACCGCAGCGACGAATTCTGGCTCGAAGCGGAGAAGGAAGTTCGCGGCGAGCAGGATACCTACAACGAGCTGAAGTCCGATCCGAGCGTCACGACAAACAGCTGATCTGTGTAGCTGACGCCGTCGTCTCATTGGGTGGGTTAGCGCTCAGCGCGTAACCCACCGATCAGCGTGGTCGGTCGCTGCCCTCGAGAAGGGAGCGCCGCACAGCACGCGCCGGCCCCAGAGAGACGGCGGCGAACACGCGATCACCGCACATAAAACACCACGCCTGCGATCATCAGCAGGGCCGCGACTGCGAGCAGATGCGCTATGGCGCGCGACGCGGCGAGTTTGGTTGTTTCGTCCATTCCGTCCTCCCAAAACGGCGTGGACGCACAGCAAAGCCCGGACGCAAGCCGCATCGCAGCGACATGCGTTGTCCGCGCGTGAAGCGCGGTCCGGTAGATTCGAATTTGCTACGCTGAACGCCCCGCGACGAATATTCGCAACTTCGTTGAGTCCCCACTCGGCGAACATCGACGCATGAACGTTCGTCAATCAATGCGGCGGCAATTTGTCGCCGCGAACGGTACGTTTGCGCCCGTTCTTCAAGCGAGTGATTCCGAATTTCCAGTGCGACGCGATGTCGGGTCGCGCCGAGCGCATCGTCATTCTTGCGCCGGAACTACGCGACCAGGGCCAGCGGCTGCGCGCCGGGACCGCGAAGCGACACGCCTGAGCGGCGCGCGCGGCAGGTTTGACCTGGCAGGTTATTTCAAAGCCGATGTCGGCGCGGCAGGCTGCGGTTCGTCAGACAGGCATACGATCCAACAGGAGAGACCGATCATGCGATTCATGATGCTGATGATCCCGAAGGGCTACGACAGCGCGCCGCCCGGCACGATGCCCGAAGACGCCGCCGCGATCGCCGCGATGATGAAGTACAACGAGGCGCTGCAGCAGGCCGGCGTGCTGATCACCTGCGACGGCCTGCACCCGCCCTCGATGGGCGCACGCGTCTCCTTCGCCGGCGGCAAGCCGCTGGTGACCGACGGCCCGTTCGCCGAGGTCAAGGAAGTGCTCGGCGGCTACTGGATGATCGAGGTCGCCTCGCGCGACGAGGCGATCGCCTGGGCCAAGCGCTGCCCGGGCGGTCCGAACGAGGTCATCGAAATCCGGCAGGTGCAGGAGGTCGCCGATTTTTCCGACGAGGTGCAAAGCGAACTCGCCGGATGGGAGACCATGCAGTCGGCCGCGCGCGGCTGAGCGGGGAGATTTTCGCATCGGGACCGAGCGCAGTGAGCGCTGCGCTCGGTTCCGCGGGATGCCACATTTGCTGCCGCAAGCGCCCTAACTTCGCCTTGAGGCTGAATCGGGGGAATCCGGCCGTCTGGCCGGCGCCTGCGGCCTGCCTTTCGGCGATCGGGGAGGGGACATCGTTCGCTCCGCGATCGATGAGGTCGTGACCTTTCAACCTTGCTCATGTAAAAGCCCTTCACATGAGCTGGCGCAAGGAAGAACGCCGCGCCGAGCGCGGCTATCACCATGGCAATCTGAAAGAGGCGTTGCTGCAGGCGGCGCTCGGGCTGATCGCGGAGAAGGGGCCGGCCGGCTTCACCTTCGCCGACGCCGCGCGCGTCGCCGGCGTCAGCCCGGCCGCGCCCTATCGGCATTTCCGCGATCGCGACGAATTGCTGTCGAACATCGCCCAACGCGGCTTCGAACTGTTCGAGCAGGTGCTCGCCAGGGCCTGGGACGACGGCCGTCCCGACACCATCACCGCTTTCATGCGGGTCGGCACGGCCTATCTCGCTTTCGCCCGCAACGAGCCCGCTTACTACTCGGCAATGTTCGAATCCGGCGTTCCGGTCGACGTCAATCCGCTGCTGATGACCGCGTCGGAGCGCGCCTTCAACGTCATCCGCGCCGCCGCCGAACGGCTCGCGGCGCTGACCCCGTCCGGCGTGGCGCGGCCGCCGGCGCTGATGATGGCGCTGCATATCTGGTCGATGTCGCACGGCGTCGCCTCGCTGTTCGGCCGCGGCGACGCCGCGCGCCGCAAGCTGCCAATGGCTGCGGAAGAACTGCTCGAAGCCGGCGTTCTGATCTATCTGCGCGGTCTCGGGTTTTCGGCAGATCTTCGCGTGCAGCCGGAAAAGCCAGCAGAACCAAAGCGTTCCGGCCCGTGGGGCGCGGCGCCGTAGCAGCTTCGCTCACGACGATGTGTGCGCCGTGCGAAATTGTCACCCCGACCGAATCCCGCCTTCGCTTGACAAAACCCGAGAATGCACTAGCTATGTAAATGTTATTTACATTCACACCGGCGGTTGCCGGTCATGGAGAGGCAAATGGCGAACGCCGCTGACTACAATCGATGGGGCCCGACCCAACAGCGCTATCAGCCCGCGCTGCGGTCGTCCTGGAGCCCGGGTTGGATCCTGCTGACGGTGGCCGGCTTCATCGTCTGGTGGCCGATCGGATTGGCACTTCTCTTCTACACCCTCTGGAGCAGAAACATGGGTTGCTGGGATCGCGGTGATCGCTTCTCCAACAAGATGGAGCGGATGCAGTACAAGATGGAGCGGATGCGCGAGCGCATGGACCGCAGCGGCTTCGGCTTCGGCCCGCCGTCGAGCGGCAACCGCGCCTTCGACGAATATCGGACCGATACGCTGCGCCGGCTCGAGGAAGAGCAGGTTCAGTTCAAGGAGTTCCTCGATCGCCTGCGCCACGCCAAGGACAAGGAAGAGTTCGACGCCTTCATGGCGCAGCACCGCACCAAGCCGGCGCCGTCGCCCGACGCCCCGCAGCAGGGCTGATCGTCCGGCCTTCTCAATCACTTCGATCGTCGTCGCCGTCCGCCTGAAACCCAGGCGGGCGGCTTCGTTTTGCGTCGACCCCGAAGTTTTTCGCGCGGCGATGTCACATCGCGTCGTGCCGTCTCGTCCTGTCGTCAGTGAACCACAGGAGAGACCGATGAAGCCGCGCCTGAACCCGACCGCCGCCGCGCCCGACGCCTACAAGGCGATGGTCGCGCTGGAGACCTATCTCAAGGGCAGCGGGCTCGAATCGAGCCTGATCGAACTGGTGAAGATGCGCGCCTCGCAGATCAACGGCTGCGCGTTCTGCCTCGACATGCACAGCAAGGATGCCCGCGCCCATGGCGAGACCGAGCAGCGGCTGTATCTGCTCGATGCCTGGCGGGAGTCGCCGGTGTATAGTGATCGCGAACGCGCCGCGCTGGCCTGGACCGAAGCGCTGACGCTGATCGCGCAGACCCACGCGCCCGACACGGATTACGAGATGCTGAAGCAGCAGTTCACCGAGGCCGAGCAGGTCAAGCTGACGCTGCTGATCGGCACGATCAACACCTGGAACAGGCTGGCGATCGGCTTCCGGCTGATTCATCCGGCTACCCCCGCCGCCCATGCCAAGGCCTCCTGATCAACAATCGTCCGACGATGCAGCGGCGTCATTCGCGCCGCTGCGCGCGCGGCTCGTCCGCGTCGCCTATCGCATGCTCGGCTCGGTCGCCGAGGCGGAAGACGTCGTGCAGGACGCTTACTTGCGCTGGCACCGGACGGATCGTGCCGAGGTGCGCGACCCCGGCGGGTTCCTGATCCGGACGGTGACAAGGCTGTGTCTCGATGTGCTGAAATCGGCGCGGCTCAGGCGCGAAACCTATGTCGGACCGTGGCTGCCCGAGCCGCTGATCACTGCGCCGCCAGACGACGACGGCGACGATATCACGCTGACGCTGATGCTCGCGCTGGAGCGGCTGTCGCCGCTCGAGCGCGCGGCGTTTCTGCTGCACGACGTGTTCGGCCTCGGCTTCGACGAGATCGCCCGCACCCTCGACCGCGACGCCGCGGCCTGCCGCCAGCTCGCCGCGCGCGCCCGCGGCCATGTCCGCGCGGAACGGCCGCGGTTTCCGGTGTCGCAAGAACGTGGCCATGCGATCGCCGGCGCGTTCTTCGAGGCCTCGCGCGGCGGCGATCTGAAGGCGTTGACCGCGTTGCTGGCTGACGATGTGGTGTTCTACGGCGACGGCGGCGGCAAGCGCCCGGCGACGCTGAACCCGATCTACGGCCTCGCCAAGGTCGCGCGCTTGTTCGAAGGGCTCGCCCGCAAATATGCCCCCGGTGGCTCCGCCCTGGTGGCGATCCGGCGGATCGACGGACTGCCGGGCTTCGTCACCACCGAGCCGGACGGCCTGATCCAGACCTCCGCGCTCGCCATCGAAAACGACCGCATCGTCGCGATCTACGTGGTCCGCAATCCCGACAAGCTGCGCCACCTGCTACTGCCCGGAAACCCAGCCGCGCTGCATTGAACGGCCGGCGGGCGCCGTCCCGCGCCGCCGGGTCCCGGTCCGATCACGGGTATTTTCCCGGTCTGGTAACCTCTCTTTAACCATGATTAGCGTTTGGTTAGAGCCAGCAAGATGCGCCTTCAGCCCTCGTTTTGACACGTTGGCAGGGGATTGAGGGCCCGGCTTTGGACGGGCCATCCCAACTGACAACGCGGAACTGGCGGTGGCGCTTTTTGCCAGAATGCGGAGCGTGGCTGCGGAGAACCGGAGCGGGCGCCAAGCCGGCTGCTGCCGAACACTTGCGTGAGAGGACAATCGACTATGAACCCGGCCGAGGTGACTCAGTCAGCCATGCCGCTGGTATCCGCCGACGTTTCGCTGATCGCGTTGTTCTGGCAGGCCCACTGGATCGTCAAATCGGTGATGCTGGGACTGATCGGCTGCTCGGTCTGGGTCTGGGCGATCGCGATCGACAAGCTGCTGCTCTATTCGCGTACCAAGCGCGCGATGGATCGCTTCGAGCAGGCGTTCTGGTCGGGCGAGTCGATCGATGACCTGTACCGCACACTGTCAGCCAAGCCGACGCATTCGATGGCGGCCTGTTTCGTCGCCGCGATGCGCGAGTGGAAACGCTCGTTCGAAAGCCAATCGCGTTCCTTCGCAGGTCTACAGATGCGGATCGAGAAGGTGATGAACGTTTCGATCGCGCGCGAGGTCGAGCGGTTGGAGCGGCGTCTGCTGGTGCTGGCGACAGTCGGTTCGGCCGGCCCCTTCGTCGGCCTGTTCGGCACCGTCTGGGGCATCATGTCGAGCTTCCAGTCGATCGCCGCGTCCAAGAACACCTCACTGGCGGTGGTCGCGCCCGGCATCGCCGAGGCGCTGTTCGCGACCGCCGTCGGCCTGATCGCCGCAATTCCGGCGACAATTTTCTATAACAAGTTCACATCCGAAGTGAACCGCCAGACCCAGCGGCTGGAGGGTTTCGCGGACGAGTTCTCGGCCATCCTGTCGCGACAGATCGACGAACGCGCATGACACGAACACAGTTGGGCGCCAAGGTGAGAATCCGATCATGGCGATGAACATAGCCGCGGGTGGCGGGAGCGGCGGACGCCGCCGGCGCAAACGCCCGGTGATGGCGGAGATCAACGTCACCCCGATGGTCGACGTGATGCTGGTGCTGCTGATCATCTTCATGGTCGCGGCGCCGCTGCTCACCACCTCGATCGACATCGATCTGCCGATTGCACGCGGCGGCGCGCAGATCCAGTCGAACTCGCCTCCGCTGACGCTGTCGGTGAAGCGCACCGGCGGCGGCTGCAACTCGCAGGTCGAGCTGTATCTCGGCGACAGCCCGGTCGCGCCGGCGGAGATGGAATCGAAGATCAAGGCGATCCGGACGACCCGGTCGGAAACCGACAACGTCGTCTATCTTCGGGGCGACAAGGACGTTTGCTATACCGACATGATGAAGCTGCTCGGGCAGATCCGGACCGCCGGCTTTAAGGCGAATATCGTCATCGTGCCGGAGCAGGGCTCTTGAGCAGGGGATGAGACGAGGCAGGCGCCCTCGGTGAGGATGGAGCGGGAATTCTGAAGGTGAAGATCGACAAGACATTGGCGGCGTCCGTGGCGTTGCACGTCCTCGTGCTCGGCTGGGCCATGCTGTCGTTCTCGTCGAAGGCCTTCGAGCTCGAGCCGCAGGATTCCGTCGCGGTCGATACCATCTCGGAAGATCAGCTCGCCAAGGTGATGGCCGGGATGCGCACCGGCAAGAAGGAAAATCCCAAGCCGCTGGTCGAGAAGGTCGCCGAGGCCAAGCCGGTGGAGGACACCGTCGGCAAGATCAGCGAGAAGGCCCCGGTGGTCACCGATACGTCGCCGCCACCGCAGCCCAAGCCCGTCGAAAAGCCGGTCGAGAAGAAGCCCGAGCCTCCCAAGCCCGTGGTGAAGGAAGAACCGAAGAAAGAAGAGAAGAAGGCGGAGAAGAAGCCCGACCCGCCGAAGGAAGAGGCCAAGGAAGCGGAGAAGAAGCCGGACCCGAAGGTCGATCCCATCGCCGAGGCCTTGAAGAAGGAAGAGAAGAAAAAGCCGCCGCCGCCGAAGCCGCAGACCGAGGCCGCCGCCAAGCCGGAGCCGCCGAAGCCGAAGGCCGAGCGGGTGTTCGACCAGTCGAAGATCGCGGCGCTGCTCGACAAGCGCGATCCGACCCGGCAGGCCGTGGCAGGCGACGCGCTGAATTCGAACGCGGCGCTGGGGCTCTCGAAAGGCAAGTCGGCCGACAATTCCGCGACCTGGGGCGCCATGTTCCAGTCGCAGGTCGAGCGCTGCTGGAAGAAGCCGTATGGCGGCATCGAAGCGCAGCGCGCCGAAGCCGCCTTCGTGATCCGCCTGAAGCGCGACGGCTCGCTCGAAACCATGCCGCAGCCGGAAGGCCACCCGGCGACGCCCTATCTGCGCGTCTATCAGGAAAGTGCGCTGCGGGCGATCATCGAGTGCCAGCCGTACAATCTGCCCGCCGCGTTTTTCGACGAGTGGAAATTCTTCGCCCCTGTGTTCACCGATCGGCGAACCTGATGCGAAGCTTGCTGACGATCGCCGGCGCCGCTGCGCGCGCGGCATATGACTGACCCGATGGATTGCCCGAACATGCCGCTCAACTTGAATCGCAGACAATTGATGCTCTCCGCAGCGGGCGCGGCCGGCGCGCTTGCGCTTGGTCCGGCGCGTGACGCTTTCGGCCAGGCCCGGGTGCAGATCACCGAGGGCAACGTCGCGCCGCTGCCGATCGCGATCCCGAACTTCGTCGCCGGCACGCCGTCGGACAATGAAGTCGGCGGCGGCGTCAGCCAGGTGATCACCAACAACCTCAAGCGTAGCGGGTTGTTCGCGCCGATCGATCAGGCCGCCTATCTCGAGAAGATCACCAACATCGACGTGCCGCCGCAGTTCAAGAGCTGGACCAGCATCAACGCCCAGGCGCTGGTCACCGGCCGGATGACGCGGCAGTCGGACGGCCGCCTCAAGGCCGAATTCCGGCTGTGGGATGTCGCCACCGGCCAGCAGCTCGCAGGCCAGCAGTATTTCACCTCGCCGGAATACTGGCGGCGCATCGCCCACATCATCTCCGACCAGATCTACGAGCGGCTCACCGGCGAGAAGGGATACTTCGACAGCCGCGTGGTGTTCATCGATGAAAGCGGCCCGGCGGACCGCCGCGTCAAGCGGCTGGCGCTGATGGATCAGGACGGCGCCAATGTTCGCTATCTGACCCGCGGCAACGATCTGGTGCTGACGCCCCGGTTCTCGCCGTCGACCCAGGAAATCACCTATATGGAGTTCGGCCAGGGCGACCCGAAGGTCTATTTGTTCAACATCGAGACCGGGCAGCGCGAGATCGTGGGCAACTTCCCCGGAATGTCGTTCGCGCCGCGGTTTTCGCCGGACGGCCAGCGCATCATCATGAGCCTGCAGCAGGGCGGCAATTCCAATTTGTTCGTCATGGACCTGCGCTCGAAGACGACGACACGGCTGACCGACACGCCGGCTATCGACACCTCGCCGTCCTATTCGCCCGACGCAGCCCGGATCTGCTTCGAGTCCGACCGCGGCGGCAAGCCGCAGATCTACATCATGCCGGCCGGCGGCGGACAGGCGCAGCGCATTTCGTTCGGCGACGGGAGCTACTCGACCCCGGTATGGTCGCCGCGCGGCGACTACATTGCTTTCACCAAGCAGGGCGGCGGTCAGTTCGCGATCGGCATCATGAAGCCCGACGGCTCCGGCGAGCGAATCCTGACTTCGGGCTTCCACAATGAGGGGCCGACCTTCGCGCCGAACGGCCGCGTCCTGATGTTCTTCCGCGATCCGGGCGGAAACGCCGGGCCGTCGCTCTACACGGTTGATGTGTCGGGCCGGAACGAATTGCGGGTTCCGACGCCGGGCTACGCGTCCGACCCGGCCTGGTCGCCGCTGCTGTCATAGCTGTCAGGTCGTTTAGCTCTACTGGCTCCCCGGGCGATGCCGATTGCCCGGTTGCCGTTCGACGTCCAGACCGCCGGTTCCCTCGGTATCACACGATAGTGTCTCTACGTGCAGACTGATCAAAACGAACCGCTAACGATCTTCCCTCAGAATAATTTCATCCCGAGCCGATAGTGCTGTCTCTCCAAAGGGTCTCCACATCCGGATGCAACTGGTCGATCACACCAAGATTCGTAGTCAGGAGTCGCTGCCGCCTTCAATCTATGCGGCATTGGTCGACTCGATGGCTCAGAACTTCTGGGCGATGCTCAGCGGAGCCGTTTGCGCGGCGGCTGCTGCTTTGATGACCGCGCTGAAGACCGGCGACGCCTGGATCTGGCCCTGCGCTCTGCTGATCATCGGCATCGGGACTGCGCGCGCATTCCAGATGCGCGCCTATGAGCGCCGGACCGAGGTGCTTACCGCCGAACGCGCCGCAGAGTGGGAGCCGCGCTATCGGTTGGGCGCTATTCTCTATGCCTGTTCGCTGGGCCTCTGGAGCGTCGTCGTGCTGGTGGGAACGGATGATCCCGTCGCCCATATGCTGTGCACGACAGTCACGATCGGTTACGCTGCCGGCGGCGCTGCCCGCAACTATGGGCGGCCGTGGATCGTGCAGCTGCATTTGCTCTGCTCTTGCGGCCCGATGTCGGTGGCTTTGGTCCTGAACGGCAATCCTTACTACATTGGTCTGGCCGCCCTTCTGGTACTGTTCTTTCACGGCTTGCGGGCGATCAACCTCAGTCTGCACTCACTCTTCGTCAAAGCGCTTCTGACCGGCGAGCGCGAGGCGGCTCTCGCCAATCAGTTCGATACCGCCCTGAACAACATGCCGCACGGTTTGTGCATGTTAGGCGCTGATGGGCGACTGGCGGTGATGAACCATCGCTTTACCGAAATGATGAAGCTGCGTGACAGCCTCGTCAAAAATGCGCCGACCGCGACCGAGATCGTCGCCGCCTGCGTTTCGATCGGCGCCATCTCGGCGTCGAGCGGCAGATTGATTCTGTCGGAGGTCGACAATTCGGTGGCGGGCGAGATCGTGACCGTCGGCGACGAGGCGACGCCGCGATCGTTGTCCTGGACGTTTCAGCCGATGGCCGGCGGCGGCACCGTCGTGCTGGTCGAGGACATCACCGAACGGCGCAACGCCGAGGCGCGGATCATCCATCTGGCGCGCTACGACGAACTCACCGGCTTGCCCAACCGGGTCAATTTCCACGACGAGATCGAACGAATTCTGACCGCTTCGCAGGGACAGAACAAGGCTGCGCTCTCGGCGCTGCTGTTCATCGATCTCGATCAGTTCAAACAGGTCAATGATACGCTCGGTCACCCCTGCGGCGACCGGCTGCTGTGCGCGGTCGCCGACCGTTTGCGTGACATGCTGCGCCCGGAGGACTTCGTCGCGCGGTTCGGCGGCGACGAGTTCGTCGTATTTCAGCAGAATATTCGGTCGAACGAGGACGCCGCGGTGCTGGCGCGCAGGATCGTCGACCGGCTCAGCGACCGCTATCTGATCGACCATCATGTCGTCGAGATCGGCGCCTCGATCGGGATCGCGCTGACTGCGCCGGCCACCCGCGCCGACATCCTGCTGAAGAACGCCGACATGGCGCTGTATCGCGCCAAGGCCGATGGCCGTGGCACCTATTGCTTCTTCCGCGAAGAGATGGCGCAAACCGTCGAGGCGCGCCGCATCCTCGAACTCGATCTGCGCAAGGCGCTCGCCAACGAGGAGTTCGAGCTTTATTACCAGCCTTTGGTCAATCTGAAGACCGGCCGGATATCGACCTGCGAGGCGTTGCTGCGCTGGAATCATCCGGTGCGCGGGACGGTCTCGCCGGTCGACATCATCCCGGTGGCGGAGGAAATGGGGCTGATCGTCGATCTCGGCCGCTGGATCCTGCGCAAGGCCTGCATGGAATGCATGATCTGGCCGGAGCACGTCAGCGTCGCGGTCAATTTCTCCTCGCAGCAATTCCATCAGCGCGACGTGATCAACGAGGTGCGCTACGCGCTCGAGGTCTCGGGCCTTCCGGCAAGCCGTCTCGAAATCGAGATCACCGAATCGTCGCTGCTGCGGAACACGCAATTCACCCACGACGCGCTGGAGCAATTGCATGCCGAGGGCGTGCGAATCTCGCTCGACGATTTCGGCACCGGGTATTCCAGCCTGAGCTATCTGCACAGTTTCCCTTTGCAGAAGGTCAAGATCGATCGGTCTTTCCTCGAGGGCATCGACAGCGATCGGCCGCTGACCCTGCTGCACGGCGTTGCCCGGTTGAGCGCCGATCTCGGCATGGCCGTGGTCGTCGAGGGCATCGAGACCAACGAACAGCTCGAACGGATCAACTCCGAAGGCACCGTGACCGAAGGGCAGGGATATCTGTTCAGCCGTCCGGTCCCTGCATCGCGCATCCGCCAGCTACTCGCGGCTTCACATGGACGCCGCCAGGCGGATGGCGAGCCGCTGCCGTTTCCGAATCGCTCGATCGCCTGATCACTTCAATCATTCCGCACGAACTCGACCCTCGCGATTTTCTCGTATCCTGTTACTTCTTAACTCTGGTTAACCCTAACGCTTCGTTACCTTTGCGCGCGAGGTAAGGTTTTGTTAACCTCTGAACTGAGCACAGGCGTAGATGGCTTTGGAGTATGAGAAATGACTTCGGCTCAACGGCAGCAGAGCACCGGAGGTGCATCGACGCGTGGGCTCGAATTGTTCGACATGGTCGACTATCGGCTGGCCGAGACCGAGGCTGAGCGCGACGAGATCTATCGTTTGCGTTATCGCGCCTATCTGAAGGAAGGCGCCATCGACCCCAATGCCAGCGGGCGCGTCCGCGATCGTTTCGATGATTTGCCCAACTCCTGGGTCTTTGGCGTTTATCTGAGTGGTGAACTTGCAAGCTCCCTGCGCATCAGCGTTGCGTCGCCTCAGCTTCGCGACTGCCCTTCGATGGATGTTTTTCCCGATCTGATCGGGCCTGAGCTCGATAAGGGCAAGGTGATCATCGATCCGACACGTTTCGTCGCGGATCCAGTGCGCGCCAACCATCCGGAGTTGCCCTACATCACGCTTCGTCTGGCCTTTGTCGCCTGTGCGTATTTTAACGCCGATCTCGGGCTCGCGACCGTCCGCGCCGAGCACCAGGCATTCTACCGTCGGCTATTCATGCATCGGTCGATCAGTCAGCCTCGCGACTACCCCGGCCTCAAGAAGCCGATCGCAATGATGGCTGTCGATTTCCCGGCGATGCGAGACAAGGTGTTTGCCAGGTATCCATTCCTGCGCTCCACGCTGTTCGAGCGCCGGATGCTGTTCGAACGTCCGGCGGCTTTCGCCGGGCCGACGCTGCAGTCGGCCGATGCGCCGAGCACGGCGCCGGTCAACTCGGCTGACTGCTATATGTGATCAGTCCGGAGGGGAGCCGTTTGGCGCTCGCCCGATGACCACAACAGCCGCCGGCCTCCGGCGGCTTTTGTGCGTTTTGGGCGGGCTTCGAGGAAAGTCGCGCCGCCGCGGCAGTCAGGGCCCCGGTTGATCCCACGGTCGCGGTCGAAACAGGCGCAATCCGCCGCCTTGCTTCACCATCGCGCCATATTTGCATCTCATTAACCATCGCGATTGCTTTTCGCAGGTCGGAGGCATTTGATCGGGGCCGGCAACGTCTCATCAAGGTTGACGGAACGTTCGCTTAACCATCGACCTGTAGACCGGATCACAGTCCGAATATCGCGAGCGTGGAGGCTCCGGAATGACACATCAGAAGCGAATCCTCCAGGGATTGAAGCTGGCCGCGGTGCTCGCGGTGGCCCTGTCGATGGGGGCTTGCGCCAATAACAAGACGGGTCTCGGCGCCGATGGAGCAATGGCCAGCGCGGCGACTCCCGGCAGCCAGCAGGACTTCGTCGTCAACGTCGGCGACCGCGTGTTCTTCGAGAGCGACCAGACCGAACTCTCGCCGCAGGCGGCGGCGACGCTCGACAAGCAGGCGCAGTGGCTGCAGACCTATAATCGCTACTCCTTCACCATCGAGGGGCATGCCGACGAGCGCGGCACCCGCGAATACAATATCGCGCTGGGCGCTCGCCGGGCGCAGTCGGTCCGCAACTATCTCTCCTCGCGCGGCATCGAGCCGTCCCGGATGCGGACGATTTCCTACGGCAAGGAACGCCCGGTCGCGGTCTGCAACGACATTTCTTGCTGGTCGCAGAACCGCCGTGCGGTGACGGTGCTGAACGCCGGCGCCTGAGCGCCCGGCACAAGTTGAATCGGCGGCGCCTTCGGGCGCCGTTTTTATTTGAAGCGCTGCGACCGTCCGCCGTCGCTCCAGTCACATTTTTGGCGTAGTCCGGCGATCAATCCGGCGCTACGAGAACGTGATCCCGAAAAGCGGATACCGGTTTTCGAAAAAGATCATGCTCAAACAAGAATCTGGAGCAGAATGACGGTTCGAAGATGCGTCATCCTGCTCCAATCTGGCGCGCCATCACCAACCCGTCGGGTCCCTATGTCATCAGTCATCGCCGCCTCTGCGCGTAGCCTCGCGGTCTTCGCGACGCTCGCTCTCGCCGCCCCCGCGCTGGCCCAGCAATATGGCGGCGAGGTCGATCCGGAGATCCGGGTCCAGCAGCTCGAAGAGCGGCTGCGTGCGCTCACCGGTCAGAACGAGGAGCTGCAATTCCGCAATCGCCGGCTCGAAGATCAGCTCCGGCAATTGCAGGGCAATGCCGGGGGGCAAAGCGCGCCCGGCAATGCGGCCGCCGTGCCGCCGCCAGCCGCTCCGCAACAGCCGCCGGTCTACAACCAGTCGCCGCAACAGTCGCCGGGTTATGGCCAGCAGCCGCCAGGCCAGGTCTACGGTCAGCAACCGCAGCCGCAGGCGCCGATCGTGCAGGACCAGGCCGCCGCGCCGCCGCCCTCGGGCCGCCGTCGCGGCGATGCCTTCGATCCGAGCCAGAATCCGCAGGCCCCTGGCGTCCCGCGCGCGCTGGGCGGCGGTCAGCTCCCGATCCCGTCCGAGCAGGGCGGCAATCTGCCCGGCCGTGACCCCGGCGCGCCGATCGACCTCTCCAACGCCAATTCCGGGCGCTATCCCGACGCCGGCGCGCAGCAGGCGCCGCGTGGTCCGGCCGGCGGAGGGCTCGCCACGTTGCCGCCGTCGGCAACGCCGCGCGACGAGTTCGACCTCGGCATCGGCTACATGCAGCGTCGCGACTACGCGCTCGCCGAAGAGACGATGCGCAACTTCGCGACGAAATACCCGAACGACGCGCTGACGCCGGATTCGCAATATTGGCTCGGCGAGAGCTACTTCCAGCGCCAGATGTATCGCGACTCTGCGGAAGCCTTCCTTGCGGTGACCAGCAAATACGACAAGTCGGCCAAGGCGCCAGATGCGCTGTTGCGGCTCGGCCAGTCGCTGTCGGCGCTGAAGGAGAAGGAAGCCGCCTGCGCCGCACTCGGCGAGATCGGCCGCAAATATCCGAAGGCTTCGGCCGGCGTGAAGAAGGCGGTCGACACCGAGCAGAAGAAGCTGAAATGCTAGAGCGCTTTCAGGAGAAACGGATTGCGGCGCGCAAGAGGCGCGTCGAAACATGAATCCAGAACTCCGGTCGAGCCGGAGTTGATCGTCAGGGCGCGAGCCGCTCATGTCCGGAAGTGACGAGGCGCCGATTTCGGCGCGTGAGGCCAGCCACCTGTTCGCCGACTGGAAGGCGGTCCCCGCGATCGTGCTCGCGGTGTCCGGCGGCCCGGACTCTCTCGCGCTGCTGTGGCTTGCAGCGCGTTGGCGCAAGGCGCTGAAGCGAGGGCCGGCGCTCGGCGTCGTCACGGTCGATCATGGCCTGAGGCCGGAAGCAGCCCGCGAAGCGCGGGCCGTCAAGCAGCTCGCGCGCACGCTCGATCTGCCGCACCGGACGCTGCGCTGGACCGGGGAGAAGCCGACAACGGGATTGCCCGCGGCGGCCCGCGCGGCGCGCTACCGGTTGCTGGCGAAGGCGGCGAAAAGATTCGGCGCGACCCACATCATGACGGCGCATACCCGGGATGATCAGGCCGAGACCGTGTTGATGCGGCTGTCGCGCGGCAGCGGCATCGCCGGCCTCGCCGCGATGGCGCGCGAGACCGAGCGCGACGGCGCGGTGCTGGTCCGTCCGTTGCTCGACGTTTCCAAACAGCGGCTGATCGCGACGCTGAGCAAGGCGCAGATCGAATACACAACCGACCCCAGCAATCTCGACCCGCGCTTCACCCGCCCGCGTTGGCGTGAATTGATGCCCCGTCTCGCCGCGGAAGGCTGCGACTCGCGAAACCTGGCCCGGTTTGCCGCCCGGGTGGCGCGGGCCGATGCCGCGCTCGAACTGCTGGTCGACGGCGCCGAGCGGTTTCTGGCGCTACGCGGCGGCGGCAGTCATCCGGGGGGCGGCTATGACGCCCCGGCATTTTCCGCATTGGCAGCGGAAATCCGGATTCGCTTGTTGCTGCGAACTCTCGCCCGGGTCGGCGGCGAGGGGCGCCCGGAACTCGGTAAGGTGGAAATGCTCGCTGCTGCGCTTGAAGGCGCTGCAGCGAAACCTGCGCCCGAACGGGGGCAAATCAAGTTGAAACAGACGCTTGCGGGCGCCGTCATCACTTTGACGCCTGCCCGGTTGCTGATCGTCCCGGCGCCGCCGCGCCGCCGCAAGAGCGGCTAGCGAAACTGCACCAGCGCTTAACCACCCGCGGCGAAGCGGAATGTGATCGCCGCGATTTGAGCCTGAAGTGGAATAGAATGCGCTAAATAGTCCTGAACGGTTCTCTTGGCAGGCGGCCATGTGACACCTAGATTGTGTTCTGGCCGGTCCAGGAAACCCTGACGGCGTACCTGGGCCAAAGGTCGCGATCCGCGCGACCAATAAGGAAGACCGATGAACGCCAATTTGCGGAATTTCGCCCTCTGGGTCATTATCGTCTTGCTGCTTTTGGCGCTGTTTACACTCTTCCAGAATCCCGGCCAGCGCGCCGCTTCGCAGGACATTTCGTTCTCGCAGTTGTTGAGCGATGTCGATCAGAATCGCGTTCGCGACGTGGTGATCCAGGGCCAGGAAATTCACGGCACCTTCACCAACGGCTCGACCTTCCAGACCTACGCGCCGAACGATCCGTCGCTGGTCACGCGCCTGTACAACGGCAAGGTTGCGATCACCGCGAAGCCGCCGGGCGACAACGTGCCGTGGTTCGTTTCGCTGCTCGTCTCCTGGCTGCCATTCATCGCGCTGATCGGCGTCTGGATCTTCCTGTCGCGGCAGATGCAGGGCGGCGCCGGCAAGGCGATGGGCTTTGGCAAGTCGCGCGCCAAGATGCTGACCGAGGCGCATGGCCGCGTCACCTTCGAGGACGTCGCCGGCGTCGACGAGGCCAAGCAGGACCTGCAGGAGATCGTCGAGTTCCTGCGCGACCCGGGCAAGTTCCAGCGCCTCGGCGGCCGCATTCCGCGCGGCGTGCTGCTGGTCGGCCCGCCCGGCACCGGTAAGACGCTGATCGCCCGCGCCGTGGCCGGCGAAGCCAATGTGCCGTTCTTCACGATTTCGGGTTCGGACTTCGTCGAAATGTTCGTCGGCGTCGGCGCCAGCCGCGTCCGCGACATGTTCGAGCAGGCCAAGAAGAACGCGCCGTGCATCATCTTCATCGACGAAATCGACGCGGTCGGCCGTCATCGTGGCGCCGGTCTTGGCGGCGGTAACGACGAGCGCGAGCAGACCCTCAACCAGTTGCTGGTCGAGATGGACGGCTTCGAGGCCAATGAGGGCGTGATCCTGATCGCCGCCACCAACCGGCCCGACGTGCTCGATCCGGCGCTGCTGCGTCCCGGCCGCTTCGACCGCCAGGTGGTGGTGCCGAATCCGGACGTGGTCGGCCGCGAGCAGATCCTCAAGGTCCATGTCCGCAAGGTGCCGCTGGCGCCGGATATCAATCTGAAGACCATTGCCCGTGGCACTCCGGGATTCTCGGGCGCCGACCTGATGAACCTCGTCAACGAAGCGGCGCTGATGGCGGCCCGGCGCAACAAGCGCATGGTCACCCAGGCTGAGTTCGAAGACGCCAAGGACAAAGTGATGATGGGCGCCGAGCGCAAGTCGCTGGTGATGACGGAGGAGGAGAAGCTCCTCACCGCCTATCACGAAGGCGGCCATGCCATCGTCGGCCTGAACGTCGTCGCCACCGATCCGATCCACAAGGCGACCATCATTCCGCGCGGCCGTGCGCTCGGCATGGTGATGCAGCTGCCCGAGCGCGACAAGCTGTCGATGTCGCTCGAGCAGATGACCTCGCGTCTTGCGATCATGATGGGCGGTCGCGTCGCCGAAGAGATGATCTTCGGCCGCCAGAAGGTGACCTCGGGCGCGTCGTCCGACATCGAGCAGGCCACCCGCCTGGCCCGGATGATGGTGACCCGCTGGGGCCTGTCGGAGGAACTCGGCACGGTGTCCTATGGCGAGAACCAGGACGAGGTGTTCCTCGGCATGTCGGTCTCGCGCACCCAGAACGCCTCCGAGGCGACGGTCCAGAAGATCGACGCCGAGATCAAGCGGCTGGTTCAGGAGGGTTACGACGAGGCCGAGCGCATCCTCACCGAAAAGCGCGCCGACCTCGAAGCGCTCGCCAAGGGCCTGCTGGAGTTCGAGACGCTGACCGGCGACGAGATCACCGATCTCATCAACGGCAAAAAGCCGAACCGCGAATCGGTGCTGGAGCCGTCTGGCCCGCGCACCTCGGCTGTCCCGCCGGCCGGCAAGCCGCGGCCGCGGCCCGATCCCGGCCTGGAGCCGCAGCCTCAGGCCTGATCGGTCTCTATTCGAATCTACGAAAACGCGGCGGAAACGCCGCGTTTTTTTTCGCGCTCGACATGTGGAGGTCGGTCGACCGCCAATCCCAGGCGATGGCCCGACCAAGCCCGCCGTCCAAGGCACGTCGGCGCCATTGGTGCAGCCTGGATACCTCCCGACCTTCCGGCCCCGTGCATGGTGCCATGAAGCGGCGACCGCTTGACCTGGGCGCGCGCGGCCCGCAGGCATGATCCGCACCCGGAATCAGGATTTATGACCACTCACATTCCCAAAGCCCCGGCCTTTTGGTCGCGCGAGGCGATTTGGCCCGGCGTCATCGCGATCGGCCCGCTGCTTCCGGGCACGCTCGCCTTCGGCATGGCGTTCGGTGCGCTGTGCGCGCAGAAGAATTTCACGCTGGCCGAAGTCGAAGTGATGATGGCCACGGTCTATGGTGGGCTGTCGCAATACGTCGCCGTGCAGTCCTGGCCGGCGACGCTGACGCCGTCGACGATCGCGACGCTGGCGCTGCTGACGACGACAGTGAACATCCGGTTCTTTCTGATGACCGCCTCGATGCGGCCCTGGTTCGGAACGCTGCCGGCGTGGCAGGCCTATCCGGCGATGCTGCTGGTGACCGATGGCGGCTGGCTCGCGGCGATGCGCTATCGCGAGCATGGCGGCGCCAATGCCTGGTTTTTCGTCGCCGGCGGCATCGTGCTGTATCTCGTCTGGCTGGTCTCCGCGATCCCGGGCTATCTGCTCGCCGAGCAACTATCCGATCCGAAGAAGTTCGGCGTCGATCTCGCGATGCCGGCGTTCTTCGCCGCGATGCTGGTGCCGGCCTGGAAAGGGCCGCGGCGCGCGATTCCGTGGGTGGTGTCGGGTGTGGTCGCGCTCACCGTGCACTGGCTGACGCCGGGCTACTGGTTCATCATCGCCGGTGCGATCTCCGGCGCTCTGAGCGCCGGGTTGATGGACGAGCCGCCGCCGCCGGAGCGCGCCGCATGAGCGAGGTGTTGCGCAGCGACGTGATGATCGCGTTCGCGGTGATGACCGCGGTGACGGTGGCCTCGCGGCTCGGCGGTTACTGGCTGATGGGCTACGTCAACGTCACGCCGCGGGTGCGGCGGATGCTCGACGCGCTACCGGGTTCGATCATCGTCGCCGCGGCGCTGCCGGTCGCGGTCAATGGCGGGCCGATCGTGATGTTCGCGATCGCCGCGGCGATGGCCGTCAGCATCATTCGTCGCAATGACTTTATGGCCGTGATAACCGGTATGTCGGTAGCTGCTTTGGCGCGCGGGCTCGGCTTCGGCGGCTAGCGCTTTTCCGGTTCGGATGGGATCAGAACCGAACCTCTAACTTTCTGTTCTGACGCGTTTTTCTTCACGCGAACCGGTGTCCACTTCGCTCAAAAACGCGATAGCTGCGGTCATGCTATTCACTTCATTGCTGTAAGGACTTGCCTTCGCCTCTGAATAGTTGTTCACTTTTATAACTGATTTGGGTGAAGCGGTCGGACCTTGCTACCGCCTTTTGCCCCAAGATCTTGATGAGCGGTGACTGTCCGATCTCTTTCCGGGATCGGGAACGCTCGATCCCGGGACGAGAACGCCATGGTTTACCGGCGGACCCATCAGGTCGTGAAGCGACTGGCTGCGCGGCGCAGCGCCATCCTGGCCGCGGCGCGCGAGGCCGCGGCGGAAGGCGGCATGGCGGCGGTGCAGATCGCCCCGGTGGCGAACCGGGCCAACGTCGCCGCCGGAACAGTTTACCGCTACTTCCCGTCAAAGGCCGATCTCATCTCCGAACTGATCGCGGACGTGTCGCGCGACGAACTGGCTGCAATTCGTCGCGCCGCCGATGCTGCGCCCGGTCCGTCCTCGGCGCTGGCCGCTGCGGTGACCACGGTCGCGGTCCATGTGCTGTCGCACCGCAAGCTGGCATGGGGAATTCTCGCGGAACCAGTCGATGTCGATGTCTCGGCCTCGCGGCTCGCCAGCCGTCGAGAGATCGCCAACGAGGTCGAATCGCGGATCGTCGCCGCGGTGCAGGCCGGGCATCTGCCTGCACAGGACACGGCGCTGGCGGCGACCGCGCTGCTTGGCGCGGTCCATGAATCGCTGGTCGGCCCGCTGGCACCCGACAATCTCGACGACCCGGTGAAGTTGCGCGATGCGGTGCAGACTGTGACACTGCTGGCGCTGCGGGCGGTCGGCGTGATGGATGCGCGCGCACGCGGGCTTGTGGTACAGGCGGTGGTGCCGTCACGTAGTCTGGTCGGGGCCTGAACTCCCAGGCCGCGTGTGCCGAGCCAGCGCAGGAGTATCGCATGACCATATTGATGCCGGAACCGGACCAGTCCGTGCTGGCGCGCCGCGACCAGATCGTGGCGGCGTTGCGCAAGATCGTGCCGGGCGAGGGCGTCATTTCCAGCGCCGCCGAGATGAAGCCCTATGAGTCCGACGGGCTGATGGCGTATCGCCAGCCACCGATGGTGGTGGTGTTGCCGAGCACGACGCAGCAGGTCTCCGAGGTTCTTCGCTACTGCCACAAGCACGGCATCAAGGTGGTGCCGCGCGGTTCTGGCACCTCACTATCGGGCGGCGCTTTGCCGCTCGCCGACGGCGTGTTGCTGGGGCTCGGCAAGTTCAAGCGCATCCGTGAGATTGATTTCGATAACCGCGCAGTGGTGGTCGAGCCCGGCGTCACCAACCTCGCCATCAGCCAGGCAGTCGACCACGCCGGCTTTTACTACGCGCCCGATCCGTCGTCGCAGATCGCCTGTTCGATCGGCGGCAATATCGCGGAGAATTCCGGCGGCGTGCATTGCCTGAAATACGGCATGACCACCAATAACGTGCTCGGCTGCGAGATCGTGCTGATGACCGGCGAGATCCTGCGGATCGGCGGCAAGGCTGCCGAGTGCGCGGGCTACGATCTGATGGGCGTGATCACCGGCTCCGAGGGCCTGCTCGGCGTCATCACCGAGGTCACCGTCCGCATCCTGCGCAAGCCGGAGACCGCGCGGGCGCTGATGGTCGGCTTCACCGACGTCGAGGCCGCCGGCCGATGCGTCGCCGACATCATCAGCGCCGGCATCATCCCCGGCGGCATGGAGATGATGGACCGGCCGGCGATCCACGCCGCCGAAGCCTTCGTCCACGCCGGCTATCCGCTCGACGTCGAGGCGCTGCTGATCATCGAGCTCGACGGCCCGCAGGTCGAGGTCGACGAACTGATCACGCGCGTCGAGACGATTGCGCTCGGCTGCGGCTCGACCACCTGCCAGATCTCGACGTCGGAAAAGGAGCGGTTGCTGTTCTGGTCCGGCCGCAAGGCGGCGTTCCCGGCGGTCGGCCGGATTTCGCCGGACTATCTGTGCATGGACGGCACCATTCCGCGCGCGAAGTTGCCGCAGGTGTTGCGGCGGATGACCGAGATGTCGGAGCACTACGGGCTGCGCGTCGCCAATGTGTTCCACGCCGGCGACGGCAATCTGCATCCGCTGATCCTCTACGACGCCAATCAGCCCGGCGAGATGGACAAGGCCGAGGCGTTCGGGGCCGACATTCTGCGGCTGTGCGTCGAGGTCGGCGGCGTGCTGACCGGCGAGCATGGCGTCGGGATCGAGAAGCGCGATCTGATGCCGGAGATGTTCTCCGACATCGATCTCAATCAGCAGCAGCGGTTGAAATGCGCATTCGATTCCGAAGGCCTGCTCAATCCCGGCAAGGTGTTCCCGACGCTGCATCGCTGCGCCGAACTCGGCCGGATGCACGTCCATGGCGGCAAGACGGCGTTTCCGGATATCCCGCGTTTCTGACCTGAGGACGAAGTTCGACCGTGGACACGTTGAAAGTACGCGACGCACAGGAGGTCGAGGACGCGGTGCGCGCCGCGATCGCCAACGAGCAGCCGCTCGAGATCATTGGTCACGGCACCAAGCGGCCGGTCGGCCAGCCGATGGCGACCAATGCGGTGCTGGAACTGTCGGCGCTCAATGCCGTCACCGCCTACGAGCCGAACGAACTGATCATCACCGTGCAGGCCGGCGCCCCGGTCGCCGACGTGCTGTCGCTGATCGATTCCAGGAACCAGCAATTCGCCTTCGAGCCGATCAACACGTCGTTGCTGCTCGGCACGCCGGAGACCGAGGGCACCATCGGCGGCATGATCGCCGCGGGTCTCGCAGGTCCGCGGCGGATCAAGTCGGGCGGCGCGCGCGATCATCTGCTCGGCGCGCACGCGGTGTCCGGCTTCGGCGAGAGCTTCAAGGCCGGCGGCAAGGTGGTGAAGAACGTCACCGGCTACGACCTCTGCAAGCTGCTGGCGGGCTCCTGGGGCACGCTCGCGGTGATGACCGAGGTGACGCTGAAGGTGACGCCGCGGCCGGAGAGCGAGCGCACGCTGGTGCTGCGCGGGCTCGACGACGTCACCGCCAACAGGGCGATGACCCAGGCGCTGGGCTCGCCCTACGACGTCAGCGGCGCGGCGCATCTGCCGGGCTCGGCGCTGCGCACCACCGGCGGCGCGCTGGCCGACATCGCCGCGCCCGATCAGGCGCTGACGCTGCTGCGGCTCGAGGGGATCACCTCGTCGGCGAGCCATCGCGCCCAGTCGCTGCGCGAGGCGTTGAAGAGTTTCGGCACCGCGGACCTGATCGAGGACGAGGCCTCGGCCGATCTGTGGCGCGCCGTCCGCGACGTCGAGCCGTTCGCGGCCTCGGGCCCGCGGGCGCTGTGGCCGGTGTGGCGGATCGTCTGCCCGCCGGCGTCGGGTGGGGCGTTCGGCCAGGCCCTGCAGCGCGAGAGCGGCGGCGAGGTGATCTACGACTGGGGCGGCGGATTGATCTGGGCGGCGTTGCCGCCGGCCGCGGATGGGCACGCCAAGGCGTTGCGACAGCGCGTCGACAAGATCGGCGGCCACGCGTCGCTGATCCGCGCCAGCGACGAGGTTCGCGCGAGCGTCGACGTGTTCCAGCCGCAGCCGAGCGGGCTCGCCGCGCTCGGGCTGCGGGTCAAACACAGTTTCGATCCCAGGAACATTCTCAATCGCGGCCGGTTGTCGCGAGGACCCGCAGTATGAAAACTGAATTCAGTCTCGCCCAGCTCGCCGATCCGGATATCGCCGAGGCCGACAAGATCCTGCGCGCCTGCGTGCATTGCGGGTTCTGCACGGCGACGTGCCCGACCTATGTGCTGCTTGGCGATGAACTCGACAGCCCGCGCGGCCGCATTTACCTGATCAAGGAGATGCTGGAAAACAACGCGTCGCCGACGGCGGACGTGGTCAAGCATATCGATCGCTGCCTGTCGTGCCTCGCCTGCATGACCACTTGTCCGTCGGGCGTGAACTACATGCATCTGGTCGATCAGGCGCGCGCCCGGATCGAGCGGGACTATACGAGGCCGCTGCCCGATCGCCTCGTGCGCGAGCTGTTGTCGTGGCTGATGCCGCATCCCGGCATGTTCCGTTTCAGCATGTGGATGGCGCGGCTGTTGCGGCCGGTGGCGGCGCTGCTGCCCGGATCGCACGATCTCGCCCATCCGACGTTCCTCAGCCGGATCAAGGCGATGCTGGCGCTCGCCCCGAAGCATTTGCCGGAGCCTGGCCCGGCCTCTGGAACCATGTTCCCGGCGGTCGGACCCAGGCGCGGACGCGTCGCACTGCTGCACGGCTGCGCCCAACAGGTTCTGGCGCCGCGTATCAACCGCGCCGCCATCAATTTGCTGACACGCCACGGCATCGAGGTCGTGCTCGCGGCGGATGAAGCCTGCTGCGGCGCCCTGATCCATCATCTGGGGCGTGACACGCGGACCCTCGAATACGCCCGTACCAACATCAAGGCGTGGCTGCGCGAGATCGATCGCGGCGGCCTCGACGCGATTCTGGTGACGACCTCAGGCTGCGGCACCGTCATCAAGGACTATGGTTACATGTTGCGCGAGGATCCGGAATTCGCGGCATCGGCGGCGAAGGTCTCGGCGCTCGCAAAGGATATCAGCGAATATATCGGCACCCTTGAGCTGTCGCCGCCGCAGCCGCATGGCGATGTCGTCGTCGCGTATCACTCCGCATGTTCGCTGCAGCACGGTCAGAAAGTCACGCAGCTCCCCAAAGAATTGCTTTCCAAGTCCGGATTCGTGGTGAAAGATATCCCGGAGAGTCATTTGTGTTGTGGTTCGGCGGGCACGTACAACATTCTCCAGCCTGACATCGCGACCAGATTGCGCGACCGCAAAGTCGCCAACATCGCTTCCGTCAAGCCGGACATGATTGCCGCTGGCAATATCGGCTGCATGGTGCAGATCGCCAGCGGAACGGACGTCCCTGTAGTGCACACGATTGAGCTTCTCGATTGGGCGACAGGTGGTCCCCGGCCGGCGATCAGCTGACCGCGCTACAGGCCTGCTGTCGGATTGCGTGACCGCCGCACCCGGGCGATCCGCACAACAGGAGGACGACGATGGCGAAAAACAAGAAGTCCAAAAAGAACAAGGCGGACAAGAAGGGCAAGCAGTCGAAGAAGGCCGAGCAGTCGAAGAAGGCCAAGCTCCTGCTGACGGAGAAAAAGGCCAAGAAGGACGCCAAGAAGGACGCCAAGACATCCGCCAAAGCGTCCGGGAAAAAAGCCGGGAAGAAATCCGCCAAGAAGGCGGTGAAGTCCGGTTCGAAGAACAGTTCGGTCAAGAAGCCTTTGACCAAGAACAAGAAGAAGACAGTCAAGACAGCCAGTAAGAAGGCCGGCAAGTCACCGGCAAAGAAGTCACCGGCAAAGAAGTCACCGGCAAAGAAGTCACCGGCAAAGAAGTCACCCGCGAAGAAAACTTCGGCGAAGAAGGCCACCGCGAAAAAAGCGCCTGCCAAAAAAGCCGCCAGGAAAGTTGCGAAGAAAGCCGCCAAGACCGCCGCGCCGCGGACCGCAAAAAAGACTGCGCTGAAAGCGGCCACGACAGCGAAGACACCCCCCAGGAAGGCTCCGCCGAAGAAGGCGGTTGCAGGTAAGGCAGCGCCAAAGGCCGATTCCCCGAGCGAAATACTTAGACTGATCGACGCCGCCGCGCCCGCGGAAGCCCCTGCGCCGACGAAGCCGGCCAAGCCGCGCAAGCCACGAGCCAAAAGGCCGGCCGCCGCCTTGCCGCCCGAGCCCGCTGATCCTGAGGAGACCGAGTTCTCTCCGCCGTCGTCTCAGCTTGAGTCGACCGAAACCGACTCGTCCGAGCCCGACTCGTCCGAGCCTCTCTCGTCAGAGAGTGACTCGTCCGAAGCCGGGTCGACCGAAGTCGAGGCATCCGAACCGGAGCGATCCTGGTCGCCGCCGCCCGAGGCGGCTTCCGAGGATTCCGATGACGAGGCTCCCGCCGAGCCGTTTCCGGCCACGGCCGAAGCGTCCCATGAGGACAACGCTTCCGTCGAATCCCCGGCGCCATCGGACGAGGAGGCGGATGTCGATGGTGACCACGACCATCACCATCCGCATCCCAGGACGCCGGATTCGGTCTGAGGACCTCGCCTGCCGGGCGGGTAGTCCGAATTGATCAGCAGGGCCACGGTCATCACCGTGGCCCTTGCTCGTTGTGGGCGTTGATGGATGGCGGCCGAGCCGCTCCCCGGGGCTGTCAGCCCGCCGTCGTAGCGGGCGTTCGGCTGACGCGAATCAGTCGCCGCGAGCCGGATCGGAGCTATTTGTCGCCCGCCCTCCATCTGCCAAAAGTGTTGTACGGACAACCAGGTATCGTGAGTACCAATCAGAACCGCTCGCAAAATCGTGGTCAAATTGCCACACTTCAAAACTACTCGGCAACGGAAGTGCGGAATTGCCCAAAAAACTGGCAGCTGCATGTGTTTTTTGCTTCACGGTTCCCCGGCTTAGAAGCAGATTGTGCGGGAGTTACTAAGCAGGTCGACATCGCGTCTTTATGACTTCGGTCGGGCTAGCTTCACATCGATGGGGATCCTTATGAAGAAGACAATTATCTCAGTCGCGGCCGTACTCGCCGTCGGCGTGACCTCGGCTTCCGCTGCCGACCTGCCCGCGAAGGTTTACTCCAAGGCTCCGCCGATCGTGGCGTTCGACCCTTGGGACATCGCCTTCGGTGCGGCGGTTATGAGCAACTATGTGTTCCGCGGCGTTTCCCAGTCGAACAACAATCCGTCGGTCAACGCGTATTTTGAACCGCGTTACAACGTGACCAAGGATCTGCAGCTCTACGTCGGTACCTCGTGGTCGAGCATCTCGTTCGCCAATCGCGCCGCGGCTGAAGTCGATATCTACGGCGGTATCCGCCCGACCTTCGGCGCCTTCGCGTTCGACTTCGGTGTGTATGGCTACCTGTATCCGGGCGGAAAGTGCGTCGATACGGCGGGCGTCGGCGCCGGCGCGCTGTGCCCCGGCGACATCAACTCGATCTCTTTGGCCAACGGCAACGTTCTCAAGAAAGACCTCAGCTTCTACGAGGGCTACGCCAAGGTGAACTGGACCGTGAACGACATGTTCACGATCGGCGCCAACGAGTATTATACCCCGAGCTTCCTGAACAGCGGCGCCTGGGGCAACTACGCGTCGTTGACTGCTAAGTTCACGGCTCCGACCACGGTCTTCGGGCCGAGCGGCGTCGGAATGTACGTGTCGGGTGAATTCGGCCGCCAGTGGCTTGGAACCTCGGATTCCTTCTACGGTCTTCCGGGCACCATTTTCGCGAACGGCATCAAGTACAAGGACTACAACACCTGGAACGTGGGCGTTGGGTTCAACTACAGGGTGTTCACGCTTGACCTGCGCTATTCGGACACCGATCTGTCCAAGGCGGACTGCAACGCTTTCACCAGCGACTACACCGCAACTCTGACCGGCGACGTCTCCCCGATCAATCCCGGCGGTTTCGGCTCGAAGTGGTGCGGTGCGACCTTCATCGCCAAGCTGTCGGCTGACGTGACGCTGCAGAGCAACATCAAGTAAGTCATTCCCTTCTGGGGTTTGAGGGCGGCAGAGCGATCTGCCGCCCTTTTCGTTTGTTTGGGTCTTCGGACGACAACGCAGTCACGACGATCGCCTCTGACCACGCCCCCGCAACCCACGCGGTCACCGTCCGGCTCGACCGGGCGACCCTTTGATCCCAGAGCGCTATAGCGTTTTCGAGCGAAGTGGATACCGGCTCGCGTCGAGAAAACGCGTCATAACATCAAGTTAGAGCTCCGGTTCTGATTCAGCCAGAACCGGAAAAGCTCTGGGTGATGCGTTATGCGCTCGTCATGCGCGCCATGGACTACTGGTTCACCCGCGTTCGCGGGTGACGGCTTGCTGGGAGCCACGCCTCGCCCCTCAGCCCGCCGCAGGCTCGGCTGCCGCTGTCTTGTCCTGCAACGCAAAGCCCTCACCGGAGCGTGTCAGGATCGCATCGCGGTCGTGGAATGCGTTGAGCGTCGAGCGATGGCCGATCGAGACGATGGTGGTGTCCGGCAGCTTGTGATCGAGCAACTGGTACAGCGCGGCCTCCGACGGCTCGTCGAGCGAGGCGGTGGCTTCGTCAAGGAACAGGTATTGCGGCCCGTGTAGCAGCGCCCGCGCGACGCCGAGCCGCTGCTGCTCGCCGAGCGACAGCGTCCGGTTCCAGTGGCCGTGCTCCGCGAGCCGGTCGGTCAAGGCAGGCAGCCCGACTTCTTTCAGCACCTCGGCGACCTGCGCGCTTGTGAATGCCTCGGCCTCCGAGGGGTACGCGATCGCGGCGTGCAACTCGCCGACCGGGAAGTATGGCCGCTGCGGCAGCATCATCACGCTCGCGCCGGGCGGGATCGCGATCGAGCCTGAGCCGAATGGCCAGATCCCCGCGATGGCGCGGAACAGCGTCGACTTGCCGGAGCCCGACGGGCCGACGATCAGAGTGCGTTCCTTACTGCGGATCTGGAAATCGTCGGCGCTCATCAGCCTTTGTCCGGCGGGAAGCGTCAGGCTCAGGTCGTCGAGTTTGATGGCATCGCCGCTCGGAGCGGAAACGCGGGTGACGCCTGGATTGGCCCGCAGCGCGTTGGCGTTCCGGATCGAGGCGTCGAAGCCGTCGAGCCGCGTCACCACCGATTGCCATTCCGCCAGCGTGCGGTAAGCCGAGATGAAGAACGACAGCGAATCCTGGACGCTGTTGAAAGCCGACGCAGTCTGCATCAGGCCGCCGAGCTGGACCTTCTGGGCGAAATAGGCTGGCGCCACCAGGATGTAGGGAAAGATGATCGAGGCCTGCGAGTAGCTCGCGGTGAATGCGGTCAACCGCTTGGTGCGCGTCATGATCCGCATGAAGTTCTCGGCCACCAGCCCGAAACGCGAGGACAGCTTGCCGCGCTCGGCGCTTTCGCCGCGCAGCAGCGCGATCTGCTCGGAGTTCTCACGCGCGCGAACCAGGTTGAAACGGAAGTCGGCTTCGAACCGTTGCTGGCGAAAGTTCAGATCGGCCAGCGGCGAGCCGATCCAGTGGGTCAGCGCGGTGCCGATCGTCGCGTAGATCAGCGCGCCCCAGACCAGATAGCCCGGGATCGGAATGTCCTGGCCGAACACATGCAACGGCGCTTCGTTGGAAAGCCCCCACAGAATGACGACGAACGACGCCAGCGTGACCACCGCATTCAACAGCCCGACGCCCAGCAACAGCGTGCGCTCGACGAACAGCTGGGTGTCTTCGGCGATACGCTGATCAGGGTTGTCGGCGGCGTCGCCGAGCAATTGCATCTGGTAGTGGTTGGACTCGTAAAGCCAGTCGCCGAGATAACGCTCGGTCATCCAGCGCCGCCAGCGGATCTGCAGCCACTGGTTCAGATAGAGCTGGTAGACCTTGAGCGCGATCCAGATCGCGGCCAGGACGCAGAAATAGGCGAGCTGATAGGCGAAGACGTCGTAGTCGCGCTCCTGCAGCGCGTTGTAGAACACGTTGTTCCAGCGGTTGAACAACACCGTCAGGCCGACGACCGCGAGTTCGATGACAACTACGGCCGCCAATAGTGTGCGCCCCATCCGTCCGTCTTCGGATTTGAAGTACGGAACAGCAATCCGCCAAACGGTCGCGAGCGTGGAACTGATATTGGACACGGATGAGCTTCTCCGGGTGCGGAGCTCTCCGGGCGGAGAGCGCTAGACGAAAGTTGTAGGTAGGGCGAACTACCGCGGCTTGTCGCGCCCTCTTGTCGCACCCTAGCATGACGGTAACGACGAGGGACGGCGGACTACCCATTTCGCGCGTTTGTGAGGAACTCGACGGATCGGGTTCACCTTCTCGCGCGCGAGGTGCCTCCCTTCTCGGTTCCGGCCGGGTCACGGCGCGGATCAAAAAAAGATTTGAAGGGAGGAATTTCAATGTGGAATCAAATCTATAATCCACTGGGCAGCGCGACTCTGTCGACCGTCGCGGCGGCGATCCCGGTGGTCACGCTGCTCGTGTTGATCGCCAGCGGCAAGGTCAAGGCGCACCTCGCGGCGATCATTGCGCTGATCCTCGCCAATCTGGTGGCGATCTACGTCTTCACCATGCCCGCCAACATGTCGATCCGTGCTTCTCTGCTCGGCGTCGTCACCGGCTTCTTCCCGATCGGCTGGATCGTTCTCAACGTCATCTTTCTCTATCGCATCACGGTTGAGACCGGCCGGTTCGAGTTGCTGCAACGCGCCATCGGCGGCGTCACCAATGACCGCCGGCTGCAATTGCTGCTGATCGCCTTTGCGTTCGGCGCGTTCTTTGAAGGCGCGTCGGGCTTCGGCACGCCGGTGGCGATTACGGCCGCGATCCTGATCGGATTAGGCTTCTCGCCGCTGGCCGCCTCCGGCCTGTCGCTGATCGCCAACACCGCGCCGGTGGCCTATGGCGCGCTCGGCACCCCGATTCAGGGTCTCGCCACGGTCACCGGTTTCGACCCGTATGTGCTCGGCGCGATGGTGGGGCGGCAATTGCCGTTCTTCTCGCTGCTGGTGCCGTTCTGGCTGATCTGGGCGTTTGCGGGCTGGCGCGGCATGATCGCGATCTGGCCCGCGATCCTGGTCACCGGCGTGTCGTTTGCGATCCCGCAATTCGTGATCTCGAACTACATCAATCCGTGGATCGTCGACATCGGCGCCTCTTTGATCTCGATGGGCTGCCTGATCCTGTTCCTCAAAGTGTGGCAACCGAAAGAGCTGTGGCTGTCGCCGTCGCTGCGCGGCAAGGACGAATCCGCCGCGACCATGAAGCCGCCGAAGCCGATGAACAAGATGCCGCTGACGCAGCCGCAATTATGGGGCGCGCTGCTGCCGTGGATCATCGTCTGCATCGTGATGCTGATCTGGGGCACGGGCCTGTTCAAGAGCTGGGCGAACGCGATTTTCGTCTGGTCCTATCCGGTGCCCGAGCTGCACAACATGATCAACAAGGTGCCGCCGGTGGCGGCGAAGCCGACGCCGGAAGGCGCGGTGTTCTCCTTCACCTATCTGTCGTTCACCGGCACCGGAATGCTGATCGCGGCGCTGATCTCCGGTGTGCTGATGGGCATCTCGCCGATCAAGATGGTCGTCGAGTACGGCCGCACCATCCGGCTGTGCGCGATCTCGCTGATCACCATTTCGGCGATGCTCGCGATCGGCACGCTGACGCGCCTGTCGGGCGTCGACGCGACGCTCGGTCTCGCCTTCGCGGCGACCGGCGTGCTGTATCCGTTCTTCGGCACGCTGCTCGGCTGGCTCGGCGTCGCGCTGACCGGATCGGACACCGCATCGAACGTGCTGTTCGGCAATCTGCAGAAGATCACCTCCGAACAGCTCGGCCTGTCGCCGATCCTGATGAGCGCCGCGAACTCATCCGGCGGCGTGATGGGCAAGATGATCGACGCGCAATCGATCGTGGTCGCCTCCACCGCGACCAACTGGTACGGCCACGAAGGCTCGATCCTGCGCTACGTGTTCCTGCATTCGATCACGCTGGCCTGCCTGGTCGGCGTGCTGGTGATGCTGCAGGCCTACGTCTATCCGTTCACCGAGATGGTGCTGAAATAGCGCCATCGGCGAACGTGTAGTCTGGAACCCCGCGGCCACGGCGGCGGGGTTCAGGTTTCCGGATTGGAGGCTGATCGAATCAGAACCGGAGCCCGCGTTATTATTCTGACGCGTTTTCTTCGCGCGAACCGGTGCCCACTTCGCTCGAAAACGCTATAGAGATCGGATGGATCCAACAACGTCCGAGGCAAGATGCGTTCTGGTTCAATTGCGACATGTGCCGCGTTCGCAGCGGCGCTGATGGTGGCGTGGCCTGGCCTATCGTCGGCTCAGCCTGCAGATGAATTTCCGTTCGAGCTGGAGATGACTCTGGAAGCGCCGGCGAAGCCGGGCTCGAAGCGGATTCCCTCGATCGAGATCGGGGAGAAGGGCGAAGCGCGGCTGGAGCTGTGGTGCAAGAGCGGCGCCGGCCAGTTCTCCGTCGCGGGCAACACTGTGGTGTTCGTGCCGGGCGCGCTGGAAGATCGTGGCTGTCCGCCGGATCGCGCCCAAGCCGATGACGCGCTGGTCGCGGCGCTCACCGCTACGACGGGCTGGACCCGCCAAGGCGACTACGTGACGTTCTCCGGCGGCGAGACGCTGCGGTTCCGGCTCAACACAAACTAGAGCTTTTCCGGTTCTGATAGAATCAGAACCGGAGCTCTAACTTTTTGTTCTGACGCGTTTTCTTCACGCGAACCGGTATCCACTTCGCTCGAAAACGCTATAGAGCCGGGATGTTTTCCGAAAGCCGCTCTCCACTTTCGGGATCATGCTCTAACGTTTCGGATTGTCGTGCAGGATCGCGTCGGCGCACAACGCCGCCGATTGCACCACGCCGCTGTAACCGCCGACGCCCGCATAGGCCGAGGCGAGATACAGTCCCGGCAGCACCGTGCGCGGCGAGCGATAGGGGGCGCCGCTGTTGTCCGGCGGCAGCGGCGCGAAGCCGTAGACCGAGCCTTCCGGCAGGTTGAGATATTGCTGCACCGACTGGGCGGAATTGAATGACGCCGCGGTCACCGCGCCGGCTAGTCCCGGATAGTTGCGGTCGAGCTGATCAATGATCGCCTGCTGCCAGCGGCTCCGCTTCGCCCGGTAGTCGTCCTGCGTAAGCCCGCTCCAGTTCGAGGTCTGATCCGGCCCCACCACCGACAGGACATAAGGCGGCGACGGGACGCCGGAATCGATCGCGGCGTAGTCGGCGATCGCCAGCGGCGGCATCCGCCCGGTCGGCTCGCCGGCCATCAGCGCCTTCCCCTCGGCGTAGGATGCAAGCGTCGTCATCCAGTCCGGCAGCAACTGTGTCGCGTAGCTGGTGAAGCCGAACGCGCGCGGCGGCGTCGACAGCCCGAGCGTCAAGGCGAACAGCGACAGCGACGGCGTACGGCCGGCATAGCTCCGGGTCAGGCGCTCGCCTTGCGCATCGGGCATCAGCGCCGCGAGGGCGCCCGGCGCGGCGTTGCCCACCACGGTCAGCGCTTCGACCGTTTTCGGATCGCTGCCGTCGCGCGCGGTGTGGGTGATGCGATGGGCATGGCCTGCGTCACCGATCTCGACGCCGCTGACGACACGGCGCAGCACAACCTCGCCGCCACCGACGCGAACGGCGCGCGCGAGCCCGCTCGACAGCCGCTGCGATCCGCCCTGCACGAAGCGCGCGCCGGTCAGCAGGAAACTGCCCTGCATCATTGCGAACGGCACCCACCACAGCGTGGCGGGATCATCATGAAAGTAGGAGAGGTTGCCGGCGATCGCGCATTTCACCGCTTCATTGTCGCCGAACAGCGCCTGCAGCTTGTCGGCGAGCGTTGACGACCAGTCGGGAAACTCCGGCGCGAGCGCGAACACGGCCTCGAGGCCGCCGTCGCCGACCGCCGCCGCCAGCCGTTCCATCTCGCCGAGGAACTGCGCGATGCCGCTGCGGGCGTCGGGAAACCGCGCCGTGAGCGCATCGCGCGCGCCGGCGAAATCATCGGGCAGGACGAACGGCTGTGAGAGCGGGCCGCCGCGCATTTCGTAAAGCGCGCCGGCGGGAATCCATTGCACCGCATCGCCCGCGCCGGCGCGGATCAGCGCCGAGTGCTTCGGGTCGCGCGGATGATGCGGATCGCCGGTGACATGCAGCGAACCCTCGACGAACAGATCGCCGACCTTGTAGCTCGACGCCGCTCCGCCGACTGAATTGCCACGCTCGATGACCAGGACTTTGCGGCCCTCGCGGGCGAGGATCGCGCCTGCGGTCAGGCCGCCGAGGCCGGCGCCGATCACCACTACGTCATAGACCGTCATGCAACCGAAACCCCGCCGCCGGATGGAGGCGCTTCATTGCCGCAATGCAGCGGCAAGTCAAATCGCAGTTCCGACAGCGGCGGTCGTCGCGGTCACTGCGATGTTACCGTCGGGCGTTACTGCCAGGTCGAGCTTTCCGAGTCCCAACGCTGGCCCTTGAGTTCCTTGGCCAGCGCAGCGACCGCGCCGCCGTCACTGTGCGGTTCGACTTCCTCGTCGCCAGTCGCGTCGTCATTGACGTTGAGCTTCGCGCCGGTCCCTTCGTCTGCCGTGCTCTCCGAAGGATTGCCGACCCAGAGCATCAGCTTGTCGGACGAGCCCGGCTTGTCGGCGCTGACCATCGCTTCGATCTCGATGGTATCCGTCAGTTGCAGCGCAGGAACCAGATGGCTCGGCCGCTTGAAGGTCAGCTTCAGCTTGCCGGTGTCGTCGTTCCAGGCCGATGTCGCCAGCGTTGCGCCCAGCGTCTGCGACAGCACGCCGGCAATCGTCGTTGCGATCTTGTCGCGGCTGAGCTTGTCGCCGTCGCGCCAGCCGGCAGCCGGGAACAGGATGGTGCGATCCATCTCGATGATGCCGTTGGTCCAGCCGGCCGAGACCACACCCGGGAACGTCTTGGCCTTGGCGATCACCGAGGCGGCGCGCACCGGATCGGTGGCCAGGGTGATCGTCAGCGTGCCCGCCCGAAGCGCGTCGCAACCGACGCTGAGGCTCGAGAGCGACACCTGCAGATTCTGGCCCTTCAGCGTCTTCAGGAAATCCGCGGCGGCTTCCAGGCTGACACGGACACCGACCGCCTCAGGCGACACTTCGGTGAAGTCCTTCGGCGAAGCCGCGATGCTGTCGTCGGTGGTCTGGTTCTCCAGATATTCCTTCTCGCTCAGATCCGAATTGTCATTCGAGGCGATCTCGTACGCCGTCGTTCCGATGCTGATCTGGCCTTTGAAGTCGTAGGTTTCGCCATTCGGCTTGCGGGTCAGCTTGACCGTCACCGGCGCCTTGTCGACGGTCGTCTGGGTCGTCCCGGTCAGAGATTGCCCATTGACCTGGAGGTTGGCGACGAAGCGGTCCTTGCGGTCGGCCCCTTTGACCGGCGAGTAGCAGACATCGAGGACCGCTGAGGTCACCGTCTTACCCTGCCGCGCTTCCTTCAGGATGACGTCGGCGCTGTCCATGAAGCCGTCGACGGCTGTGAAATAGCGCGTCTCGTTGACGGGCGTCGTTCCCTTGGGCACGGCCTTGCCCTGGGCGGACGCGAGATCGGTCGCAGGCAGCAGCATCAGCAGGCTGAACAGGAGCGCGCGCATCGGGGGTTCCTCGCAGGATTTGCCGTTTTCGAAGCCTTGCCGATTCGAACTGGATCCGAATCAGGGCCCTGACTAGCAAATCGCCGGGGCCGCGCCAAAAAACAAGGCCGCCCGGAGGCGGCCTTGCATGATTGATCGGTCGGTGAGCGGTCGGGCTTAGAAGCCCATGCCACCCATTCCGCCCATGCCGCCCATCCCGCCGCCGCCCGGCATCGCCGGAGCGGCTTCGCGCGGCAGCTCGGCGACCATCGCTTCGGTGGTGACCAGCAGCGCCGCGACCGACGCGGCGTCCTGCAGCGCAGTGCGCACCACCTTGGCCGGATCGACGATGCCCTTGGCGAGCATGTCGACATATTCCTCGGTCTGCGCGTCGAAGCCGAACGTCTCCGACTTGTTCTCGAGGATCTTGCCGACCACGATCGAGCCCTCGACGCCGGCGTTCTCGGCGATCTGGCGGATCGGAGCTTCCAGCGCCTTCAGCACGATGTTGATGCCGGCCTGGACGTCGGCATTGTCGTTGTTGATGCGGCCGACCGCCTTCTTGGCACGCAGCAGCGCGACGCCGCCGCCCGGTACGATGCCTTCCTGCACCGCGGCGCGGGTCGCGTTCAGCGCGTCCTCGACACGGTCCTTCTTCTCCTTGACCTCGACCTCGGTCGCGCCGCCGACGCGGATCACCGCGACGCCGCCCGCGAGCTTGGCCAGACGCTCCTGCAGCTTCTCACGGTCGTAGTCCGAGGAGGTCTCCTCGATCTGCGCCTTGATCTGCTGCACGCGCGCCTCGATGTCGGCCTTCTTGCCGGCGCCGTTGACGATCGTGGTGTTCTCCTTGTCGATCACCACCTTCTTGGCGCGGCCGAGCATCTTCAGCGTGACGCTTTCGAGCTTGACGCCGAGTTCTTCCGAGATCAGCTGACCGCCGGTCAGGATCGCGATGTCTTCCAGCATCGCCTTGCGGCGATCGCCGAAGCCCGGCGCCTTGACGGCGGAGACCTTGAGGCCGCCGCGCAGACGGTTCACCACCAGCGTCGCCAGCGCTTCGCCTTCGACGTCCTCGGCGATGATCAGCAGCGGCTTGCCCGACTGCACCACCGCTTCGAGCACCGGCAGCATCGACTGCAGACCCGACACCTTCTTCTCGTGCAGCAGGATGTAGACGTCGTCGAGCTCGACCGTCATCTTCTCGGCGTTGGTGACGAAGTACGGCGACAGGTAGCCGCGGTCGAACTTCATGCCCTCGACGATGTCGACTTCGGTATCGAGCGACTTGTTCTCCTCGACGGTGATGACGCCCTCGTTGCCGACTTTCTGCATCGCCTGGGCGATCATCTTGCCGATCGGCGCGTCGCCGTTGGCGGAGATGGTGCCGACCTGGGCGATTTCGGCCGAGGAGGCGACCGGCTTGGCGCGCTTGCCGATGTCCTTGATCACCGCGGCGACCGCGATCTCGATGCCGCGGCGCAGATCCATCGGGTTCATGCCGGCGGCCACCGACTTGGCGCCCTCGCGGACGATCGCCTGGGCCAGCACGGTCGCCGTGGTGGTGCCGTCGCCGGCGAGGTCGTTGGTCTTCGAGGCCACTTCGCGCAGCATCTGCGCGCCCATGTTCTCGAACTTGTCCTCGAGCTCGATCTCCTTGGCGACGGTGACGCCGTCCTTGGTGATGCGGGGAGCGCCGAAGCTCTTTTCGATCAGCACGTTGCGGCCCTTGGGGCCGAGCGTGACCTTGACCGCGTTGGCGAGGATGTCGACGCCGCGCAGCATGCGATCGCGCGCGTCTCCGGCGAATTTAACGTCTTTGGCTGCCATATCGATTTGCTCCTGATATTTCGAATTTTACGATACGGCTCAGCCGACCACGCCCATGATGTCCGACTCCTTCATGATCAGGAGTTCCTCGCCGTCGAGCTTGATCTCGGTGCCCGACCACTTGCCGAACAGCACGCGGTCGCCGGCCTTGACGTCGATCGGGATCAGCTTGCCGGCTTCGTCGCGGCCGCCGGGACCGACGGCGACCACCTGGCCCTCCTGCGGCTTCTCCTTGGCGGAGTCCGGAATGATGATGCCGCCCTTGGTCTTGGTGTCCGCGTCGATGCGCTTCACCACGACGCGGTCATGGAGAGGACGAAAATTGAGCTTAGCCATGAGATGTCCTGTGCTGTTTGCTGGAGATGCTCGGCGTCGAGTGCCGGGGTCGATGCGCGGTTCAGTTTATCGTCCGCGTTGTTGGCAATCGCGCTTCGAGAGTGCTAATTGTGCGTTTCGAATATGGCTTGCCGCTGTTCCTGTCAAGTTAAGGGCTTAATAGCTTGGTGAGGTGGATGTAGGATTCTCGGCGGCCAGATCGGGACACCAGGATCTTCGCCGCCGCATTGCCTGCCGTGACGATTTGCGCTTGTGTGGCGGAAGGGTGCATGGGGATGTTCTCTCGGGGAGAAGTTATGATCAGTTCACGCAACGCACGCGCGCCTCTCAATCTCGGGATGGCGTGTTTGATGGCGCTGGGCCTCGGCGCGTGCGGCAGCTTTGGCGGGTTCGGCGGCTTCGGCGGCTCGCAGCCGGCCGAAATGGCGGAGCCCGCGCCTTTGCCGGAAGTACCCGCAACCATTCGGGCCGATGAAATCGTCGGCCGCTGGGGTCTGGCGTCGTTCCAGAATCCGGCGGACCGCGCTCGCACCGAAAAAGCCGCGCTGTCGCAGTGCAGAAATCCCTATGTGATCGGCGCCGGCTCGTCCGGCGGGGTGATCATGCATCTCGCCGACCAGGCGACGCCGCAGGAATTGCGGCTGAAGGGCTCGGCCGGCGGCAAGAATTATATCGGCCCCGCTGGCCCGATCGGCGAGCAGGATCGTGAGATCGTGTCGTTCGACGGCCGGGTTCTGGTGACGCGCTTCCTCGACAAGGATGCCGCCGTCCGCTACGGCAACATGGTCTATGTGCGCTGCTCCCCGCGCGCCTGATCGCTGACGATCGTGTCGGAACCGAGCTGACGCCATGGACTGCAACGCCATGGACGCCAGCGCCATAGACTCCGTCTCCATGACGCCATGACTGCGCTGCGCAGCCTCGCGTTTGGACCCGGACGCGCGGTCGTCGTGCTGTCGTTCACCCAGATCCTGTGCTGGGGCATCCTGATCTACCCTCCTGTGCTGACCATGCCGCATCTGACGGCGGATCGGGGCTGGTCGCTGGCGTTCGGGATGGCGGGATTTTCGCTGGCGCTGGTGATGTCCGGGATCATGTCGCCGATCGTCGGCGGCCTGATCGATCGCCGGGGCGGCAATCTCGTGATGGCGCCCGGCGCATTGGCTGGGGCGCTCGGACTGGCGCTGCTCGCCAGCACCGACGCATGGCCGCTCTATTTCGCGAGCTGGGCGCTGATCGGCGTTTCGATGGCCTCGAGCCTGTACGATCCGGCCTTCGCCACGCTGGCGCGATTGTTCGGCAGCTCGGCGCGGCGGCAGATCACCTTCGTCACTTTCGCAGGGGGCTTCGCCTCGACGGTCGGCTGGCCGGCGACGCATCTGTTGCTGGAACATGTCGGCTGGCGCGGCACCTATCTGGTGTTCGCCGCCGTGCTGGCCTTCGTCGTCGCACCGCTGCACGCCTTTGCGTTGCCGAGAACGCCGTCGCCGTCCCAGGGGGTGGTCCCGCCCAGCCCGCATCTGGTGCCGGAGCAACCGCTGCGGCCCGAAGGGCGGGTTTTCATCCTGCTGGCGATGGGGTTCGCGCTGCATGCGCTGATCCTGTCCGGGGTCACCTCGAATCTGCTGTCGATGCTCGAACGCGGCGGGCTAAGCGCGGCTACGGTGGTGACGTTGGGGGCGCTGTTCGGTCCTGCGCAGGTCGCGGCGCGCCTGGTCGATTTCCTGCTGGCGGGCCGCACCCATCCGTTGTGGATCGCGCGCGGGGCGATCGCGCTGATGGCGGTCGCGTTCGCGATGCTGGCGTTCGTCGGGGTATCGGTCGTCGTCGCAGGGCTGTTCTGCATCGCCTTCGGCGCGGCCAACGGCGTGATGACGATCGCGCGTGGCAGCCTGCCGCTGCTGATGTTCGGGCCGCAAGGTTATGGCCGGGTGATCGGGCGCATCGCGCGGCCGGCGCTGTTCGTCCAGGCATCGGCGCCGTTCGTGGTCGCGGCGGCGGTCGAACGATTTTCCGACGCCGTGGTGATCGAGGTCGGGATGGCGGCGGCGCTGGTCGGCGTCGGCTGCTTCCTGCTGATCCGGACGCCGCGCGCGGCGCCGCGGCAATAGAGCGCTTGCGGGCGGCGCGGATCGTCTTTTTGCCCGAAGAAAACGCGTCAGAATAAGAAGTTAGAGCTCCGGTTCTGATTTTATCAGAACCGGAGCTCTAACCCGCCGAAGTCGTTTTTTCCGCGATCAGTTGAACATCGCGTCGATGTCGTCCTGCGAGGCGTGTCCGTCGTCGTCGAGTTTCGGTCCGTTCAGCAGCTTGGCGTCGCCTTCGCGGGTGTCGACGACCGACGGAACATGCGCCTTGATGGCGTCGACGCCGCCCCAGATGTCCATCATCACCACGATGTGGTGCTCGATGAACTTCATCGTGGTCATCACCTTGCTGATGCGCTGGCCGGTGAGGTCCTGGAAGTTGCAGGCCTCGAAGATCGCGATCACGCGCTCCTGGATCTCCTCGCTCAGCGCCTTCTGCTGGTCGACCGAAGTCACCTTGCCCAGCGCGGTGGCGGCCTGGTCGATAGCCTCCGCGGCTTCGAGGATCTGCTGCGTGGCTTCCTCGGTGCCGCCGACGACGGCGCCGAGTTCGCCGTTGACCTTGGCCATCTCCTCGCCGTTGAAGCTCTTGGTGTGCAGCACCGCGATTTCGCGTTTGGTCTGGTCGATCGCGTTATGGATCAGGTCGAGCTCGATCTTGAGCTTCTCGCATTGTTCGATCTGAGCCCGATAGGTCGCCAGCAGCGCCCGCGCTTCCGCGACCTCGTTGGCGACCGAGGCGTCGATCTCCTTGTTGCCGACGCCCGTCGCATGACCTCCACCCACGATCTGGGTTCGGATCGCACGAAGCTCCGACATGAGATCGTGGTGGGTCGGACCCGCTTCTGTGTCGATCGGTACTAGCGGGGGCGCGCTACCGAGCGTGAATTCTTCGATCCGGAAGCGCTTGCGTTGAGGTGACATCGGCTCATCCCGTTTTCAGGCAGTACTTCTTCCTAGTACCATCTGTTTAACGGTGCGTTGCCACCCCGGAACTAACTGAGAAATAGCCGGCGCCGTCCGGATACTCCGCATTAACCATGGGCTCTCGACTTCATCGAAAATAAACGCTGTCCGCAAGAACAGCGCTGGTTCGGCGGCGTGGTGAATCCAAACGCGGCGTCCGTTTACCAAACCGATCCGGTTTTGGTTTCTGATCCGTTGCGTTCACCGGCGCATTTGCGCGCATTCACGACGAAACAGTTCAGAGTACGTCGATGTTCAGGAAAACCACTCTCGCGCTGCTCACCAGTGTGTCCTGCCTTGCCGCCGGGTTGCCGCAGGCGACGGCCTATGAAATTTCGCCGGCGCCCGATCCTTCGGTGATCTACGCGCCGCAGGTGCGCCAGCAGATGCCGGTCCGCACTGCTTCGGCGCAGCGGTCCAACATGGGCGGCGGGTTCATCGAGTTTCTGTTCCGCGAGGGCGGGGAGTCGCCGCAATCGGGTTACTACGAGCCGCCGCCGTCCTACGAGCAGCGTCGCCAATATCTGCCGCCGATGGACCCGCAGGCGCCGCAGATGATGCGCCCGCAGGAGGCGATCGATCCGGCGCGCCCGGCGTTCGACCCGAAATTCGAAAAGCAGCTGGTCGACTACCACGGCGGCGAGAAGCCGGGCACCATCGTGGTCGATACTCCGAACAAGTTCTTGTACCTGGTGCAGGGCGACGGGCGCGCGATGCGTTACGGCATCGGCGTCGGCCGGCCGGGCTTTACCTGGTCGGGCGTCAAGACGATCTCCGCCAAGCGCGAATGGCCGAGTTGGACGCCGCCGAAGGAAATGCTGGCGCGCCGGCCCGACCTGCCGCGGTACATGGAGGGCGGTCCGGATAATCCGCTCGGGGCGCGGGCGATGTATCTCGGCTCGTCGCTGTATCGAATCCATGGCTCCAACGAGCCGTGGACGATCGGCACCAACGTCTCGTCGGGCTGCATCCGGATGCGCAACGAGGACGTCATCGACCTCTACGGCCGCGTCGATGTCGGCGCGCGGGTCGTGGTGATCTGATCAGCGGAAGTTCCTGACGATGACGGCCGCCTTTGGGCGGCCGTTTCTGTTCGCGGGTGTCTGTTGGGCGCGGCGAAACCAGCCGCCTAACTAGGCGAGATCGCTGTCGCCGCCGTCGAAATCGTCGGAATCGAGGTCCATGTCGTCGTGGTCGTAGCCGGCATCGGCGACGCGATCGAAATCCTTGTTCGATTCCTGATCCACGGCGCCATAGCGCGAGGAATCGTCGACGCCGCCGCGCTGCGAGCCGATGTCGCCAAGGCCGGCTTGCTGGGCGAGGTTGCCGCCCGAGGAGTCGCCGCCCCACGGGCTCTGGCTGCCGCCGCCGAGGCCGGACTGATCAGCCGCGCTTTGATGGCCGCTGCCGCCGCCCATCATTCCGCGAATGCTGGACAGCAGAAGCGAGCCGCCGACCACGCCGGCCGCAGCCGCCGCGGCCGTACCGAGGAACGAGCCGCCGCCACCGCCCATTGGCGACGCTGCGCCGCCTCCTCCGAACGGGCCGCCGAACCCACCGCCCTGTGCCGGCGCATATTGGCCGGGAGGCTGCTGATTCATCGGCTGCTGACCGACCGGCTGTTGACCCAACACCTGCCCGGTGTTCCAGGCCGGCCGCGCGCCAACGCCCGGCGGCGGCACGTGCGGCACCGAGCCGTGCTGCTGCGACTGGCCCTGGCCGAAGATCGCGTCGCGCATGGTGTCGAGGAAACCGCCATTGCGATTGCCTTCCGGTGCGCGATTTCCTTCCAGTTCCTGGATCCGGTCGTGCGCGCGCTTCAAGGCCTCGTCCTGCACCAGCACCGTCTGCACCAGTCCATAGAGCGCATTCGGCGCAATCCGCTGGCCCTGGGCGATCGCCGCGGCTGCGTCCGGATCGCGCGGCGCGGATTCGAGACGGGCGAGCCTTTCGAACAGATCGTCCACAAGCTGGCGTTCTTGCGGTGTCATGATGGTCTCCCTGAGCATCCGTTACCTCACGCGGCGCGCGACCCGCCGAAGGCGGCGCAGCGAGCGTGAGCTTCGAAAATGTAGGGAGGCTTTGGGCGGCAATAAGTCCCGGTCAGGATTAATTTTCGGTAGGCAGCCGAACGACCGGCGCTGGAGTGACTTCGGAGTTACTCGCAACTGTCACATCAAGCGTCACATTATGCGCGGCGAGCAGCGGCAGGAAGCGGTCGCCGGCGAGAAAGGCGTGCTCGCGTTCGCGCTGATCGGTGAACGGATCGAGGCTGGTCAGGACCTCGTCGACGAAGCCGGGATGACACATCACCAGTCCGCCGTCGGGCAGGCCGTCGAAGAACGAGATCAGCAGTTTTTCGAAGTCGCTCTCGCGCAGGAAATCATAGGCGCCTGCAAAGCCCGGATTGAACGCAATCCCGGCGCGCGTGGCGCGAATCCGGAATTGCCGGCTGAGCACGTCGAGCAGCAGCGGCTTCGGCGCACCGAGCCGTTGCGCCAGCGGTTGCGCCCGGCCGCATTGCCGAACCCAGGCGTTCGGCGCCACCGCCTTCACCACGCTGACGAAAGCGTCGCGGACCTGCGGAAACAGCTGCACGTGCTGATGGCCGTCGACATAGTCCGGCATCCGGCCGAACCGCTCGGCGAAGGCTTCGAGCTGCGCCGTCAGCTCCATCGCAATGACGTGCCGGTCGTGCCGGCGCAGCAGGGCGCCGCGCAGCTTGCGGCCGAGCGGCAGGAACATCCCGCCATGCAGCGGGTGATAGTGCATCGTCAGCGGCGAGAACGGCGCGGTCAGCGTCGCGTGAAGTCCGATGGCGCAGCCGGGATTTTCGGCGGTGGCGTCGAGCAGCGCGCGGACATCGTCGCGGCCGATCGCACTCCCCACCATCATCACCGAGGTGGCGTTGATGCGCCGGCGTTCGATCAGATCGCGGATCGCGCGGTTGACGCCGGGGCTGATGCCGTAATCGTCGGCGCACAGCCAGATCCGCCGTGGCGCAGCCTCGCTCATTCGGCCGCGGACTGTTTGGCCGGGCTGGCCTCGGCGGTCGGGTCTGAATGCCGGACGGTGTGCTCGGCGACGAAGTAGATCGGCCGCGCCTTCAGCTCGGACAGGATCTTGCCGATATACTCGCCGACGATTCCGATCATCAGCAGCTGCACGCCGCCGATCGTCATCATGCCGACCATCAGCGACGGATAGCCGGGCACGGATTTGCCGTCGATCCAGGTCTCCCACAGGATCGACAGGCCGAACAGAAACGCGCCGATCGCCAGCGCCGCGCCGAGCGCGCTGGCGATCCGCAGCGGCGCCACCGAGAACGAGGTCAGCCCTTCGATCGACAGGCCGATCAGCCGGCCGGCGCTGAACGTCGTGAAACCGTGCGCGCGCGGCTCCGGCTCGTAGTCGACGCGGAACTGACGAAAGCCGATCCAGCTCGCCAGCCCCTTGAAGAAGCGATTGCGTTCGGGGAGCTGCTTCAGCGCCGCCGCCGCGCGCGGCGACAGCAGACGGAAGTCGCCGGCGTCTTCCGGAATCTTCTGCCGTGCGCCCCAATTGATCAGCGCGTAGAAGCCGCGCACCGCGGCGCGGCGCAGCCGCGGCTCGTGGTCGCGATGCGCCTTGGCGGTGTAGACGACATCGTAGCCGTCATCGATCCAGTGCGAGACCAGCTTTTCGACCATCTCCGGCGCGTGCTGGCCATCGCCGTCCATGAACAGCACCGCGCCGCGGCGCGCGTGATCGAGGCCGGCGAGGAGCGCCGCCTCCTTGCCGAAATTGCGCGACAGCGACACCATCTGGACATCGATGCCGTTGGCAGGAAGGTTGCGGGCGATGCTCAGCGTCGAGTCCGAGCTGCCGTCGTCGACATAGACGACCTCACAGGCCAGCGCGTAGCGTTGCCGCAGCGTGTTCGCCAGTACCGAGAGGCGCTGATGCAGCGCCTGCAGTCCGGCGGCCTCGTTAAAGACCGGCACGACGATGGACAGCCCCGCCGCAGCGGCGCTTTCGCCGCCGTTCAGACCTGAGACGTCACTACCTGGCTTCATCGGTCGGTCCCGGCTGCGTGTCGTGCGTTGTGAGTGCCCGTGATTATATGGTGCCGGAGCGGCGCTGTCGCCATATCGGCGGAACCCTCACCCCGGATTATTGACGCAGGAATGCTGCAAGTTTGCTGAACAGCGGATTGTCCTTGTCGAGCACGTAGTCGAGCGACGCGACCGACACCGTGTCGGCGCCGTGATCGCGCAGGAAGCTGCCGAGCCCGTAGATCTGCGCCGGCGGGCAGTGCAGCGTCAGCATTCCCGACGAGGTCGGGCCGCCGAACGGCGACACCACGCCGAACCGCTTGTGCGCCTCCGCGAGCAGCCCGTCGTTGCAGCCTTTGAAGCGGGTGCGGACTTCCTTGTACTTGCTGGCGCGGGCGCGCGCGGCGATGTGGTCGAGGATCACCCGCGCGGTCTCGCGCGCCTCGTCCGACCAGTCGGCGTCGCGCGCGGCGACCAGATTGGCCTGGCTGCGCAGCATCACGCCGTCGTCGAGCACCTTGAGGCCGTTGGCGGCGAGCGTCGCGCCGGTGGTGGTGATGTCGACGATCATCTCGGCGGTGCCGACCGCGGGTGCGCCCTCGGTGGCGCCGGCGCTTTCGACGATGCGATAGTCGACGACATTGTGCGCGGCGAAGAAGCCGCGGGTCAGGTTGATGTATTTGGTCGCGACCCGCATCCGGCGATTGTGCTGGGCGCGGAAGCCGGTGGTGACGTCGTCGAGATCCGCCATGGTGCGGACGTCGATCCAGGCCTGCGGCACCGCGACGACGACATTGGCGTAGCCGAAGCCGAGGCCGTCGATCATCAGCACGCGCTGATCGGCGTCGGCGATGCTCTCGCGCAGCAGGTCTTCCCCGGTGACGCCGAAATGCACCGAGCCGCGCGCCAGATTGGCGGCGATTTCGCTGGCCGACAGATACGCCACCTCGACATTGTCGAGGCCCGCGATGGTGCCGCGATAGTCGCGGGCGCCGCCGGGCTTCGACAGCGCCAGACCCGCGCGGGCAAAGAACGCCTCGGCGTTTTCCTGCAGGCGGCCCTTGGACGGGACCGCAAGTACGAACGGCGCGGTCATGACGCGCTCCCAGTTTTGGCGGGGCCGGACTGCGTCATCGCCTCGATCCAGATCGAGAAGCCGACCGCGGGGATCGGCGCGGCGGCGCCGAGCTGAGTCATCAACCCGTCATAGCGCCCGCCGGCGACCAGCGGATCGTCGCCGTTGCCGGCGCGGTGCAGTTCGAATTCGAACCCGGTATAATAATCGACGCCGCGGCCGAACGAAGTCGAGAACCGCGTTTTCTTCAGATCGATGCCGCGCGCGGCCATGAAACCGATCCGGCTCTCGAACTGATCGATCGCCGGCTCGATCGCGAGCTTGGCGTCGGCGGCAAGCGCGCGCAGCTGCGTCAGCGCCTCGTTCGGATCGCCGCTGATCGCGAGAAAGCGTTGAATTTTCTGCAGCGCGTCGCGCGGCAAGGCGCCGCTCTTCAGCGTCGACTGTTCGAGGAAGCGGTCGGCGATCTCAGCGACCGAGCGGCCGCCGAGCGTGGTCGCGCCGGCGATCGACATCAGGTCGGTGACCAGCGCCAGCGCCGCCTTGCGGTCGGAGCCGGCCAGCGCCGCGAGCACGCCCTCATATTCGTTGCCGCCGGAGGTCGCGAGCGTCAGCCGCTCGAGGTCCTGCGCGAGGCTCACCTTGCGGTTGAAATCCTTCATCAGCCGTCGCCGCCACACCGGATACAGGCCGAGCGCATCGATCAGCGCGGAGAACAGCGCGACGTCGCCGGTGCGGATGTCGACCTCGCCGACGCCGAACGCCGTCGTGGCTTCCAGTCCCAGCGCCAGCATCTCGGCGTCGGCCGCGGCGCGGTCCTGGCGGCCGAATGATTCGATCCCGGCCTGGAGGAACTCGCTTGGCTTGCCGCTGCGCTGCCGGAACACCGGGCCGAGATAACAGAAGCCGGTCGGCTGACCCGCGCCCGGCGAGGCGAGATAGTCGCGCGCCACGGGAATCGTCAGGTCGGGCCGCAGGCACAGCTCTTCGCCGCTGCCGTCGGTGGTGAGGTAGAGGTTCTTGCGGATATCCTCGCCGGAGAGGTCGAGGAACGGCTCCGCAGGCTGCAGGATCGCCGGTTCGGCCCGGACATAGCCGGCCTTGGTGAACGATTGCAGCAGCGCCTCCGCCCACTCGGCGGATCCGGTCGCTCGAGCGGCGGCGGTCTTGGTCATTGTCGAAATTCCTGCGATCCCGGGCAGGGAAGGGGCAAAATGATGGTCGGCGCAGCCCTTAACACGGTCCGATCGGAGTTTCGACCGTCATCGCAGCGGTCTGTTGAGGCGGTCCGGCGTCAATGGTCGAATGCGACCGCGAGCAGTCTCGGTTCCGACCGAATCAGGACCGAACCGCCAGATCTTTGTTTTGACGCGCGTCTTCATGCGAACCGGTCCCACTGCGCTCGCCAACACTCTAATTGCCGCTCCAGTCGCCGATCACGGCCTGAACCAGCGCCAGCGCCGCGACCGCGGCGGTGTCGGCCCGCATGATCCGCGGCCCCAGCGCCAGCCGCAGAATGTTCGGCTGCCGCAGCAGCAGCTCACGTTCCTCGTTGGAAAATCCGCCTTCCGGGCCGACCAGCAGGTCGATGCCTTGCGCCGCGGCGGCGCGCGCGCCCTGCAGCGCCGCGACCGGATCGGCGATCTCCGCGTCCTCGTCGCAGAACGCCAGCAGACGGCCGCCATCGGCGCGCGCGGCGGGCCAGCGCTCCAGCGCGATTGGCTCCTCGACCGCTGCGACGCTGAGAATGCCGCATTGTTCGGCCGCCTCGATCGCATTGGCCCGCATCCGGTCGGTGTTGAGCCGGTGCACCTGGGTGTGCCGCGTCAGCACCGGCTGCAGCCGGCCGGCGCCCATTTCGACGGCCTTCTGCGTCATGTAATCCAGCCGCGAATGCTTCAGCGGCGCAAACACATAGGTCAGATCGGGCAGGCGATCCTGCGGACGGGTCTGGTCCGTCACCTCCAGTTCCTCGGGCCGCTTGCGGCCGGCAATCGCGGCGCGCCATTCGCCGTCGCGGCCGTTGAAGGTCAGAACGGGCGCGCCTGCGCCCAGCCGCAGCACATTGCCGAGATAATTGCTCTGGTCGCGATCGAGCGGCACTCGTGCACCGGGGGCGAGCGCGGCGTCGACGAACAGGCGGGGGCTGCGAAAATCATATCGGGACATGGCTTGGTTCCAGCGTCGCTTTTAGTGCAAACATTCAGTAAAATCAGCGGCTAAAGCTAGCGTACCGCCGCGCTGCCGCCCTATTCGACGGGTTGTTAAGGGCCTTCGGGAATCGTAGAAGACCCTTGGCGACGACGGCATCGTCGCGCCTGACGGACTTTTTGGGGATTCTTGGGGACCATCGAACCTTGCCGGAGGAGCAGACTTTGATCATCCGACGTTTGATAGTGCCGACGGTCGCCGCCGTCTTCACTTTGCACGCCGTGCAGGCGAATGCGCAAAGCGCATTTCCTGCGCCGCTGCCGAACCAGACTTCCTCGCCGACGCCATCCTCGACGTCGGCATTCCCGGCGCCGTTGCCCGGCCAGTCGGGATCGGCGCCTGCGCAATCGTCACCGTTTCCGCCGGTCAGCGGCGGTGCGTTTCCGGCCGCCGGCGCAGCGCCGATCGCGGGCGGCGCCGGCGGCTTTGCGGCGCCGCCACCGGCTGCGCCGATGGGGCAGCAGGCCGGCGGCGAGGAGTGCATGAACGACTTCGTCAAGCTGCGGCAGGACGCCGAGAAGCGCGGCGCCGCGATTCAGGCGGCCGGCAAGCGCAAGGCCCCCGCTGCGGAAGCCTGCAAGCTGATCGGCGCCTTTGCGGCCGCCGAAACCAAGATGATCAAATACGTGGTCGTTAACTCGAAGAAATGCGGCATCCCGGGCGAGATCGCCGAACAGCTGAAAAAAGGCCATCAGAACACCGAAGGGATGCAGAAGAAGGTCTGCGACATCGCCGCCCAGCAGCAGCAGCGCGGTCCGGCTGGACCTAGTCTGGCCGACGTGCTCGGCTCGTCGTCCGCGACGCCCGAGGCGAATGCCTCGGCCAAGAAGTTCGGCGGCACGACCTTCGACACGCTGAACGGCAACGTGCTGCAGCGATGAGCGGCGTCCCGATCAGCGGCGCGACGGCCCCGGTTGCCGATTCGACCGGCAACTGGGTCGACAGCCACGCGCCGGAATGGTCGCGGCCCTATTTGCGTCTGGCGCGGTTCGACCGTCCGATCGGCTCCTGGCTGCTGCTGCTGCCGTGCTGGTGGTCGGCGGCGCTGGCGGCCGGCATCGCCAAGGATCTCAGCCACCTCGCGCTGTTCTGCGCGCTGTTTTTCGTCGGCGCATTCGTGATGCGCGGCGCCGGCTGCACCTGGAACGACATCACCGACCGCAATCTCGACGGCAAGGTCGAGCGCACCCGGTCGCGGCCGATTCCATCGGGGCAGGTCACGGCCAGGCAGGCCGCCGCCTTCATGGTGCTGCTGTCGCTGATCGGTCTGGCGGTGCTGCTGCAGTTCAACGCTTTCGCGATCGCGACCGGCATCTCGTCGCTGATCATCGTCGCGGCCTATCCGTTCATGAAGCGGATCACCTATTGGCCGCAGATCGTGCTCGGCCTCGCCTTCTCGTGGGGCGCGCTGATGGGCTTCGCCGTCACCTTCGCGCGGCTCGATCTGGTGGCCTTCGTGCTCTACGCCGGGTCGATCGTGTGGGTGGTCGGTTACGACACCATCTACGCGCACCAGGACGCCGAGGACGATCTCATGATCGGCATCAAGTCCACCGCGCTGCTGTTCGGGGCGAAGACCCAGACCGCGCTGCTGATCCTGTATGGCCTCGCGGTGACGCTGATCGGCACGGCCTTGATGCTGGCGGGCTCCGGATGGCTCGGCTGGATCGGCCTCGCCGCCTTCGCGCTTCATCTCGCCTGGCAGATCGTGCGGCTCGACATTCGCGACAGCAGGCTGTGCCTGAAGCTGTTCAAGTCGAATCGCGACGCCGGCCTGCTGCTGTTCATCGGCCTCGTCTGCGACGCGGTGTTGCGGACGATGGCGTAACGCCGCCGCCAGCGGGCTCCCTTCGCAGGATTTTTCCGGGCGCCGCGGCGATGCTCGCCGCAAGATGCAGCGTGTTACGAGGGGCCGGAACCCCGATGAGGTTCCGCCGACTTGACGTGCGGAAATCACGGAATTGTTCAGACCGGTCCACACGAGACCGGTCGGCCTGTCCACATTATAGCGTTTTCGAACGAAGTGGGCACCGGTTCGTGTGAAGAAAACCGTCAAAACAATAATGAGAGCTCCGGTTCTGATTCTATCAGAACCGGAAAAGCTCTAGCGTGAGTAGCTCGGCGAGCGCTCGTCCGGCCGTCAATGCCGGGCGATGATCTCGCGCTCGCCCGCGTAGCTGCGCGGCGCATTGAGCAGCGCGCCGGTGCGGCGACGCATCAGAAAACGGGGGCGGCGGCGGCTCATCACGCTGTGGCGGCGGCGGCGTTGCGCGGCCTCGCGCGGGGTGTCGTCGGGCAATTGCGGCAGCGCGAAGATTTCGCTCCACAGCGCCCAGGCGCGTTCGATCTCGTCGTTGTCGCTGCTGATACACAGCGGTACCGACAGCGACGGATCGCGATGCACCAGCATCAGCATCCGGCCGTCGTCGAGCCCGCGGCAACCGACGCCGCGGAAGTCGCTGACGCGCACCTTGATCGCCATCCGCATCCCGGCCACGGCGCGGTGCAGGATCACGCGTTCGCGATGCAATTCGATTTGCCGGACGCCGCCGTCGGCACGCGTATCGTGCGCATCGTAGCGGATCGGCAGTGAGAGAGGGTCGAGCCGTAGAGCACGGCTCGACCCGGCGGGATTACGCCCGCCTGTTGCTGTTTGACGCCTCACGGCTTTGTTCTCCCCGCCGGAGTTATGTGTCCGGTCGATGGGTGAAGCTTGCCAGAGCCGTGTCCGGAATCGCTTAAAAAGGCTGGTTAATCGAAGCTTGCGCGGGCTGCATCGGCGCGCATGATTGACAGAAGCTTGGCCAGCATGATTGACGGAAGCTTGCGCAAACCCCGACAATGATTTGTTCCTGCGTCGCGCAAAGTGCTTGAAGTCCGCGTCGAACAGGCACATCTGTGAAGTCTCCGGATCGTTGTCCGGGCTCGCCGTCATTGCTTCCAGCCGTAGGATTTTCGTTTGTGAACTCTTCACCAAGCGCGCGATCGCCGTCTTCGACATCCGGGGATCAGGACCTGTTCGATCAGTCCGCGCTGAGTACGCTGGCGCAACGTCTGGTCGATGCGGCGTTGCGCGCCGGCGCTGATCAGGCCGATGCGGTCGCGGTGCGCGGCGTCTCGCACGGCGTCGAAGTACGCGATGGACGGATGCAGGAATCCGAGCGCTCCGAAGGCGACGACGTCGGCCTGCGCGTGCTGGTCGGCCGCCGCCAGGCGGTGGTCTCGACCAGCGACATCAGCGGCGACGGCGTGTCCAAACTCGCCGAGCGCGCGGTGGCGATGGCGCGCGTGGCGCCGGACGACAAATATGTCGGCCTCGCCGATCCGGCCTTGCTGGCCCGCGATTTTCCCGAGCTCGATATGCTCGATCCGCAGACGCCGTCGACTGCGGAACTGGAACGCCGGGCGCGCGAAGCCGAGCAGGCTGCGCTCGCGGTCAAGGGCGTCAGCAAATCGGGCGGCGCATCGGCGTCGTCGGGCATCGGCGGCATGGTGCTGGTGACGTCGACCGGCTTCCACGGCGCCTATCTGCGCTCGAGCCAGGGCATCTCGATGACCGCGATCGCCGGCGACGGCACCGGCATGGAGCGCGACTATGAATACACCACGGCGCCGCACGCCGAGGACCTGATGTCGCCGGAAACCGTCGGCCGCGTCGCCGGCGAACGCACCGCGGCGCGGGTGAATCCGCGCAAGGTCGAAACCTGCAAGGTGCCGGTGATCTTCGATCCGCGCGTCGCCGGCTCGCTGGTCGGGCATCTGGTCGGCGCCGCCAACGGCGCCTCGATCGCGCGAAAAACCTCGTTCCTGAAAGATCGTCTCGGCGAGAAGCTGTTCCGCGACGGCATCCGCATCATCGACGATCCGCTGCGCAAGCGCGGGCTGCGCTCGCAGGCGTTCGATGCCGAGGGCGTCGCGGTGAAGGAACTGGCGATCGTCGATGACGGGGTGTTGACCACCTGGCTGCTCGACTGTGCGACAGCGCGCGAACTCGGGCTGACCACCACCGGCCATGCGCATCGCGGCGTGTCCTCGTCGCCGTCGCCCGGCCCCTATAATCTGCATCTCGAAGGCGGCGCAATCAGCCCCGCCGAACTGATGAGCGATATCAAGCAGGGCTTCTACGTCACCGATCTGATCGGCTCCGGCGTCAATGGCGTCACCGGCGACTACAGCCGCGGCGCTGCCGGGTTCTGGATCGAGAACGGCGAATGCACCTATGCGGTCAGCGAAGTCACCATCGCCGGCCATCTGATCGCGATGTACAAGACGCTGACGCCGGCCAACGATCTGACCTTCCGCTACGGCGTCAATGCTCCGACGCTGCGGATCGAGGGGCTGACGATTGCCGGACGCTAGTCCCGACATCCAACATAGCGAGGCCGCGTCGCGCGATGCGGCGCTGCTGGCCGACACGGTCCGCGAGGCCGGCGCGCTGGCGCTGTCGATGTTCCGCACCGAGCTGCGCAACTGGACCAAGGGCGCGTCGTCGCCGGTGTCGGAGGCCGACATCGCCGTCAACGATCTGATCCGCGATCGGCTGCAATCGGCGGTTCCGGATTACGGCTGGTTGTCGGAGGAGAGCGTCGACGAGCCTGCAAGGCTGGACAAGCAACGGGTGTGGATCATCGACCCGATCGACGGCACCCGCGCCTATCTCGCCGGCCGCGAGGATTGGTGCGTCTCGGCGGCCCTGGTCGAAAACGCGTCGCCGATTCTCGCGGTGGTATTTGCGCCCGTCACCAACGAGTTCTTCTTCGCCGCGCGCGGCGCCGGCGCCACGCTCAATGGGGGAACGATTCGCGCCAGCACCGGCGCGGAACTCGATTTCGTCAAGGTTGCGGGTCCGAAGCCGCTGATCGAGCGGCTGGCCTTGCCGGAAAGCACGCAGATTCTTCCACGGATCGGCTCTTTGGCGCTGCGTTTATGCGGCGTCGCCGATCATCGACTTGACGTCGCATTCGCAGGTGGGCAAAGCCGCGACTGGGATCTTGCCGCGGCCGATTTGATCGTGCACGAAGCGAATGGTACACTAACGACTCTCGCGGGTGATCCCATCGTCTACAACCGTCCCGAGGTCACGCATGGGGTGCTGGTGGCCGCAGGGCGTGATCGTCATGCTCGCATCGTCGAGCATTTTCGCAGCCGTTCTGTGAGCTGAACCCGCGTCTGCCCGTTTGCCGCTGAGGAACCTTGATGCCCGACAATGCGCAGCAATTGCTTCACCTCGTCATCGGAGGCGAGCTGGAGGATCTCGAGAACGTCACCTTCCGCGACCTCGAGAAGGTCGACATCGTCGGGGTGTTTCCAAGCTACGCGTCCGCATTCGCGGCGTGGAAGGCCAAGGCCCACCAGACGGTCGACAACGCCCATATGCGCTACTTCATCGTTCATCTCCATCGCCTGCTGGATCCCGGCCAGGACGCAAAGCTGGCGCATTGACGGGGCTCGCACGGCGATGACGGGCGCGTCCACTCCGCGGTGGCAGACGGGGCCTTCGTTGGCCGAACCGTTGCCGATGACGCTGCGCGTGTATCAAAAACTCACGGCCGGGTTTGCGCCGCTGGCCACGCTGCTGATCAAGCGCCGGCTCAAGCAGGGCAAGGAAGAGGCGGCGCGCGTCGACGAGCGCCGCGGCGTCGCCGCGCATGTGCGGCCGCACGGGCCGCTGGTGTGGATCCACGGCGCGAGCGTCGGTGAAGTGCTGGCTGCGGCCGGTTTGATCGAGCGGCTGCGCGCGCTCAACCTGCGCATTCTACTAACCTCCGGCACCGTGACCTCTGCGTCGGTGGTGGAAAAGCGGTTTCCGCCGGATATCATCCATCAGTTCATTCCCTACGACGCGCCGCGTTTCGTGGCGCGCTTTCTCGATCACTGGCAGCCGTCGCTGGCGCTGTTCATCGAATCCGATCTGTGGCCGAACCTGATCCTCGCGTCCGCCGCGCGGCGGCTGCCGATGGTGCTGATCAACGGCCGGATGTCGCAGCGTTCGTTCCCGCGCTGGCGGCGCGCCGCGGCGACGATCGGCACGCTGCTCGGCAAGTTCGACATCTGCCTCGCGCAGTCGCGGATGGATGCCGAGCGGTTTTCGGCGCTCGGCAGCCGCAACGTCATCACCACCGGCAATCTCAAGATGGATGTCGATCCGCCGCCGGCCGATCCGGCGCGGCTGGAGCGGCTGATGGCGGTGACGCGCGGCCGGCCGGTGATCGTCGCCGCCTCGACCCATCCGGGCGAGGAGGAAATTTTGCTCGACGTCCACCGCACGCTCACCGGCGTGTTCCCGACGCTGCTCACCGTGATCGTGCCGCGGCATCCGCATCGCGGCGAACAGATCGGCGGGCTGGTCGAGGCCGTCGGCTTGCAGACCGCGCTGCGCTCGCGCGAGCAGCTTCCGACCGCGGCGACCGCGGTCTATGTCGCGGACACCATGGGCGAACTCGGCCTGTTCTATCGGCTGGCGCCGATCGTGTTCATGGGCGGCTCGCTGATCGAGCATGGCGGCCAGAATCCGATCGAGGCGGTCAAGCTCGGCGCGTCGATCGTGCACGGCCCGCACGTCTCGAATTTCAGCGATGTCTATCGTGCACTCGACGACGAAGGCGGCGCGTTCACTGCGGGCGACGTCGATGCGCTGGTGCGCCGGTTCGGGCAGCTGCTGTCCGACGACCACGCGCGCCAGACCTCGATCGATGCCGCCACGGCCGTGGTCGAGCGGCTCGGCGGTGCGCTCGACCGCACGCTCTCCGCGCTCGAGCCCTATCTGCTGCAATTGCAGATCGAGCAGGGCGCCGCCGATGCGTGAGCCGGCCTTCTGGCACCGGCCTCCCTCCCTGCTGTCACGCTTGCTGCTGCCGTTCGGCGCGGTGTATGGCGAAGTCACCGCCGCGCGAATGCAGAAGGTCGGCATCGAGACCGGCGTGCCGGTGCTCTGCGTCGGCAACTATCATCTCGGCGGCGCCGGCAAGACGCCGACGACGCTGGCGTTGGTTCAATTACTTCGCGACCTCGGCGAACATCCGGTGGTGCTGAGCCGCGGCTATGGCGGCCGGCTGCGCGGACCGATCCTGGTCGATGCGCAACGTCACAGCGCGGCCGATGTCGGCGACGAGCCGTTGATGATGGCGCGAACCGCGCCGGTGGTGGTCGCGCGCGAGCGGACCGACGGCGCGGCGCTGGCGCGCTCGCAGGGCGCGAGCGTCATTGTCATGGACGACGGTTTCCAGAATCCGGCGCTGGTCAAGGATGCTTCGCTGATCGTGATCGACAGCCGGCGCGGGGTCGGCAATGGCTGCGTGTTTCCCGCCGGCCCGCTGCGCGCGCCGCTGCCGCTGCAGGTCGCCCGCACCGATGTGATGATCATCGTCGGCGACGGCCAGGCTGCCGACGCGGTCGCGGCGCAGATCGCCGCGCGCGGCGGTCCTGTGCTGCGCGCCCGTCTGACGCCCGACGAGACGTCTCTGGAGAGGCTGAAAGGCCGGCGCGTGCTCGCCTTCGCCGGCATCGGCGATCCGGCGCGGTTCTTCGCGACGCTGCGCGCCAGCGGCGTCGAGATCGCGGAGCAGCGGGCGTTTCCAGATCACCACCCGTTCACCGCGGATGAACTCGCGAGCCTCGCCGACAGCGCGCGGCGCGGCGGTCTGACGCTGGTGACGACCGAGAAGGATCTGGCGCGGATCGGGCCGGACGCAGCATCGCTCGGCAGCGATCTCGTGGCGTTGGCGGTGACGCTGGTGGTCGAGGAGGAAGCCCGGCTGCGGCGCTTCTTGCTCGAACGGATCAATCAGGCGCGCACGAAGCAGTTCGCCCGATAGCGTTTTCGAACGAAGTGGGTACCGGTTCGCGTGAAGAAGACGCGTCAGATCAGCGGCTTCGCCGCCATCGGATAATGCCGTTGCAGCACCGCGATCGGCGTGGCGTAGGCCTCCTTGAGGTCCACGCTCCAGTACTTCAGCTCGTCGAGCGGAATCTGCACCCCGGTCACCGCGCAGCGGACATAGGTGCCTGGCGAGATCACGCGGAAATCCCCATCCAGATACTGCACCTGCGCTTCGCCCGAGCCCGAAGGGCTAAATTTGTTCAGCACGGCTGATCTCCCAAAATACCGCCACCAGCGAAGCGCCGCTCCGCGGCCCGCGGCCGATGCCTGACACAGATAGAACGGCCGAGCCCGGTTGCAAACCACCGAGTTGTGATGAAATCGCTGTTTTGTCGCATGTTAATCTGCATCGATATGGCGCTCGCCGGCCGACCGGGATCCGCGCCGGGATTTTGACGATGCGCCTGCCTCTGTTGTTGCAGATCGGGATTCTGCTCGCCGCGGGACACGCCGCCGTCGCCGCGCCGGCGCCCGCGCCCGCGCCCGAAAGGGTGGATATCGCCGGCGCCAACGGCAAGCTCAGCGCGCTATTGTACAAGCCCGACGGCGACGGGCCGTTTCCGGCGGTCATCGCGCTGCATGGCTGCGGCGGCCTCGCCGGCAAATCGGGGCCGATCAAGCGGCGTTACGCCGATTGGGCCGAGCAATTGCTGAAATCCGGTCATGCCGTGCTGCTGCCGGACAGCTACGGCTCCCGCGATCTCGGCCCGCAATGCCACGCCAAGACCCCCCGCGTGCTGGCGCGGCGCGAGCGGCTCGCCGACATCCTCGCGGCGCGGCACTGGCTCGCGCAGCAGCCCTGGACCGCGCGTCAGCGCATCGGCCTGATCGGCTGGGACAATGGCGCGAGCGCGCTGCTGTGGGCGGTTCGCCCGCAAATCGCGCCCGGCAAGGGCGAGCCGGACTTCCGCTCGGCGGTCGCGTTCTATCCGGATTGCCGGACATCGTCCCGGCTGGGGTGGAGCGCCCGGGCGCCGACGCTGGTGCTGATCGGCAGCAGCGACGATATCAGCTCGCCGACCGCGTGCCGGTCGATGGTCGACGGCGCGCAAGGCCGCAGCGCCCTGGCCCGGATGGTGGTCTATCCGGGGGCGTATCACGAGTTCGACCACATCGGCGTCAAACCGCATCTCACCAGCGCCAACGACCCGAGTGTGCCCGAGCAGGGCCACCTCGGCTTCGATCCCGCCGCGCGCAGCGACGCCGAGAAGCGCGTGATGCACTGGCTGGGACGGTGAGTCCGGAAGTCACGACGGCCTCGAGCAGGGAGCATCATCTTTTCCGAAAACCGGAGTCCGCTGTTCGGGGCCATGCTCTAGAACAGCGACCCCTGATCGACCGGCTTCGGCGTGCGCTTCTGCGTTGGTTTGGACGCTGGCGTCGTCGGCTTTGCTGGTTCGCCGGCATGGCCGCCATCCGCCGTGACGCCGACGCGGCCGTCGGCGAATTCGACGCTGAGTTGCGCGCCGGCGCTCACCGCTGCGGCGGCGTGGACGGCGTGGCCGTCGGCGTCGCGCACCAGTGCGAAGCCGCGCGCCAGCACGCCGCGATAGGACAGGGCGGTCAGCAATTTGCCGGATTGCGTCAGGCGCGCCTGCTGACGATCGAGCAGCGTCGTCAGCGCACGCCGCGCGCGCTCGGCGAGCCGCTGCATCCGCTCGCGCTCGCGCGCGATCTGCATCCGCTGCGCCTGCTCATTGGCGAGTTTCGAGGCCTGCAGCCGGATCGCGAGACCGTCGAAGCGGTCGCGGCGATGGCGCAGCGTGGCGCGGGCGCCATGCTTCAGCCGTTCGCCGGTGATGCCGAGCCGCTGCGCGCTGTGGCTGACCTGCGCCCGCAGAACGTTGAGGGTGATGCCCGCCGCGGCCTTGGCGAAGCGGCGATGATGCGCATGCGTATTGGCGCGCAGCGCCCGCGGCAGCCCCGCCGCCGCCGTGTCGAGCCGTTGCCGCGGGATCGCGAGGAGTTCGCTCGCTGCGGGCAGAGCGCGGGCGGCGGCGCGGAGTTCGTTGCGGCGGGAATCCTGACCGCGCGTCCAGCACAGCATCATCCGCCGCGAAAAGCTCTGCACCTCGACGAATAATTCGGCGCGCACCGGCACCGCCATTTCGGCGGCGGCGGTCGGCGTCGGCGCGCGCTTGTCGGCGGCGAAATCGATCAGCGTCACGTCGGTCTCGTGGCCGACCGCGGAGATCAGCGGGATCATGCTCTCCGCCGCGGCGCGCACCACGATTTCCTCGTTGAACGACCACAGATCCTCGAGCGAGCCGCCGCCGCGCGCGACGATCAACAGATCGGGCCGCGGGATCGGGCCGCCCTCGGGCAGCGCGTTGAAGCCGTGGATCGCGGCCGCGACCTGTTCGGCCGAGCCTTCGCCCTGGACCTTCACCGGCCACACCAGCACCCGGCGCGGGAAGCGGTCTTCCAGCCGGTGGAGAATGTCGCGGATCACCGCGCCGGTCGGCGAGGTCACCACGCCGATCACGTCGGGCAGCCACGGCAAAAGCTGCTTGCGCGCCTCGTCGAACAGGCCCTCGGCGCCGAGCTTCTTCTTGCGCTCTTCCATCAGCGCCATCAGCGCTCCGACGCCGGCGGGCTCCAGCGCCTCGATCACGATCTGATATTTCGACGAGCCCGGATAGGTGGTCAGCTTGCCGGTGGCGATCACCTCGAGGCCTTCCTGCGGCTTGAACCGCATCCGCCCCGCCACGCCCTTCCAGATCACCGCCTCGATCTTGGCGCTCTCGTCCTTCAGCGCGAAATAGCAGTGCCCGGACGAATGCGCGCCGCGGAACCCGGAGATTTCGCCGCGCACCCGGACATGGCCATAGCTGTCCTCGACCGTCCGCTTCAGCGCCTGCGACAGTTCGGAGACGGTGAATTCGCCGACATTGGCGAGGGTTTCGGGTGCGAGCAGTCGGGCCATGCGATTCGCGAGTTGTTGGGTTGGTGCGGAAAATAGGGGCTTTCGCAGCCGACGCCAACCGGCCGGGGCCACATTGTCCTGCCACGGCCATGCAGCGGCGTGCCGCGCGCGCGCTGCAGCCGAATTGCTGCCCGGCTGACGACATATCCACATCCGCGGCTGTCCCCACATTGCCCCGAACCCGCGGCGTGCTACATCCTCGCGCCAGGTCCACGGGGTCACGGTCAGGTTGTCGATGAATATTCTGCTGCTCGGTTCAGGCGGCCGTGAACACGCGCTGGCCTGGAAGATCGCGGCCTCACCTCTGGTCACCAAATTGTGGTGCGCGCCGGGCAATGCCGGGATCGCGCGCGCCGCCACCTGCGTGCCGCTCGACCTCGCCGACCACCCCGCGGTGATCGATTTCTGCAAGGCCAATGCGATCGAATTCGTGGTGGTCGGACCGGAGGCGCCGCTGGTCGCCGGCATCGTCGACGATCTCACGGCCGCCGGCATCAAGGCATTCGGGCCGAGCAGCAAGGCGGCGCAGCTCGAAGGCTCCAAGGGCTTCACCAAGGATCTGTGCAAGGCGCACGGCATCCCCACCGCCGCCTACGAGCGGTTCAGCGATCCGGACGAGGCCAAGGCCTATATCCGGGTGCAGGGCGCGCCGATCGTGGTCAAGGCCGACGGCCTCGCCGCCGGCAAGGGCGTCGTGGTGGCGATGACGCTGGCCGAGGCGGAAGCCGCGGTCGACATGATTTTCGGCGGTGGGCTCGGCGACGCCGGCGTCGAGGTGGTGGTCGAGGATTTCCTGGTCGGCGAGGAGGCGTCGTTCTTCGTGCTGTGCGACGGCGAGCACGCGCTGGCGCTCGCCACCGCCCAGGATCACAAGCGCGCCTATGACGGCGACAAGGGGCCGAACACCGGCGGCATGGGCGCCTATTCGCCGGCGCCGGTGATGACCGAGGCGGTCTGCAAGCAGGCGATGGAACGGATCATCACCCCGACGCTGAAGGGCATGAAGGCGATGGGGATGCCATTCAAGGGCGTGCTGTTCGCCGGGCTGATGATCACCGAGGACGGTCCGCAACTGATCGAATACAACGTCCGCTTCGGCGATCCGGAATGCCAGGTGCTGATGCTGCGGATGATGTCCGACATCGTGCCCGCGCTGCTCGCCTGCGCCGACGGCCAGCTCGCGCATTTCAGCCTGCGCTGGGTCGACGAGCCGGCGCTGACCGTTGTGATGGCGGCGAAGGGCTATCCGGGCGCCTATGAGAAGGGCACCAGGATCGCCGGGCTCGAGCGCGCCGAGCAGATTCCGGGCGTGCAGATCTTCCACGCCGGCACGATGGCGTCCGGCGACTGGATCCTCGCCAATGGCGGCCGCGTACTCGCGGTCACCGCCTCGGCGAACACGGTGGCGGAAGCGCAACGCCGCGCCTACGAGGCGATCGGCGTGATCAACTGGCCGGAAGGCTTCTGCCGCCGCGACATCGGCTGGCAGGCTGTGGCGCGGGAACGCGGCCGCAAGTAGTTCGGTTGTTCGATGGCAGCCCGAATGCCGGCCTGCTCCCTCTCTTGCTTGCGGGAGAGGGTTGGGGTGAGGGCGAGCCGAGTAGTGAGATCGCGTAGTTCGCAGACTCAGCTTCCCCCACCCGGATCGCTGGCGCGATCCGACCTCCCCCCGCAAGCGGGAGAGGTTGCGCCGTGCCAGCCGGCCTTGGGATGCGAAAAAATATCTGGGATACACGAGAAAAAATGGGAGGCGTACCGATGCCCGATCTCGCCGATTTGTTTCCAGGCTTCGGTTCGGAATGGATCAACACCACGTCCGGGCGCATCTTCGCGCGCACCGGCGGCGACGGCCCGCCTCTGTTGCTGCTGCACGGCTTCTCCGAAACCCATGTGATGTGGCATCGGGTGGCGCCGAAGCTCGCCGAGCGCTTCAAGCTGATCATCGCCGATCTGCCGGGCTACGGCTGGTCCGACATGCCGGAGAGCGACGCCGCGCACACGCCCTACACCAAGCGGGCGATGGCGCAGCAATTGATCGAGGCGATGGAGCAGCTCGGCCACGTGCATTTCGGGCTCGCCGGTCACGATCGCGGCGGCCGCGTCAGCTACCGGCTCGCGCTCGATCATCCGGGACGGCTGTCGAGGCTCGCGGTGCTCGATATCCTGCCGACCTACGAATATTGGATGCGGATGGACCGGGCCTATGCGCTCAAGATCTATCACTGGAGCTTCCTCGCCCAGCCCGCGCCGCTGCCGGAGACGCTGATCGGCGCGAGCCCGGATTTCTATCTGAAGACCACGCTCGCGAGCTGGACGAAGAAGAAGGATCTGTCGTGCTTCGATCCGCGCGCGCTGGAGCATTACCTCGCGCCGTTCCGCGATCCGATGCGGCTCCATGCGATGTGCGAGGATTATCGCGCCGGCGCCGAGGCCGATGTCGCGCATGACAAGGTCGATCATGACGCCGGCAACAAGATCCCGGTGCCGATGCTGGCGCTGTGGGGCGACGCCGGCATCGCCCAATCAGCTGCCACCCCGCTCGATATCTGGAAGAACTGGGCCAAAGACGTGCGCGGAGGTCCGATCGATTCCGGCCACTTCCTCACCGAAGAGGCGCCGGCGCAGACCGCGAATGCGCTGCTGGAATTTTTCACCGAATCGTAGGGTGAGTGCGCGCTGCACCAGCAATCAGTCGTCATTCGCGGGCTTGACCCGCGAATCCATCGCGTGCGGAGCGCGCCTTCTTTGATGGATGGATCGCCGGGTCGCGCCCGGCGATGACGACCAGTTGTTACTCCGCCGCCTTCTTCGCGAGTTGCGGCTGTTTGCGTCCGAAGTCGGGCGCGGCTTCGTCCTGGCCGATGTCGAGAATGCCGCGGCGGATCGTGCGGGTGCGGGAAAAGTGCTCGAACAGACCTTCGCCGTCGCCGCGACGGATCGCGCGGGTCAGCTTCGACAGGTCCTCCTGGAACTCGCCGAGCATCTCCAGCACCGCGTCCTTGTTGTTCAGGAACACATCGCGCCACATCGTCGGATCGGAGGCCGCGATGCGGGTGAAGTCACGAAAACCGCCGGCGGAGAACTTCAGCACTTCCGAGCGCGTCACGCCTTCGAGCTCCTCGGCCGTGCCTACGATTGTGTAGGCGATCAGATGCGGCAGATGGCTGGTCACCGCGAGCACCAGATCGTGGTGCTCCGGCGTCATGATCTCGACATTGGCGCCGAGCCCGCGCCAGAACGCGGCGAGCTTCTCCGTTGCATCCGCGTCGGTGCCGTCCGGCGGCGTCAGGATGCACCAGCGGTTGATGAACAGTTCAGCGAAGCCGGAATCGGGGCCGGAATTTTCGGTGCCGGCGACCGGATGCGCCGGCACGAAATGGATGGTCGACGGCAGGTGCTCGGCCATCGCCCGCACCACCGCGGCCTTCACCGAGCCGACGTCGGAGACGATCGCGCCCGGCTTGAGGTTGTGCGCGATCTCCTGCGCGGCCTCGCCGCAGGCGCCGACCGGGATGCAGAGGATCACGAGATCGGCGTCTTTCACCGCCTCCGCATTGGTCTCGACCACGCGGTCGACCACGCCCAATTCGGCCACCCGCGCCCGCGTCGCCGCGGAGCGCGCGGTGGCGACGATCTCGCCAGCGAGCCCTTGCATCCGCGCGCCGCGCGCGATCGAGCCGCCGATCAGGCCGAAGCCGATCAGCGCCACTTTGGAGAACATCGGCGCAGTCGTCATGGCTGCGCCATGAACTCGCGCAGCCCTTCGATCACCAGCTCGTTGGCCTCGTCGGTGCCGATGGTCATGCGCAGCGCGTGCGGCAAATTGTAGTTGCCGAGCGCACGCAGCACCAGGCCACGCTTGGTCAGGAACGCGTCGGCTTCCGCCGCGGTCTTGCCCTTGGTGGTCGGGAAATGCATCAGCACGAAGTTGCAGACGCTCGGCGTCACCGTCAGGCCGATCTTGGTGAGTTCCTCGGTCAGTCGGTTGCGCCACTGCTCGGTGTGGGTGCGCGACTTTTCGACATGCGCGCTGTCCTGGATCGCGGCGACCGCAGCGAGCTGCGCCGGCACCGAGACGTTGAACGGCCCGCGGATGCGGTTGACCGCGTCGACAATGTTGGCCGGGCCGAACATCCAGCCGATCCGCAGCGCGGCCAGACCGTGGATCTTGGAGAAGGTGTGGGTCATCACCGTGTTGTCGGTGGTCGCCACCAGCTCGATCCCGATCTCGTAGTCGTTGCGCGACACGTAGTCGGCATAGGCCGCGTCCAGCACCAGCACGACATGGCCGGGCAGGCCCGCGCGCAGCCGCTTCACCTCGTCGAACGGAATGTAGGTCCCGGTCGGGTTGTTCGGGTTGGCGAGCCAGACGATCTTGGTCTTCGGCGACACCTTGGCGAGGATCGCGTCGACGTTGCAGGTCAGATCCTTTTCCTCGGCGACCACGTTTCTGGCGCCGTTCGCCAGCGTGGCGATCGGGTAGACCAGGAAGCCGTGGGTGGTCGAGATCGCCTCGTCGTCCGGCCCGAGATAAGTGTGCGCCAGCAGATTGAGGATTTCGTCGGAGCCGGCGCCGCAGATGATGCGGTCGGGGTCGAGCCCGTAGGCGCGGCCGATCGCCTCGCGCAGCACCCGCGAGGTGCCTTCCGGATAATCCTCGAGATGATCCGCCGCGCTCTTATAGGCCGCGATCGCGTGCGGCGAGGGGCCGAACGGCGTTTCGTTGGCGGAGAGCTTGAACACCTTGCGGCCGGGCTCGGCGACCGGGCTCTTGCCGGGGGTGTAGGGCGCAATATCGAGAATGCCGGGATTCGGCACGGGACGGGACATCTTCAACTCCGGAGTGTCAGGCGGCTGAAAGCCGGGCCGTCAGGTCAGGGCCTTGCCGCTCGGGGGCACCGTATAGCGCCTCGCGTGGCTGCCGACGAGGCCCGATGAGCGTACCGAGGCCCCCGCTGCGATCAGGGCAGCCTTGATATGATCGAGGCTGCCGGGGGCGGAAATCGAAACCAGCAGCGCCGCGCCGTCGAAAGCGGTATCCGGCACCGCCACGACCTCGGCCAGCGGCGAGATCGCCCGGGCGATTTCGGCGTTCCAGCCGGACACCCGGATGCTCCAGGTCTCGACCTCGGTGACCATGGCGCTGTCGGCGACCCGCGACACCACGAACACCGGCAGCGCGGCCGGATGGTCGGCGCGCTCGATGAATGGAAGCCGGGCGATGATTTTCGGGGCGCCTGCGGCCTCCAGCGCCAGCCACCACGGGGTGCTGCCGGACGTCGCCGACACCAGCGCGAGGTCGCCCTTGGAGCGCGCCACCGCCTCGACCGCCGCCGAGGCGGAGAAATGCGGCACATAGGTCACCGTGAAGCCGAAATGGAACCGGGCGGAGTCCCGCATCGCGGACTCGCCCAAGGACTGGTCGACATGCACCGAGAACGGCGCCTGGACATAGGTGAAGGTGGCGATGATCACCCGCCAGATGCTCTCGACGGTGTCGAGCGGCAGGATGCCTGTGTGGCGCTGGACCAGCCGCCGCATCATATCGGCCTCGCGCGCCGGACGGAACGCCGAGCCGACCTCCTGGGTCTGCTTCACCGAAATCAGCCGGTCGATGATATCGCCGCGCTGCATCAAGAGCTGGTGGACCTGCTCGTCGATGCTGTCGATCTCCTGGCGGAGTTCGGTGAGCGACGGCGGCGAGGGCGGCTGGGTCATTGCTTCAGAACCTTCAGGCGAGACGCGATCCGACCTTCTGCTTAGGAAACCAGACGATTGAAGGCAAAAGAATTTACCCTCGGCACAGGGGCGGCCCCCTAGGTTCACCCTCCCCTGGAGGGGGAGGGTCGCTCGCACAGCGAGCGGGGTGGGGTGGCGAAGAGTTTGTCCTCTGTGCCCGCGGTTCACCCCACCCCGTCCCGCATCCCGCTGGCGCGGGCTGCGTGCCGACCCTCCCCCTCCAGGGAGGGTGAAGGGAGCCGTCGCCGAGCCAAATATTGACGGCCCGGCCCTTCATGACTAGAGTCCCCGCGATCCCGTGGTCATTTGAGCCGGCCGGCTTGCAGCCACGTTAAACAATTCGCTAAACAGGCCGGGGATAGTTTCGATCCCGGCCGAACCAATGTTCAGGCCGGGTTTTTTATTGGCTCGGCCACTCTTATCTGAGGTCAGCGGAGATACCCTCCGCTGAGGCCGATGGCAGTGTGATGAATGTACATCCGGTAAAGGGACAGCTCGCCGCCAATGGCGAGCGGACGCACGAGGCGGACCATCCGCATTCGCAGGTCGCGCAGTTCGGCGCCGACCAACCGCTGCGGCTCGATTGCGGCGTCGACCTCGCCCCGTTCCAGATCGCCTACCAGACCTATGGCGAGCTCAATGCCGACAAGAGCAACGCCATCCTGGTTTGCCACGCGCTGACGATGGATCAGCACATCGCCAATGTGCATCCGATCACCGGCAAGCCCGGCGGCTGGCTCACGCTGGTCGGCGCCGGCAAGCCGATCGATACCAGCCGCTATTTCGTGATCTGCTCGAATGTGATCGGCAGCTGCATGGGCTCCACCGGCCCGGCCTCGACCAATCCGGCCACCGGCAAACCCTGGGGGCTGGATTTTCCGGTCATCACCATCCCCGACATGGTCCGGGCGCAGGCGATGCTGATCGACCGGCTCGGGATCGAGACGCTGTTCTGCGTGGTCGGCGGCTCGATGGGCGGGATGCAGGCGCTGCAATGGAGCGTGGCCTATCCGGAGCGGGTGTATTCGGCGCTGGCGGTGGCCTGCGCCACGCGGCACTCGGCGCAGAACATCGCGTTCCACGAACTCGGCCGCCAGGCGGTGATGGCCGATCCGGACTGGCGGCACGGCCGCTATTTCGAGGAAGGCTGCTATCCGCATCGCGGCCTCGGCGTGGCGCGGATGGCCGCGCACATCACCTATCTGTCCGACGCCGCGCTGCATCGCAAGTTCGGCCGCAGGATGCAGGATCGCGACCTGCCGACGTTCTCGTTCGACGCCGATTTCCAGGTCGAGAGCTATCTGCGCTATCAGGGCTCGTCCTTCGTCGAGCGGTTCGACGCCAACAGCTATTTGTATCTGACCCGCGCGATGGATTATTTCGACATCGCCGCGGACCACAACGGTGTTCTGGCGGAGGCGTTTCGCGGCACCACGACGCGGTTCTGCGTGGTGTCGTTCACGTCCGACTGGCTGTTCCCGACCTCGGAGTCGCGTGCGGTCGTGCACGCGCTCAACGCCGGCGGCGCACGCGTGTCGTTCGCCGAGATCGAGACCGACCGCGGTCACGACGCCTTCCTGCTCGACGTGCCGGAGTTCATCGACATCGCCCGCGCCTTCCTGCACTCGGCGGCGACGGCGCGCGGGCTCGGCAAAGCGGGGCGCTGAGATGGCGGTGCAGGAGAGCTTGCCTCTGGAATATTCCGCGCGCCCGGCGCTGCGGGTGCATCGCGCCGACCATCTGCTGGTGTCCGACATGGTCGAGCCCGGCTCCAAGGTGCTCGACGTCGGCTGCGGCGAGGGCGATCTGATGCAGTTGATGGAATCCCGCGGCGTCGATTGCCGCGGCATCGAACTGTCGCGCGAGGGCGTCAATCGTTGCGTCTCGCGTGGCCTCGCGGTGGTGCAGGGCGACGCCGACACCGACCTCGACAACTACACAGACGACGCGTTCGACTACGTGATCCTGTCGCAGACGCTGCAGGCGACGCGGCAACCGAAGGTCGTGCTGGAAAATCTGCTGCGGATCGGCCGCCGTGCGATCGTGTCGTTTCCGAATTTCGGCTACATCAACATGCGGCTGCAATTGCTGATCAACGGTCAGATGCCGCGCACCGAGAATTTGCCGGCGACCTGGTACGACACGCCGAACATCCATTTCTGCACCATCAAGGATTTCGTCGTGCTGTGCGGCGAGATCAACGTCAAGATGGAGCGCGCGGTGGCGCTCGATCGCTACGGCCGGCCGCTGCGGCTCAACGCGCCGTGGTGGTTCTGGAACATGTTCGGCGAGCAGGGCGTGTTCCTGCTCAGCCGCGCGCAGAAGAAGCCGCCCGCGCCCGGAGACTACATCGCGCCCTGATCGATAGCGGATCGCGGTCCTGGTGATACGCGTTGTGGCGAATGAGCGAAACCCGTTGCGCGTGCAAGCCGGGTTCCGTCGCCACGAAATGATCTTCTTATCACCGCGGAATCACTGCCTCTGCGCCGCACGAGTCATTCTCTCGCCATCGCTACTCTGTTTACGGCGCCTGCCGGTCGTCACGAGCCGGCGTGTCGATGGAGAGAGTTGCTGTATGGTTGAGTTCACTGCGTTTCGGATGGGTCGCGTTTTCGCATGGGTTCTGGGTGTCGCGACGGTCGCCGCACTGGCGAGCCCCGCATCGGCCCGGCCGATGCATCGTCATCATGGTCACACCGCTTCGCATCACGGCGATCACCACGTATCGCATCGTGGCTATCACCGGCACCAGCGTCACCAGCGCTACGTCAAGCGTCAGAGCAGTTGGAATCAGCCCGGCTTGGCGGCGGACAACGGGTTCGCGCAGCCGTTTGGCGTCACGTCGAATAATCAGGCGCAGAGCTACGCGCCGAACGACGCCAGCGGCGGCAGCGCGCCGCGCATGATCAAGCAGCGCGCGCAGCGCCGCTCGGCACGGCAGGCGCCTGAGGCGCAGTGGCAGACCTGGAACGGCGGTGGCGGTTCGGGATCGAGCCTTGTCGCTGCGGCGCGCAGCTACATCGGCGGCAATCCGACCGGACGCGGCCGCCTGTGGTGCGCGCGCTTCATGAACATGGTGCTGGAGCGTAGCGGCCATCGCGGCACCGGCTCGGATATGGCGAGTTCATTCGCCCGCTACGGCCAGCGCATCTCCGGCCCGCAGGTCGGCGCCATCGCGGTGATGTCGCGCGGCAAGCGCGGCGGCCATGTCGGCGTCGTCAGCGGCATCGATGCGCGCGGCAATCCGATCGTGGTGTCCGGCAATCACGGCCGGCGCGTCGCCGAGTCGGTGTATTCGAAAGGCCGCATCTACGCCTATGTGATGCCGTCGAGCTGAGGGCTCGCACTAACCCTCTCCCCTTGTGGGAGAGGGTGGCGGCCGAAGGCTGCCGGGTGAGGGGGCGATATTAAGCGCGGCCGTCGCGTTCGGTACCCTTCATCCGGCGCTGACGTCGTCAGCGCCACCTTCTCCCACAAGGGGAGAAGGGAAGGCCCGCGCCGCTACGCGACCCCCACTTCATCGCCCTGCGCGATCCGGCCGCCGCTCATCACCTCGGCATAGACCCCGCAATCGGCGTGGCCGAGCTGCTGCAGCAGCGTCTCGGGAATCGTGAGGTCGCGGGCGGCGGTGTCCGGGTCGACATTGGTGGCGGCGCAGCGGACGATACGCTTCACCACCTTCAGCCGGGCGCCGCCGATCGACAGCGTCTGGCCGAGCAGGTCGAATTCGTGCCAGGCCGGCCAGCCGTCGACATAGAGGTTGGCGCGGAAGCGCAACGGGTCGACCTTTCGCCCGATCATCCCCTCCAGCGCCGCGACGCTGGCCAAATTGATGATCGACACCACTTTCATGGCCACGTCCGAGAAGCTGTGGCCGCTGCCTTCCAGCAGCTTCGGCGGCCCGCGCAGTTCTTCGGCAAAGTCGGCGGCGAAGAACCGTTCGATGGCGGCGCGGCCGTCGTCGGTGGAGATGTCGCCGCTCGCCAGCTCGGCGCCGTCGCGGGTGATCGTCAATCGCCGGCTCGCCGCGTCGTAGCGGGTGCGAAGGCCCGCCAGCCGCTCATTGCGCATCAGCATCAGAAAGCGGATCTTCGGGAAATATTTCGGCGCGGTCGGGTCGAAGCCGATCGGCCCGTTCTCGATCGCGAATGCGCGGTCCCCCGGCAGCGTCTGCCCGGCGCTCAGCGCTACCTCCGGCAGCGGCTCCGGTGACAGGCCTTTGACCGGGTAGCGGTAGATCGAGGCGATCGAGGCGGGGATCGAGGCAGGCGTTTCGTTCGGCATGGGGCTGTTTAGGAGATTCCGCCCGGGGCTGTCACGTGCACGAAATTGTGAGGCGCGCCCTTCCGTTCCCGGAACCGATGCCCACATTTCCCTCAAGCCTGCGACTGCAAAGAGCGAGGCGACGACCGCCGCCGGTTGAGGAATGTCAGCGCGGCCGGCGGAACCCCAATGAAGATGCCGTCCGCGTGCTTTCGAGGCGCCGATGGCAGGCTGAGGGACATCCCAAATGAACATTGAAAAATATACCGAACGTGTGCGCGGCTTCATCCAGTCGGCGCAATCCCTTGCGGTCCGCGAGGGCCATCAGCAGTTTTCGCCGCTGCATATTCTCAAGGTGCTGCTCGACGATTCCGAGGGGCTGGCCGGCGGTCTGATCGACCGCGCCGGCGGCAATTCGCGGGCGATACTGCAATCCACCGAAGCGGCGTTGTCCAAGATGCCGAAAGTGTCCGGCTCGGGCGCCGGCCAGGTCTATCTGGCGCCTGCGACGGCGCGGGCGTTCGACGCCGCCGAGCAGGCCGCCGAAAAGGCCGGCGACAGCTTCGTCACCGTCGAGCGGCTGCTGCTGGCGCTGGCGCTCGATCGGGAGAGCGACGCCGGGCAGTTGCTCGCCAAGGGCGGCGTCACCCCGCAAAATCTCAATTCGGCGATCAACGCGCTGCGCAAGGGCCGCACCGCGGATTCGGCCACCGCCGAGAACGCCTATGACGCGCTGAAGAAATATTCGCGGGATCTCACCCAGGCGGCGCGCGACGGCAAGCTCGATCCGGTGATCGGCCGCGACGAGGAAATCCGCCGGACGATTCAAGTTCTGTCGCGCCGGACCAAGAACAATCCGGTGCTGATCGGCGAGCCCGGCGTCGGCAAGACCGCGATCGTCGAGGGGTTGGCGCTGCGCATCCTCAATGGCGACGTGCCGGAGAGCCTGAAGGACAAGAAGCTGCTGTCGCTCGATCTCGGCGCGCTGATCGCAGGCGCGAAATATCGCGGCGAGTTCGAGGAGCGGCTGAAGGCCGTGCTCTCCGAAGTCACCTCGGCCGAGGGCGGCATCATCCTGTTCATCGACGAGATGCACACGCTGATCGGCGCCGGCAAGGCCGATGGCGCGATGGACGCCTCCAATCTGCTGAAGCCGGCGCTCGCCCGCGGCGAGCTGCATTGCATCGGCGCCACCACGCTCGACGAATACCGCAAGCATGTCGAAAAGGACGCCGCTCTGGCGCGCCGGTTCCAGCCGATCTTCGTGTCGGAGCCGACCGTCGAGGACACCGTCTCGATCCTGCGCGGGCTGAAGGACAAATACGAACAGCACCACGGCGTGCGGATTTCCGATTCGGCGTTGGTGGCCGCCGTCACGCTGTCGAACCGCTACATCACCGACCGCTTCCTGCCCGACAAGGCGATCGACCTGATGGACGAGGCCGCTGCCCGCCTGAAGATGCAGGTCGACTCCAAGCCTGAAGAGCTCGATTCGATGGACCGCGAGATCGTGCGGCTGAAGATCGAGCAGGAGGCGCTGAAAAAGGAGACCGACACCGGCTCCAGGACCCGGCTGGTGACGCTGGAGAAGGAGCTTGCGGATCTCGAGGAGAAATCCGCCGCGCTGACGGCGCGCTGGAGCGCGGAGAAGAACAAGCTCTCCGACGCGCAGAAGCTGAAAAGCGAGCTCGACGGGCTCCGGCTCGAACTGGCCGATGCGCAGCGCCGCGGCGAGTATCAGCGCGCCGGCGAGCTGGCCTATGGCCGGATTCCGGAGCTGGAGAAGCGGCTTGCGGACATCGAGGCGAACGAGAACGCCGGCGAGATGATGGAGGAGGCGGTCACCGCCAACCACATCGCCCAGGTGGTGTCGCGCTGGACCGGCGTGCCGGTCGACAAGATGCTCGAGGGCGAGAAGGAAAAGCTGCTGCGGATGGAAGACCAGATCGGCCGGCGCGTGGTCGGCCAGTTCGAGGCGGTGCATGCGGTGTCGACCGCGGTGCGCCGCGCCCGCGCCGGGCTGCAGGACCCGAACCGGCCGATGGGCTCGTTCATGTTCCTAGGCCCGACCGGCGTCGGCAAGACCGAGCTGACCAAGGCGCTCGCGCAATATCTGTTCGACGATGAGACCGCGATGGTCCGGCTCGACATGTCGGAATACATGGAGAAGCATTCGGTCTCGCGGCTGATCGGCGCGCCTCCGGGCTATGTCGGTTATGACGAGGGCGGCGCGCTCACCGAGGCGGTGCGGCGGCGGCCGTACCAGGTGGTGCTGTTCGACGAGATCGAGAAGGCGCATCCGGATGTGTTCAACGTGCTGCTGCAGGTGCTCGACGACGGCCGCCTGACCGACGGTCAGGGCCGCACCGTCGACTTCCGCAACACGCTGATCGTGATGACGTCGAATCTCGGCTCCGAGTATCTGGTCAATCAGCCGGAGGGCGAAGACACCGAGATGGTGCGCGAGCAGGTGATGGGCATGGTGCGGGGGCATTTCCGGCCCGAATTCCTCAACCGCGTCGACGAGATCATCCTGTTCCACCGGTTGCAGAAGACCGAGATGGGGCGGATCGTCGATATCCAGCTCGGCCGGCTCGCCAAGCTGCTGGAAGACCGCAAGATCGTGCTCGATCTCGATCCCGCGGCGCGCGACTGGCTCGCCGAAAAAGGCTGGGACCCCGCCTATGGGGCGCGTCCCCTGAAGCGGGTGATCCAGCGCCACGTCCAGGATCCGCTCGCCGAGATGATCCTCGACGGCACGGTCAAGGACGGCGACCAGGTCGCGATCTCGACCGAAGGCGGCGCGCTGACTTTCAACGGCCAGCCCCCGCACGGCGCCGACATCGCGCCGTTCGCCGGCCGTCCGCCGAAGCGGATGCTGAACTGAGGACCCGTGTCCCGGACAAGGTGCAGCGCACGCGCGCTGCGCCGCGTCCGGGGAACGGCTGCGCTCCAGCTACTTCGTCCCCAACTGACAGATCGCGTTGTCGATCTCGGGTGAACATGCGGGCCGCCCCGATCGCCTGGCGGAGTCCGCATTCGCGCGAGCACAAGCCAGGATGCATCGATCGGCCCTGATCAACACGTCCGCGAAGCTGTCCTGATCGAGGCTGATAGCAGGCGATGTTGCAACAAGGATACAATCCGAATTGATGCGATAGTCGATCGCAGAATCTGCTTGCAGGCCATCCGGTCTCCGCCGCACAATCACTCCCGGAAGTATTTTGATTGTACGTAGCTTGTTGTTGATCTGTTGATAGTTGCGCGGAGCGTTGGCTCCGTCGAATTTCGAAAACTCTGACGATTGCTGCCCTCGGGCTGAATTGATTACTCCCGGCTTGCCCGAGCGGCTTGATCCAGTGACAGCGAGCGCCGGCCGTCGCGACTTTGCGGCGCGATGCTTGCTGCTCGGCGGGAGCGCGAGGATCGCGGGCGACAAGGATTGCGGACGATGGGCGGTCTCATTCGGTCTGGGTTTCGGAGCGTTGCGACGGTTGTACTTGTCGTCGCGGCGTCGGCGCTCACCGGCTGCGTCTTTGTCACCGATGGCCCGAAGCGGCTTTACCCGGTCGATGTCGAGGCCGAGATGGTGCGACAGGCGATCGGCCGGCTCGATCTCAGCAGATTGGCGAACAGCGCCGCCGACCGCAACGCATTCATCGCAGCGCGGATGTACGCGATCGACATGCAATACACCGCTTACGAATCCGCGCTGACCAGAGAGCGGCAAAACGTCGGTTTCGGCGCCGCCGCGGCGACGCTCGGTCTGACGACGGCTTCCGGATTGCTTGCGCCGGTGGCGACCAAGAACATCCTCACAGGAGCGGCGGGTTTCATCACCGGAACGCGAGCCGCTTACGACAATGACGTCCTGCTCGCGCAGAGCGTGCAGTGGATTCAATCCCAGATGCGCGCGAAGAGGGGCGAGATCTACGGGCGCATCGTGTCCGGGATGCAGCTCTCGACGAGCGAGTATCCGCTGGCGGCGGCTCTTTCCGATCTCGAGGCTTACTATCGCGCGGGCACCTTCACGGGCGGAATGCTGTCGACCAGCGAAGTGTTGGCGGCCGATGCGCAGGCGGTCGAGGAGGAGAAGCGCGAATCGATCACCGTCACCTACGGATCGACATCGTCGACCGTGGCATTGCGCGCATGTCTGATGAACCCGGACGTGAAGGAGGATGATCTGATCGCATTGACCAAGCCGCCGACCCCACGGGCGTTCGCGCGGTTGCTCGTCGACGCTTCGGGCGCCGCGGAAACCCGCCGAAACAACCTGCTGGGCAAGGCCAGACAGGCCGGGATCTGCCGATGAGCGCAACTATCCAGGAGGAAGCCGATGCCTCAGATTTTGATCACCAAGGACGTCAAGGCCGATGACGTTGATCTCCTGACGGCCGCCTTCAAGAAGGCGAAAGCCATCTCGGTCGAGAAAAAAGAGCAGAGCAACGGCAAATACACACTGACTGCGACGTTCCCGGATCCGAAAAAATAGCCGATGCGATGCCGGGCACGGAGCCGTCCTGCGCCCGCAATGTGCATCGCCTGTCGTCGGCCGATTCAAAAAAACAGCAGCTACTTCCGCGCCGCCGCCGCGTTCACGCTGCGCACCGGGGCCGCTGCGGTCAGGTCTTCCGACATTCTGCTGCCGCCGCGGCTGGTCAACATGCCGTCGAGCCGGTCGCGCTCTTTTTCGAAGCTCGCCATCAGCGGGCCGTCGAGCGAGCGGCCGCGCGGCAGCTTGACGCGCATCGGGTCGACGAAGCGGCCGTTGACGAGGATTTCGTAGTGGACATGTGCGCCGGTCGACAGGCCGGTGGAGCCGACGAAGCCGATCACCTGGCCCTGGCGCACCCGCCTGCCGGGCTCCATGCCCTTGGCGAACGCCGACATGTGGCCATAGGCGGTCTCGTAGCCGTTGTTGTGCTTGACGCGGATATATTTGCCGTAGCCGCCTTCCCAGCCGGCCTTTTCGATCACGCCGTTGCCGGAGGCGAAGATCGGCGTGCCGTAGGGCGTCGACCAGTCGACGCCGGTGTGCATTTTAACGTAGCCGAGAATCGGATGGCGGCGGCCGCCGAAGCCCGAGCGCATGATCGCGTTGTTGACCGGCTTGCGCACCAGGAACTTCTTCGCGCTCTTGCCGCTCTCGTCGTAGAAATCGACCACGGCGTCGTCGGGGGTCTGGAAGCGGTAGTATTTCTTGGTCTCGCCGCCCACGGTGAGCGAGGCGAACAGCACGTCGTTCTTCTCGATGGTGGCGGTGGTCTCGTCGTCGCCGGCGTAGAACACCTCGAACGAGTCGCCGGCCTGGACCTTGCGCTGGAAGTCGACGTCGTAGGAATAGATCTTGATCATGTCGTCGATGATCGCCTGCGGCACCTTGTTGCGCAGCGCGGTCTCGTAGATCGACTGGTAGAGGCGAACCCCGGTGCCGTCGTCCTCGTCCTCGTCGCTGTTGTCGGCGGTGTCGCTGACGGTGTTGAGGCTCTGGACGTCGACGGCGACGTATCGGCCGAGATCGGACAGCGCCGCGACGGCCTCGACGGTGGATTCGTTGGCGATGATCACCCGGAACGGCTGCGACGGCTTGCCGGCGCCGGCGGGCTCCATCAGGATTCGCAGTTTCTGGCCTTCTTTCACCCCGCCGCTGCGTCCGCGTGCGCCCAGCGCCGCCGCGACCGCATTGGCGTCCTCCTCGCTGGCGCCCTGGTCGCGCAGCACCGACACCACGGTGTCGCCCTTCTTGACGAGATGGACGCGCTCGCCGGTGGGATTGCCGCCGGTCGCCTGTTCCTTGGTCTTCGGCAGCAGCGTGACGTTTTCAGGCACGATCCGGGTTTCGAAGCCGGCATAAGGATCGGCGGAGGCGCCTTCGGGCGCATAAGCGAGCCTCATGTCGCCGCCGATCTCGCCGGAGGTCGCGCTGGCGTAGCGCACGCCGCTATTGCCCTTCCAGTTCGCGGCGTCGCGCACCCGCATCAGGATTTCATCGGGCGGGATCTGGCCGGCGATCTTCGCCTTGGGCAGCACCTGGCCGAGATCGCGGGTGACGAACGAGACTTCGGCGTCCGGCTCGACAGCGTCGGGGTTCTGCGCATCCTCTGCCGCGGGCGCCGCGGCGCCGACGTCGCTCAGCATCCGTTGCGCATTGAAGGCCGGGATCTTGGCGGACAGATCGCTGGTGGTCAGCGACAGATTGCCGGCAATCTTGATGAAGGGGCGGACCCGGACGACGTCGCGATTGCCGACGCGGGACACCGTCGAGACCCGAATCACGTTGCGCGCGGCGGCCGATTCGCTCGGCGGGGGCAGGCGGTCGCTCTTATGCAGGGCGGCGTTCTTGTCGGCGCCGAACGCCCCGCGCAGCGCGGCCTCGACCCGCTCCGGAGCTTTGGCGAAGGTGGTTTCGCCGTCGAGCGACGCGAAAACGGCGCCGCCGATCAAGGCTGCGCCGCACAGGCCGGTCAGAATCGTGCCGCTGAACCATTGTACCGACACGCGGCGGCGATCGATCACCGCCGCTTCGGAGCCGTCGACAGAAAGCGGCGGCTCGTGACCGAGATCGATCATGCCGATCTCACGCCCGTGGCTGCGTCCCCGTGAAACCCTTTGGCTCAATCGCCGTCCCCCAAATTCCCCAAGCGGTCGGCTTTCGCCGGTCGCAAGTGTCCTTGACCTGTCGGAGCCTTCTCACGATCCGCGGGATCGCGAGAGCCTCCAGCTGCCCCGGGGCCTGCTGTTTCGCCGCGCGGGCGAAGCAGGGAGCCGGGACTGCGCCGCGGACGTTCGACAAGTGGCGCCAAATTGCTGGCAGCCGGCGCGAACGTCAATGGCGGGCAATGTTCGAAGCCGAACCCAACAGAGGAATTGGCGATGATTGCGTCACGATCGCGACCCTGTCTGGCGAAATCCGGCTGCGGCGACCCCCAACCGGAAAAACTCGGCCCATCTATTTTCGCGAGAACGTCCGAGGAATGTGGCTTCAGTACGGCGCGAGGGGCCAGAAAGCCTTGTGCTATCGACAGAAATCGAATGTTCCACCGAACACGACATTTTTCTGACGATGGGCGTTGACAGGTCCGACGGGGCTGGCCTATAAACCGCCCATCGAGAGCGGCGCCGCTGAGCCCCACGGGCACCAGCGAGCTTCCGTGTCTCTAGAACATCCATCGATCATCGATGAGTGATCCAGCAGCCGATAGGTGTCGGTTGCGAATTGCCGTCGGGTCGAGGTTGAGGCTCCTCTAAGTGTAGGAGCAGAAGTTGAAGCCTTCGGGCTTGCGCTTCATTGGACCTTTGGGTCCATGGGACCTTCGGGTTCCGGGCTGTTTGACAAGTGAAGATGAAGAAAGAGAAACGTGGACGGCGAAGTCCTTGCGGGTCTTGATTGTGAGAGGGCTTCGGCTCTTGATCGTTGAGACCGGACGAAAGACTTCGGCGGTTACACG
>Ga0335397_10000165_pt1 | contig 75763 bp, 43 predicted proteins | sample MAT04_FD_205740 | JGI IMG/M metagenome (GOLD analysis project Ga0335397, IMG submission 205740) | Freshwater microbial communities from Lake Fryxell liftoff mats and glacier meltwater in Antarctica - MAT-04 (spades assembly) (version 2) ...
GGATTTCTCTGGTCGCTCGTTGTACACCACTATTCGTGATGGCACCGAATGCTCAGCTCGCGGTTTCCGGAATCGGTGCGATCACTGCGGCGATTGCTGCCTTGACTGCGTTGACTCAAACGGACCTCAAACGAGTCCTCGCGTATTCCACTGTCAGCCAATTGGGGTTCATGTTTATGGCACTCGGATGCGGAGCCGCAGGTGCCGAATTGGTGACGCCTGCCGTAACTGCGGGAATGTTTCATCTGTTCACTCATGCTTTCTTCAAAGCTTTGTTGTTCCTGGCTGCAGGCAGTGTGATGCATGCGATGGGCGATGTCATCGACATGCGTCGTTTCAGCGGATTGAAGCATGCTCTTCCGATTACGCACTGGACGTTTCTCGTTGGGGCGGCGGCATTGGCAGGCTTTCCGCTTCTGGCGGGTTTCTGGAGCAAGGACGATATCCTCGCCGTTTTAGCGCAGGCGTCGCATGGGAAAGAAGCATACAGAGTATTCTTCGGTGTCATTCGAGCCGTCGCGATGGGCGCAGCATTTCTGACGGCTTTCTACACATTCCGAGCGTATTTCATGACGTTCTGGGGGCCGGAAAAATTTCCTGAAGAAGCTGGCCACCATCCGCATGAAGTGACGCCAATTATGGCGTGGCCCTTAAGAATTCTGGCCGTCTGTGCGGCTGGCATTGGACTTGTCGTCGGACCGACTCATCTGTTCGCCGGATATTTGCATCAAACAATGGGACTGACTCATGTCGAATCGCACGGCTTGCACTGGGGCGTGATGATTTCCAGCAGCATCATTGCTGCCGCCGGGATTGGGTTTGCATGGATGTTCTACGTGGCATTACCTGCAATACCAGGATCGATCGCAAAAGCCATGAAGCCGCTGTATGTCATTTCGCAGGACAAATTCTACCTTGATGAAATCTTCAAGGGTCTGATCGTGCTGCCGCTGATTGCCGTCGCTCATCTGGCAACGTTCTTTGATAAGTATGTCATCGATGGCATTGTTGATACGGCTGGCAAGGTGCCAAAGACATTAAGTCTTATACCTCGCCAGTTTCACAGTGGTATTGTTTCGTCATATGCCAGCATGATGTGGGTGGGTGTTGTGACGGCAGTGGTTCTGGTACTGACAATGTTTTGAATGAACCTCGGCGAGCGGAGTGGCGTCAGGCCTCCGGTACAAATTGGTTGTGATGTTGATGATGTCCAGGTGGTGAAGGTTCGGTTGATTTTGACGCCCCCGACGCGAGGTCGAGGTGATCAATTCAAACGGATGGCCTGAGAGGGCCGTCCTACAAATTGCTGAGTATCTATGATCGCTCTACTCTTTATCTCGCTTGCGATTCCGGCAGCAACGGCGTTACTGTTGATGCTGTTTCGTACGTCGCTCAATCAATCCAACGCCCGCTGGATCGCTTGCTGTGGCAGTGTTGCGGCGCTGTTGTTTTCTGTACTGCTTCTTGTCCAATACCGGACGCAGTTCGTGCATCCACTTGAGAATGGTGTGTTGCCGATCGCGTCCTCTGTTGATCCAACGTCCGCCATTCAGCCGCGCGTCGAATATCGACAACCGTGGCTGAAAACCGGTGAACGCATGCAACTGGAAATGTATTTCGGGCTGGACGGCATCAGCGTCACAATGATCGCCCTGACCACGTTACTGAGTTTCTGCAGCGTCCTGATTTCGTGGGAAGCCATCAAGGATCGAGCGTCGGAATTTTATGCGGCTTTGTTGATTCTGGAAACGGGGCTTATCGGCGTCTTCTGTTCCTTTGATCTTGTGCTGTTCTATGTGTTCTTCGAAATGACGCTCATTCCTTTGTTCTTCATGATCGCGATCTGGGGTGGAGCGGAACGACGCTGGGCGGCGATCAAGTTTTTCCTGTACACATTAGCGGGAAGTCTGGTGACATTGTCCGGCTTGATTTACGTCGTGCTGTACGCATCGAAGCATGGGCTGGCAAATCCAACATCACTCCCGGCGTTGTCCGCTTGGCTGGCGGCAAATCCTTTGCCTGCCGCAATGCAGACGACGTTATTCCTTGCCGTTTCGGCGGGTTTCCTGATTAAGGTGCCGGTGTTCCCGTTTCACACCTGGTTGCCGTTGGCTCACGTGGAAGCCCCAACCGCTGGTAGTGTGCTGCTGGCGGGTGTGCTGCTGAAACTCGGCAGTTACGGCTTTTTGCGAATTTGTCTGCCTCTGTTTCCGACCGCATGTCTGGAACTTGGATTGCCGATCATCGGACTGCTGTCGGTCATAGGAATCCTGTACGGTTCGCTGTGCGCATTGGTTCAGCGCGATTTCAAGAAACTGGTGGCCTACAGTTCTGTAGCCCATCTTGGGTTCTGCATGTTGGGCATGTTCGCTCTGAATACGGAAGGCCTGACGGGCAGCGTTCTGCAGATGATCAATCACGGGTTGTCCACAGGAGCGTTGTTTATCATTGTCGGAATGATTTACGAACGTTATCACACTCGTATGATGGACGATATGAGCGGTCTCGCATCAAGACTGCCCATGATTGCCTGCAGCATGGTTTTCATTTCGATGGCCAGTATTGGATTGCCGGGGTTGAATGGCTTCATTGGGGAATTCCTGTCACTGGCAGGCATGTTCAAAGCCAACCCGATTTACGCAGCATTTGGAACGACCGGAGTTATCCTGGGGGCGTGGTACTTGCTGACTGCGGTGCAGTCCATATTCTTCGGTGCTCTGAAAGAACCCCACCAGCAAGGTCATGGTGACGATGAAATCTCTGACATGAATCCTCGCGAGTTTCTTGCGTTGGCACCGTTAATGGTTTTGTGTCTGTGGATCGGTGTTCGACCAGCGGGGCTGATTGAGATCATTGAACCGGACATCAAAGCCGTATCGGCATTGTTTGATGTACAAAGTGAGAGTGTTGCGTTGGTGCAGTCGGGGACGCACTCAGCGCCACAATAGCATCCTCGTTTAACCCGTGGCCGAAAGGCCAGGTGTAAATTGCCTGGCCTTTCGGCCACGGGTTAAACGGGGTTAAACAGACATACTATCTTTGACCTTATTTGCTTTGAGATATTCCCAGTGCCTCCATATCAAGCTATCAATCAGGCCGCGGGCCTGATTATTCCCGAGATCATCTTGCTGGCGACTGTCTGCATTATGTTTCTTGCAGGACCGTTTCTTGTCAGCGAAACCGGCAAGGCTCCCGAAGGTCTGCGACATCGCTGGGCAATCCTCTCGTTGCTCGCATTGGCCGCTGCCATGTTCGCATGGATCAAAGCGCCGATCCTGGAACCTGGAGCTGGTCCGTTTCGGCCGGATGAATTCGTGTGGTTCGTGCGGGGCATCTCATTAGTTTTCGGAATGTTGCTGACACTGGTTCTTTGGGATCAAATCGATGACGGACATGCTGCTGAAGCTCATGCCTGCCTGTTGGCGATCCTTGCTGGAGCGAATTTCGTCGCGCTGGCGAATGACCTGGTTGGCGTTTTCCTTGGACTGGAACTGGTCAGCATCCCGACGTATATCCTGCTGTTTCTCGCACGTCGCGACTGGATGTCCAACGAAGCAACAATTAAGTATTTTCTGCTGAGCATCTTTTCGTCCGCGTTTGTGCTGTACGGTTTGAGCTGGGTGTTCGGCATAGCGGGTACTACCAATCTGACGGCGATCACGGCCAGAATCAGTGACGCTCCCGCGATGGTCAACCTGGGCATGTTTCGACTGGCCATGGTCTTGATCATTGCCGGTTTGAGTTTCCGACTCACTGCTGTGCCGTTTCACTTTTATGCACCGGACGTATTTCAGGGTGTGACAACATCTTCGGCAGCGATGTTGTCGTTCGTGCCAAAAGTGGTCGGTTTCACGGCTTTGCTCAGACTTCTGCCGGTTTGCTTTGGTTCAGCCGGATTTACCGACTGGGTTCCATCCGGCGCCGTTCGAGTCGTGCTGATGGTGATTGCCATCCTGACGATGTTTGTTGGCAATCTTCTTGCACTGCGACAGACCAGTATCATGCGACTGCTCGCTTATTCCAGCATCGCGCATGCCGGTTATATGCTCGTTGGGCTGACTGTTGGAAACGCATCTGGCGGAACAAGCGGAGTTGCTTCGTTGCTGTTCTATCTGTCCATGTACGGCATTATGACGATCGGATTGTTCGCGCTGATCACCGCTGCAGGGTCATTTGCGAGACCACTTCGTTCGTTATCCGATCTCGCAGGTCTGAGCAAGAGTCACCCGGCGATCGCGCTGATGATGGCTGTATGCCTCATCGGGCTCAGCGGTCTGCCACCGACCGGCGGCTTCCTGGCAAAGCTGAATCTGTTTATCGCCGCATGGAAAGAGGGCACCTCTGACGGTCGAGTTCTGGCAATCATCCTCGCGATTAACGCCGCCATTGCCGCGACCTATTACCTGCGAATGATTTCCTCGATCTACTTCGAACAATCCACGGTTGTTCGCGGTCCGTCCAGACAGCCCGCCGCCTGGATCGCGGGTAGCGTGTGCGCTGTAGCAACGCTTGCGTTGTTTGCCGTGCCTCAACCGCTATGGGATGCCGCCGTGCGAGCGTTGAGCTAAGTGCCGCCACTGAATTGCAACTTGAGACCATTTCGTAAGATTTGCGAAACTCTGCAAGAGCGACCATCGTAATACTCCCGACAAACTGGTCGTAACGAACCTGTTCAACAGCGAAAAGCGCGGGAACAATCGGACTCTAACGACGCCACGCGACGGGAAGTCGCGGAGTCGTCGCCGCAGGCGGCACAAACTGAAGAGGCACGCGACAGAAATTCGATGTGGCATTCAAGGTGTTCGATTCAGCCGATTTTGAGTGCTGGATTTTGACGTCACACTACTGCAATGGCCTGCCGGGAAAGGAATCTCATGCGCGCCCTGGTTTATCTTCTGCTGGCACTGGTGAGTGTCTCTGCATTGTCCGGCTGCCACTGTTTTCGTTGCACTGATACGGTCATGGATCATCTGGATGATCTGACGGATCAAAATGATTTTCATCGTGGACTGGATCACATCTATTGTGAAAAACTTGACGTAACCCGATGGTGCATGAACGGGCCATGTGCCCGGAACAATCGCCGCTGAGTTTCGGCGAAATCTACTGATCGGTAGTAGAACAGCCCGTATGCACTGTGCATCGGACGGGCAAAGCGACGGAAAGATCGTTGCGAGCGGTATTACTTAACAAATCGCCTCAACGAAACATTGCGACGATTCCGATGATTCCGGTCAGGGGGAATTGTGCGATGACTGACTTCCGGGGGGCCGGTTACAGAGTCGCGCAACACTGCAGTTTCCTGATTCAGTCGAACTCCGTCCGCAGCAGATTCTGCTCGCAGGGGGGCCGGAGTTCGATCTGGGTGAGGCGTGCAGGCTTGAGTTGATTTGGGGGGATCATGCGAATTCGGACACGCATCATTGCGCCGACTGAACGACAAACGGCTTCGATTTCGAGCGACAGCATGCCGACGCGGTGCATAACAAGTCCCTTGAAATCGACCGCCATCTTGGCACTTCTGACGTTCGTCGATCGCAGTCTTGACCCATCGAGATTTGTGACCCTGGCGATGGCGTTGTTACTTTTCTTCAGTGCATCTGCAACATGCTCTGCGGATCAGTTAAAGGAACTCGCGGAAAAAGCGGGCATCAAAATTCTGGCTGACGGAGAATCTTCGTCTGAAGCTGAAAACGCAGCTCGCACCGGGATTCCGCTGAACTCCATGACGCAGGGAAATCGTCAGCGGGCTCAGCAAATCATCAAGGAACGCAGTCAGTTTCGGTGCCTGCCTTCGCTGCAGTACGCAGTTGATCAAACGATGTTTCGCTACCTGTTGAGTCATCCGGATGTTGCCGTCAGTACTTGGCGGGTGATGGGAATCTCGCGATTCGAAATGTGGCAGACTGGCGAACACGAATACGAAGCGATGGCCATTGATGGTTCAGAAGGCATTGCCGATATTCTGTATCAGGATGCGAACCAGATGGTGTTTGTCTGTCAGGGCAGTTACCACAATCCGTTATTGCCAAAGCCCATGCAGGCGTCGGCCTTGATCTGGTTTCGCGCAGTTTACACGCCGAATCCGGACGGCACTCATATTGTTACACAAAAGGCAGACGTGTTTGTACGATTCCCATCCAGTGGCGTATCGGCCATTGCGAAGGTTCTGACCCCCGTTCTGCATTCACTGATGGACCGAAATTTGTTTGAGGTTTCACTGTACGGCAGCATGATGTCTCGGGCGGTACGAGATGAACCCGAGTGGGTCGTTCAGGTCGCGCAACAGATGGACGGCGTACTTCCGCAGCGGCAGCACGAATTGATTGAAGTCGCCCGGAAACCTCGAAAGCTGAACCGAACCGCGAATTTGAATCCTGCTGCGATGCCCGCTGCAGATCGAAGCATGATTCTGTCGCCGCAGTTGCTGTTTCTTGATCCGCCGAAGGATATTGCATTTGCGGGATCTGCGGCAACCGTTGCAGCGGCATCGCCTGCAGCAGCGAATTCGGTGACGGCATCAACGAAAAAATCGATACCGGTTCGTACAGTCTCCAGTCCCGGACCTGGAAACCTGATGCTCATTTCGCCAACTGGCAGCGTTTCGAATTCCGATCGCGCAACTCAAACTCAAACTGTGAGTCCCCCAAACTCACGCACAAAACGCTCCGACGACGGTTTTATACTGCAGCCCGTCGTCGTGCCACCGACTGGACCGACCGCAACCGGTCCAGTCGGCAGCGAATCATTCGATGCTCCGTGACAGTACCCGGGCAAACACCCGATTTCAAGAGGTACACGCAGACCGGGATTGAGCAAAATCCAGGTTTGCGTTAGATATCCGAGCGGAAATTCGTCATAGTCCCTCTGAGGGCGGCATTCGGTCGCTCTCCGATTGACGCTCAGGATCGTGATATGTGCCATGTTTTGCCCGGAATCCGGACTCCGTTCCTTGCCGTTATGCTGACATTCTTGTCGGCAAGCACGTTGATCGCACAGGCTCCGACACCAATCAAAGCGGAAAAAGGACGGATCGAACTGATTCGCCAGGTACCAATCTCAACCGAAGTCACCGGAAAGCTGAAGAGCGTCAGTCCCAGTGAAGAGGGACAGTACGTGAAAGAAGGCGACCTGTTGATTACGGTCGAAGACAATCTGATCCGAAAAGAAGTCGCCGAGGCACAGAAGAAAGCGGAATCGAAGGTAGAAATTGAATTCGCGATTGTTGCTTTGGAAAAAGCTGAGGTCGATCTGAAACAACGCACGGAAGCAAACAAAGACCCAAAATACAAGTCGTTCAATGCCAACGAGATTCGGCAGACAGAACTGGAAGTCAAAAAGGCGGAAGCGTCTCTTGCGAAGTCGCGCGAAGACAAAGAAGTTCTGGGACTCAATCTCGAAACCAAAGTTGCTCAGTTGGCACAGTATGAAGTGCGTGCGCCGTTCGATGGGCTGGTGACGAAGGTTCATCGCTGGCCCGGCCAGAGTGTTCGTCCCGGCGATCCGGTCCTCACCATCACGGATATGTCCGTCCTGCGAGCAGTTCTCACAATCGACTACAAACGTCGCAGCGAAGTGTTTGTGGGAGATCCTGTCGAAATCAGGATCGATACTACCGGCAGATCAGTTCCCGCAGAAGATCGTCGTTTCGATGCTACTGAACGAACGACCGACAATGATAACAGCAGCGGTCTGTTTGACCGCAGCGGGCCGTATGCCTCGCAGCCAGCCTTCTCGGCACCCGATCAGGATGAGGTCTTTACTGGAACAATTCGGTTTATTGACCCAACGTCTAAAGAAGCACAGGCGTTAGTCACGTTGAGTGTCCATGTCGATGTGCCGAATCGTCAGGACAAATACGGACGCTATCTATTGCAAGAGGGTCTCCCGATCAAGGCCATTATTATTCCGAAGAAGCGTGACGAATGAGTTCCGGAAACATGGTCGCGTCCAACCAGCGACCCATTCCCTTACGAAAACGTGCCGATCTGGTGGTCGCCAAAATAGATTATCTTGGCGTGGGCTATCAGGTTCTGAAAGACCCGGTTGCGCTCAAGTATCATCGGCTACAGATTGAGCAGTACCGGATTCTGGAAATGCTGGACGGCGTGCGCAGTCTGGAAGCCGTCCGCGACGAACTGAAACGCGAGTTTCCAACGCTGCAGATCACGCTCAGCGATATTCAGCAATTGATCACCGATCTGCATCGCAAGGGATTGGTGGTGAGCGATCGCGCAGGGCAGGGGGCTGCCGTTGTTCGTGAACGTCAGAAGACGCAGAAAGAAAAGATCAAACAGACGGCAATGAGTCTGTTATCACTGCGACTGCCCGGTTGGGATCCGGAGCGTACTTTACGTGCGTTGCTCCCGTTCGTAAGCTGGATGTTTCATCCGTTCATTGCCACGATCTGTATGGTTTTCGTTGTCTCATCGTGGCTGGTTCTGGGCGCGAATCTGGAAATCTTTCGCAGCAAACTGCCGGAGTTTCAGAGTTTCTTCGGCTGGCCAAACCTGATGTATCTGTGGATCACGCTGGGGGCGGCAAAGATAATCCATGAGTTTGGTCATGGGATCAGTTGTGTGTATTATGGCAGCGAGTGCCATGAAATGGGTGTGATGCTGCTGGTCTTCAGTCCGTGCCTGTATTGCGACGTAACGGATTCGTGGATGATGCCGAATAAGTGGCATCGGATTATTATCGGTGCCGCAGGAATGTACATCGAAGTCATCCTGTCAGGGATCGCCATTTATGTCTGGTGGTTGACCGAATCCGGGATGTTGCACTATCTGGCGCTCAACACGTTTTTCGTCACCACAATTACGACGGTAATTTTTAACCTGAACCCGCTGATGCGGTTCGACGGTTATTACATGATGAGCGACTATCTGGAGATCCCAAATCTCCGCCAGAAGTCCGAGAAGCTGCTTCGTGAAGCGTTCTCGTGGTATTGTCTGGGGATTGAATCAAAGCCCGACCCGTTCATGCCGGAAACTGGTCGAGCGTGGTTCGTGACTTATGCGATCGCTGCCTGGCTGTATCGCTGGGTGATTCTTATTTCCATCAGCATGTTTCTGTACACCGTGCTCAAACCTTATGATCTGCAGAGCATCGGGATTTCGGTCATGATCTTTTCCATGGCCGGGATTCTGTTCAGCATGTTCCGCAGTATTTACCAGATCATTGCCACACCTCGGATGGAACCCATGAGCAAAACAAAAATTGCGGTCTCATCACTCATCTTCGGTGGCGTGGCTTATGCAGCCTTCAGTACTCCGATTCCCTGGTATCATGAAGCTCCATGCTTTCTGGAACCGCAGAATGTGGTGACCGTATCGGCACCGGTCAACGGCATGATTCTGGACCCGGAGGAATATGCCGGGCTGTATCGCGAACTGTCGCTGTTTCAGAACCAGGCTGGAACGTCGGCGGCAGCAGTCCCGACACCCGGAAATCCAGAAAAACTGCTCATAAATCCAGCGACACTGGATCTGCTGAAAGGACTTCCCAGCCCGGCGGAATACACACGAATTCGTCGCAATGGAGAATCTGTATCAGCGAATGACGTAATCATCATTCTCGAAAGCCCTGAAGACCTGCGACGACACGATGAATTGTTGCAGCACGTTCGCAACTGGGTGTTCCGCACGCAGGAAATTCGTCAGTACAAAATCAATGAAGATCCGGCAGGGGAGGGCGTCGCGATTGCCGAAGCCCTGGAACTGGAACAGCAAATTCAGAAAACTGTACGACTCAATCTTCAGCGAGTCGTACGCGCAACAATCAGCGGGACAATCGTGGCAGCGAAACGTGTGCCCGAGCCACCGCGCAATGAAGTGGATGCGATGAAGCTCGGCCGCTGGACTGGAACTCCACTGGACCCCGAAAACGCGGGCTGTCTGCTTGAGGCCGGACAGGAAATTGCCAGTCTCGCACCGTCTGAAAAACTGCACGCGGTGATGTACATCGATCAGGGTGACCGGGATGATCTGGAGGACGAAATGCCTCTGGAGATCAAACTGGATCATCTGGCGGATATCACATTTCTGACTCGCGTCGGTTTGATTTCTCCCAAGGGCGAAGTGATGGCACCAGAATCGCTGACAACTCGCTATCATGGTCCGCTGGCAACCAAAGCGAACCAGCAGGGACAGGAACAATTGGCGAGCACAGCATATCGGGCAATTGCCGAATTGCATTTCTCCGAGGACACGCAGCCAGAAGCAAATCTTCTGAGGCCGGGAATGAGGGGAAATGGGCGATTTATTATTTCCAATCGAACGGCAGCGTACTGGTTGTGGCGTTATGTCTGCGAAACGTTCCGCTTTCGCGTTTAGGTCGCAGTTCCCGGCCTTTTCCCAACGTCTGGGGAATGCAGGGTTCTAAAGATCCGAGAATACACGTCTGCGTTCTGTTAGAGTATCCTGCCAGACTTCCTATTTGCACGATGGCGTGTCGAGCGGTGGGACATCGCGCCGCTTTCGCCTTGTTTTTGACGGATACCACGTTTGCTCGTGGCTGGATTCTATGGAAAATCGCCGCCTTTTCACGTTTCTGATGATGTCGCTTCTGTTCCTGATTCTCTGGAACACCGTCATTGGTCCGAAATTCTTTCCGCAGCCGATAAAGAAAGCCAAAGTTGCCGATGCACAGGCGGCGATCCCTGCCGATGCAGTTCCAAAGAAAGTGATCGCTGCTGAAGCAAATGATCCCAAACTGCCTGTGGACTCAACAGATTCCGCCGAGGCCGCCACGGAACCAGTGATCCCGCAGTATGCGAATCAGGAATGCACACTCGGTTCCGTCGATCCGGAAAGCGGCTACGCCCTGTCGGTCCAGTTGACCTCTGCCGGAGCTGCGATTGAAAGTGTGCAACTGACATCTCCGCAATTTATGGATCTCAAGCACCAGGATCGGCACGCGCGCATTATTGGCAACAATCCGACGCCGGACAGAACTTTTTCAACCGCCGTTGCCGTGATCGATAAGCAGATCGAGACGGCAGGCCAGACTCTTGAGACGGCTCACTGGAACCTGGTCACTACCAGCGACGACGAAAACGGAGCCAGTGCGATCTTTGAGTACGAAGCTCCCGACAAGACTTTGCGAATTCGCAAAATCTACACGCTGCCGAAGCTAAACGTGACTGGCGCGGAACTTAAAAAAGCCTGGCGTGAAAACGCGGCATTCTATACGCTGCAGGTCGCGATCGAAATGACGAATCTGTCGGACAAACCGCAGAAAGTCGAATATGAAATGCAGGGACCGGTCGGGGTGCTGCTGGAAAACGAGGAACATACTTCAAAGTACCGCGATATTCACGTGGAGTTCATTGATGGCACCAAGGGTGTCACCTCACCGGCTGGCACTGTAAAGAAATACGTCGATACATTCGAAACCGATGCCGGACGCCCGCTTTCCCGGAAAGAACAGTTCGATTTACTTCGAGAAGAAAAAGAATGGACGTCTGCCTTTCGTTACGCTGGCGTTGATGTTCAGTTCTTTGCCGCGCTGATTGCACCGCTGGATGATCGTCCGGATGAAGTCCGATCGAATTTCGCAACCAAATGGATCGAACGCACGTTTCCGGTGCTGATCTGGACGGACCCAACCGAGCCGCGAAAATCCGACGTCAGTATTAGGATGGCTTCGAATCCGGTTGAACTGAAACCAAAAGGAGAAGGAGATTCGGTCACTCACAAGTTTGCCTTCTTTGTTGGTCCAAAGCGAAGTGAACTTCTGGACCAGGCACCGATGTCTGCCGGTCAGGTGCTGAACTATGGAATGTTCGGATTTGTCGCTCGCGGCATGCACTTCATGCTCAGCACATTTTACGGATGGGGAATGCCGTACTTCCTGGCAATCATTTCATTGACTGTTCTGGTCCGTGGCTGCATGTTCCCTATCTCGCGGAAGCAGGCGATCAGTGCGGCACGAATGAAAGAACTTCAACCCAAACTGACAGAACTGAAAGCCAAATACGCGGACGACAAAGAGAAAATGGCAAAAGCCCAGATGGAGTTGTGGCGGAAACACAATATCAATCCAATTGGTGGCTGTCTGCCATTGGTCATCCAGATGCCGATCTTCATCGGTCTCTACACAGCCTTGAATTCGGCAGTCGATCTGCGGCTGCAGAAGTTCCTGTGGATCAAGAATCTTGCCGCCCCGGATGCTCTGTTTGGTATGCCATTTAGTCTGCCATATCTCGGTTCTGATTTCAGTCTGTTACCGCTGTGTACAGTTGGCCTGTTCCTGACGCAGCAAAAGATGTTTATGCCACCGGCAACTGACGAACAGCAGGAAGCACAGTACAAAATGATGAACATGATGACTCTCTTCATGGGAGTCATGTTCTGGCATCAGCCAGCAGGATTGTGTATCTATTTTATCGCATCCAGTCTGTGGAGTATCGCCGAACGAAAGTTGTTGGGTTCTGGCTCGATGGTCCCGGCGTCCGGTCCTTCCGTGGAAGTGATTGAACCCGACGTGAACTCAAAGCCAGCCGCAAAATCCAAAGCTGGCTCAACTTCAGGCCAGGTACAGGATCGAAAAGTTCCAGGTTTTCTTCAGAAGCTGCTTGATGCCGCTCAAACCGCTCGTGATCAGGCCGATCAGCAGCGCGAAAAAGAAAATCGCAAAGGCAAAAAACGCTGAGCTCTTCTTTATTTCAGCCTCGTGATGACATCGAAATGCAACCGGAATTTTTCACGCTCCGCAGTGGAAGTTTGACTGCGACTGTTCGCCGCGACAGTGTCAAACTACTGAACTTATCCGAAGAGTCTTCCCATTCGGTCGCAGATCAGTGTCGCCACGCGCTGCTGTCGCCACTGGGACTGCCAGAGCTTGCTCGCTGCGTTGTTCCCGGTGACTGTGTTGCAATCGTGATCGATCCGGAAATACCCGGCGCGATCGAGTTGCTGAATATCGTATGCGAGCAATTTCAATCGGTTACGGACGATGGTCTCTCGCTTTCGCTGTTGCTTCCGCCGGATTCCGTGAACGCAGTCTCCAGTCACTTTGTCGAACAATTGCCTTTGCATCTGCAGCAACAACTCACGATCCATGTGCATGATCCCGGAGAGACTGCTCAGTTGAGTTACCTCGCGAGTTCGGCTGCAGGTGAGCGAGTGTACCTGAATCGTCGTATTGCCGATGCGGATCTTATTGTGACAATCGGGATGGTATGCTTCGACAGCCTGTTGGGTTATCGCGGAACCACCAGCGGAATCTTTCCTGCATTTTCAGATGCAGAAACGATTCTCCAGGCTCGGACTCAGGGCCATCCGGAACTCACCCCGGAACAACCTCGACCTTACCGTCAACTGATCGACGAAATCGGCTGGCTGCTGGGCACTCAGTTTTCTGTGCAGATCGTTCCCGGTCCTGGTGAGAATCCCCTGGCAGTTCTGGCAGGACTGCCGGAAGATGTGCTGACGGCTGGCAAAGTACTGGTCGATCAAACCTGGCGTCTGAAACCACGGAAACAGGTCGATGCGCTTGTGCTGTCGGTGCCATGCTGCAATTCCGCATCCGGATGGAAACAATTTGGCAATGCGATCGAACTCGCTGCTAAAATCGTTGAGCAGGACGGTCGAATCATCGCGGTGGCGGATCTCTCTGTCCCGGAAGGTCCAGGTGCCACGATGCTGCGACGCTGTTCTGATCCTGAAGAACTGCTGAAACCACTTCGTCGAGAGCCTTGTGTCGATTCGGTTGAGATCACGCAACTCATCGACACGCTGCGCCACGCGAGATTGTATCTTTACAGCACAATCCCGACGGACATCGTGGAAGATCTGGGTATGATCGCAATTGAAAGCGAGTTAGAGATACAGCGATTGACAGCGCAGGCACAGTCCTGTGCTGCACTTCCGAATGCCAACTATGCGTGGGTCGGGTAAGGATCTACACAAGTGCTTCGCGGTTGATGCAGTTCATCATCCAGTGATCCAGCATCCGAACCTCACTGCTGGTGGGATCGACGGGATGTTCAGTCAGTTCGACGTCAATTTTGCCTCCGGCGGATCGCAGCGTACGAACGATTTCGACATTGCGAGCCAGCATGTCGGCGGGGCAATTGCGAGACACGCTCATCAGGACCGGTTTTCCGCGAAGACCTGTCAGGCGGTCTGCTTTCAGGCACTCAGTCTTGCAGGCCGGGTCCAGCAGAATTCCGCCGGCAAACCATTCTGGCCGCTGAACCAGCATCTGCAGGGCGGCATCAGCACCATGACCAGAACCTGCCAGAAAAATGCGTTCACTGTGAATATGAAATGCCTGACGCAGGCGGCATGTCGTCACATGCAGCAAATCCTGAAGCGGCACCGAACCAAACTCCAGAGAAGAGACATCCCAGCGATTTCCGCCGGCTGTTTCGTGCGTTCTGTTGCCTCGCAACGCCAGCCCGATGTAGTTTTGTGAACTGACCGCAGACATGACATCTTCCAGTTGATCTTCGTCATTCGCATCGCTGTGAAACCACACGAGCAACGGGTAGGCATAACACTCTTCATACTTTTCGGGGACATAAATTGAAACGGGCCAGTCAGATTCGGCAACCGAACCGGCGTGCCGTGACGGGCAATCCGTAGACTGGCTCCAGGATTCGTACACTTCCCGCAGCTCTGTCGGAAGCATTTCCAGGTCAATATCGGGCAACAGAGATTCCAGTTCACCTGACGAGAACGACATGCTTCGAACACGATTGAACATGTGAATAACTTCCGTGATGTAGAAAAAGTTGTGTTGGGGAGGATGCATCAAAAGCAGGTTCGTTGAAGTTCATCCTGACCTTCATTGGAATTTTCACCTGAACAGAATAGATTCTGTCAGGATTTTTTTTTGGAAATCACCTGTCTGATTTCATTCAGAGGAAAGTGCTTTCCGGGACAGGCTGTCGCTTTCACTGAGCCGTGCCCCATAAAGTTTTCGGGAGTAATCCGATGTCGAACAGCGAGAGCCTTTACCAGTGCCTTCAGTGATTTCAATTGAGCCGTAGACGGAGGAGCGTTTTCAAAATTTCCGATCACACAGATTCCGATTCCTCGAGCGTTGAAAATTGCGTCGCCTGAATGAGCACCGTGAATCTGTTCCTTCCAGCGAAACGTTGGCTGCACAGTTCCATCCGGCATTCCACGACCGTTACCGATCAAAAAATGATAACCAATTCCGAGCCACCGATTTCCTTCCGCGTCCCTGCGTTGCAAATGCTGTTTGTGAATCGACTCCAGACTGCCGGATTCCGTACCTGAGTGATGCATGATGATATAGTCCCAGTCTGCTTCTTCGAGATCAGCCATCCATGACTGTATCGCGTCCTTTCGCTCCGTTTCACCGCTTGTTGCAGACAGGCCACGTGCTGCCGATCCGGGAATCATCCAGGCTCGCGATTCCTGAGCCTGAAGATTCTGAGCGTAAGACTGAAGTACGAATGCGAGATAAACAGCCAGACAAAACCAATCCCGCAGTTCTCGAAAACCAGCGACTACTCGAACATCCCGGATTCTTGCAATTACCATTCAGCTCATCCGAAAAATCCAGACACTTCAACTTGATTTGGGCGGGTGATTTCGACAGTCATTTTGTTGGCGATTCGCCTGCTCAAACGTGATTGAAGCCCTCGACTCTACAAGCCCCTCGCGATGGTGTCAATGTCCTGTGTCGTCAGGTGGTTTTGGCCGATTCCTCGAACGTCTCACGCGGTTAATTTCGCGAGGTTTACGCTGACTTTGACGGCGCTTTGTACGTCTTACAAACTGCCCGGTTCGCCTCGACCGCACCAATCGTTACAACCTCAGCGATTTCGACGTTTTCGGCCCGTCACAATTTAGATCCACTTCAGTTTTTCAAGGTGCGGGAACACTTCAGACGTTCAGAAGAGTCGTGTCCTTACTTTGGTGAACGCAGTGGGAGGCAGACTGGAACTGTGCAGAGTATTTTGGCATTCTGGCGGCGATTTCCGCCGAAAATCGCATGAATCATCCGGCAAGATTTTGCAGCCGTATCGTAGTTTTATAGTTTATGGTGGTCGCAGTTTGTCCCCAGGACCTGCATTTGGGGGCCGAGAATACCGTTTTTGGGGTGCCCGAATGAGTTTTCTCAGGTAAAAACACCGCAAAGCCTACCCAATTGCCGGGATTGTTTTCGACTCGGCACTGCTTCTCGTAAAATCCACTCACCGCGCAGCAATGGAATTCTTAGCCTGCTAGACTGCCTTGCCAATTTGACGATCAGCGATCATCAAACTGCGTGTTCGGGAAATTTCCTGTTTCCACACTGATGGGGATCAGTGAAAGTGCATTCAGGTTTGATGATTGTGGTAAGTGCTGGCTTCCTGGGGGAACTGGCACAGAAACAGGTTTTTCACTGGGTACATTCATGTCGCAAACTTCTCCGCGTGACGTCGTTATCACTGGGATCGGCATTTTTTCGCCACTGGGGATCGGGCGCGATGCGTTCTGGTCAAGCATCGCAGACGGTCGCACAGGTCTGAAGCGGGTGGAACTGCTTTCGTACGTCGGCACACCTGGCTGCATTGGTGGCGAAGTCAGCGACTTCAATGACGAGACCACAAAAAAACAACATCTCAAAACACTTCGCAAGAGCCTGAAGGTGATGTGTCGTGAGATTCAGATGGGTGTCGCGGCGGCGTTGCAGGCGATGGAGGATGCCGGGCTGGCACCCGGTGCCGTCGCTCCGGAACGCATCGGCGTCGGTTTCGGCGCGAACCTGATGTCCAGCCCGCCGGAAGTCCTGATCGGTGCGGCTATCAAATCGCTGACGGAAAAAAACGGGCATCCGGAGTTTGACTATGATCGCTGGGGTGAACACGGAATGTCGGGCATGGAGCCTCTGTGGTTGTTGCGTTATCTGCCAAACATGCCAGGTTGTCATATTGGCATCGCGCTGGATGCACGCGGTCCGAATAATTCGATCACTCAGGATGAAGCCTCGAGCTGCCTTGCGATCGCAGAAGCCTCCAACACGATTCGTCGCGACCGTGCGGACGTGATGATCACTGGAGTCACGGGAACGCGCCTGCACGCGGTAAAATCGTGCCACAGCAATCACTGGGATATTCTGGCGGATGGTCCTGCGGAGACTCGCGTACGACCATTCGATGCGCATCGCACTGGGGAAGCGCTGGCCGAAGCATCGTGCTGCCTTATCCTCGAAGCGCGGTGTCATGCGGAAGCGCGCGGTGCGAAGATTCTTGGAACCATCCTGGGATGTGGAGCAAGTGCGGTTGCCGGCCGTGACGGGCATCCTGACGAAGCGGCTGCCGTCTTCAATGCCGCGACGGCTGCAATGGCTCGCGCCGGCGTCTCCGCTCAGGATCTGGGGCACATCAATGCGTGTGCCTCAGGGCATCCCGCACGGGACCGATACGAAGCCGCTGCGTTGCGGCGAATTCTGGGCGATCGTGCGGATGCTGTGCCTGTGACCGCGCTGAAGAGCTACATGGGTAGTGCCGGAAGCAGTGCCGGGTTGTGTGAAATTGCGGCATCACTTCTGGCGGCTCAACACGGCGTGATCCCTAAAACGTTGAACTTCGCAACTCCGGATGCAGAGCAGCCACTGAACGTTGTGCATGGCGAACATCAAACAGCGTCCAATGGATTGTTTCTCAAGACAAGCGTCACTCGCGTGGGCCAGGCCAGCGCCGTGGTGATTCAGCCTGAGGAGGCCTGATCGGCTTCTGTCTCTGGATTCGTGGTGCTCACCGAATTCGTGGTGCTCGCCGATGCATCAACAGGCCAGCCCAGGGATCGTTGCAGCGTGAACTGGGCCACATTGTAGTCAGCAACCGCGCGCGTATATTCGCGCTGGGCGTTTGTCAGTGCCTGAATCGCTTGCAGGGCTTCGATGGGAAGCCCCTGTCCGTTTTCTATTCGGTCCCAGTTGCGATCGAAAGAATCCTGAGCCGCACTGACGGCTTCTTGCGCCGTCTGAATCTGCTGCCAGCGGGACTGAGCCTGAGCATGGGATTCAACAATTTCGCGGGCGACCTGATCCATCAGGGCAATTTGTTTAGTGCGAGTCTGGACGATACGAGCACTTGCTTCGCGGCGAGCCGCCTGTTCACCAAATCCAAGTTGCCTCAACTCCCAGTAAGCGACGGCATCCGCATCCAGTCGATCGCTGCCGTTTTGCAGACTGCTTCCGAGACCACCTGCCAATCCGCCGTAACTGACACCCAGCAGAACACTTGGGATCAGCGGCGCATAGCGTTCGCGATTGAGGCGTTCGACTGCCTCGCACACGAGATGCCGTGATTCTGAGATTTCCGGTCGATTCGAAAGCCCGATCGATACCAGACTTTGAGCCGATGACTCGTTGTCAACTATCGTAATCGGATGCAATTGCGATTCGCCCGGCTTCAGCAACTGAGCGTATTCCCATCGCACTTGCTGTGCCAGCCGTGCTGAAGCCACCTGAACGGCTTCGTCCGCGCGCTGCAGTTCGTTCTTCCGCATCGAGAATTCTGCGCGGGCTCGATCATGATCGGACGTCAGTCCTTCTCCGGCGGCTGCGAATTCCCGCGTGACTCGTGCCAGTTCCTGCGCTTGTTGCAACGCGACTTCTGCAACAGCATGTACCTGTGAAGCTCGCAATAACTCCACATAGGCCAGTGACGTTGCCAGGAGACTGTCGTTTGTGGCGGCTCGTGCGTTTGCATTCCGAGCTCGCATGGTCTGCTGAGCGATACGCGGTTGAAAAACGGCATCAGTCACATGAAACTGAGCCAGCACACCCGGAACGGCAGGGGAGCCTGCACCAACGGCATTCGCTCCAAAACCAGAGTAGAAGGAACCGCGACTGGTCTCAATCACATTCCCGGCGACGTCCTGAATTCGGCCTTCGTGCTTGTTGTAATTGGCCCCGGCTCGCAGCGAAGGCAGCCACAACACTTCCGCGCGATCCAGTTGAGCGCGGGATTCTTCGATTCGGGCATTCGCAAACGCAACCTGCGGACTCCGCCCGGCCGTCAGCATCAACGCAGTCGAAAGATCAATGATCTGCGGTGTTTGTTCGGTGGGCTGGAGAGCGTTGGACGATTGCTCCTCCGAGACATCGCTGTCGGCAGCGACAAGGGTGATGTTGCCGGAGGATGTTTCAGATTCTGTGTTGTCCGCTGTGTGGTTCTCGGAAACTTTGGAAACGGATGTTCGGGAATCACCTGTGGCTAACGCCGTACCGCTCACAAATCGATCGGCATTTGGCGCATATTCCGACCGGGCCACGCTGGCACTGTGGCAGCCTGCAGCGATCGACAAGCACAGCATTGCCTCCATGATGCGGCAATTTGGAGATAAAATGGCCATCCCTGGCACCCCGAGATCAGCAGTATCTGCCGGTTCTCACGCACGACATCCATGTCGCTCGCCGACCGAAAGCAGTCCTCAATCTGAACATCGGATTGGTGAACTCGGCATGATCAGTCTGCACGCGCCTCGCGGAATGACCGCTGTAAAGGGAGCAATCGGAGTTATCGTATTATTTATGCATCGTCGCTTGGCGAGCTACCGGATAGTAGGGCGTTGAGTGACTGCCAATTGATGACTTTGGAGAGGACTGGCCACGCACGGGTCAGTTTGAGGAATTGTCCCAGATCACGACAGACGGCACCAACGAGCATGCCAATCAATCCGAATCCGACCGACGCAATAGCGACACTGAAGCACAGCACAGCCGCCGACACAAAGACGACAATCATCAATATATGACCGCGCGCGGAGAGTGCAATCAGCGAACGAACTGACGGCGGCTGATGCTGAAACGACTGATACTGTTCCAAAAGTTTTTTCTGAAATGGCGTTATGGTGATGTCGTCGGCAGGCATTGGATTGGTCAGTGTCGATATGGTGAAAAACAATCACGAATTTAACAGGACTCAAAATCCATTTCAAGCGGTCGCGAGCCAGTCTGCGGTACACTTCCCCGCAGCGCCATGGAACTGTGTGCCATACACATCAAGTTAAGCGAGAATCAGGAGTGTTTGTTTTGATTCAGCACCGTGCCGTTGCATGGACCGCAGGGAAAGCTGACGGAAGTGCGAGCCAACAATCAGGGTGTGGGAATTTCGAGTTGCCGACAGATTACACGTGCCAAAGGGTCGGGAATCTCACGGTGCCGTGGCACCGGCACGCGATGGCCGTTTGCCGTGTTCTCGTATATCGAATGACTGTGGCCTTCCCGCCGCAGAACGCAACCATGTTCGCCCATATGTCGAATCAAATCCCGCCGCTTCATGGTGCTGGAGCAGTCACTTCCAGAGACAGTTGTTGACCTGTCTGCAGCAGAAGATAAATGGGTTCTTCCAGATCGGCGTCGATGCTGCTGCGCCGATCATCCGGCAGCGGCAGCGGTTCACCGCGTAGCAGATTTGTTTCTGCCATATCCCGCAACGCAGCCGCCAGCATTGTTTGCGCTTCTCTCAGGGTCGAGCCGCAAGCGACCGTGCCTGGGAAATCGAGCACTTCACCCAAACAGACACCATCTTCCCATTTATACGCAGATTTGTAGGTCAGCATTAACAGCTCCTTTTGTAAAACATCCTGGGGATCCAGGCGGCATTGACATTGTGTTTTGCAAATTCCTCTTCAGATAACGAATTCCGATCTACGCGGCAGACAATTGGCCGGACGAAGAGATCGTGCCTTGAAGTTTAGCGCCGGAATGCATCGGAAGCAATTCTCAGTGAACTCTGTGTTCTCCGTGGTGAAAACTGCGGTTCAGCACTTAACACGGAGAAGTCAGCAACGTGCAATTCAAACAACAGCCGCGTTCCCAGACGCGTGAATCGATGGCTTATTTCGGTGTCGATGTTTCCACAAGTTGACCGTCGGTGAATGCGGCGGCGTTGGCGGTGAGGATGGATTCGCTTCCATCCAGTCCGGTGATGATTTCGACATCGGTCGATGAACGAATTCCTGTTTGCACGGGCTTTCGAAAGATGCTGCCTTCAGACGTGACTGTGACGCAGAAGGACTGGCCGTCTTTCACAACAATCGCCGTCTTTGGCACTGACAAGACGTCGGCTCGTTCAGCGACAGTGAGTTCCACTTGAGCGTACATGCCAGGACGTAATGTGCCGTCGGGATTTGGGACGTCGATTTCACAACGCAGCGAACGTGTTCCGGATTGCAACGCCCAGCTTGTGCGAGCCACCTTGGCTTCGAATGTCATATTTCCCTGCAACGCGATTGTGATCTTTGCCGGGCGGCCCGTTTCAACGAGCGCCGCGTCGGCTTCAGGGACGTCAAGAAACAGTCGTACGGTGTCTGCCTGAACAAGGACAAACAAAGGAGTGTCCGCTGCACTTCGCGCAGGTTGAACCAGATGGCCGGGGTCAATGTGGCGTTCAGTAATGATGCCGTCAAACGACGCGGTGATCTGCAGATAGCTGCGCAGTGCGGCAACGCGGTCTCTATCGGCTTCCGCCACTCGCAAATGCGCTTTCACGGCCTGTACATCGGCTTGTGCTTTTTCGATGGCGACGGCCGCTTCGTGCGAGGATGCTTCAGCCGACTTCAGACGAGCGTCCGCTTCGGAACGACCCGCGTCGGCACTCTTGAACTGCAGTTCGGATTCTTCCATCAGTTTTCCAGTGACAGTTTTGGCATCAGTCAAAACTTTGATGCGGTCGAATTCTGATTTCCAGCGATCGTACTGAGCCTGTGCGCGGAGCTGTCCGGCGACGCATTCTTCAACGCCGGCTTGGGCGGAGACCTGCATGGACTCACAAACTTTGACAGCGGCTTCTGCCTGAAGGACTTCCGCTTCAACCTGTGCCACCATCGCGCGTTTTTGATTGAACTCTTCTTCAATTTCGGGCGACGACAGCACCGCCAGAATTTGACCGGGTTCCAAAATCTGACCATCCGCATTGCGTTTTGGTCCCGTGACTCGATCGCCGATATCAACCAGAACCCGATCCACATAACCGCCGATTTTGGCATGAATCGGCGTCGTGTGGAACGCTTCAATTCTTCCGGGCTGAGCCGTTTTTTGCGTGATTGTCATGCGAACCGGTTGCGTTGTGGCAACTTTCGGCAAGGCTGCGGCCGTCGATCCCGCTGCAAATTGGCTCTGAGGCAACTCCTGATTGCAGCCAGTAGTCATCAAGGTCGACCCGACGATCAGAAGCATTGTTCGGAAATCTTGACGCATCAATTTTCTCCAGTCGGCAGTTGATCGTGATCCAATGGATGTAATGAAAGCGAGGCCACGGATCGTCGTCCTTGAATCATTGCAAACACGGCGGGCAGAATAAACAGTGTCGCCACAGTTGCCGCCAACAGGCTTCCCATCACAGCGCGGCCCAGTGGAGCGGTTTGCTGGCCGGATTCACCCAGTCCCAAAGCCATTGGAAGCATACCTGCCAGCATCGCGCAACTGGTCATTAGAATCGGACGCAATCGCCCGACGACGGCGTTCTCAGCGGCCGATGCAGAAGACTCACCTTCACGTCGACGCTGTTCGGCAAAAGTCACGACCAGAATCGCATTAGCCATTGCCACACCCAGGCCCATGATCACTCCAATGAACGACTGAATATTCAAAGTAGAATGACTCAGCCACAACATCATGCCGGCTCCAGCCAGCACAGCCGGCGCGGCCGACACTGTGACCAGGGACAACCGGAACGACTGATAGTTTGCGGTGAGCATCAGAAAAATCGTCAACAGTGCCAACAGCAAACCGACGCCAAGTCCGCTCAGCATTTGTCGCAGCGGAGGAATCTGCCCGCGTAGTTCGTAAGTGATACGCCCGGCTTTTACTGGTGCTGGCTGGCCCGGAACAGCATTTTCCATAGCCACTTTGTCGGAGATGTCTTTCGCCGCGTCGTCATCGTTTTTGACGTGTTCAATCGCCGCGATGACTCGACCAGACACGCTGCCCAGATCGGCATCGGCGATGTTGGCTGTGAGCGACAATTCTCGTTTCATGTTGTAACGATCAAACTGCCCCGGCATCGTTCCCTGAGTGATCTGGGCGACGTCACGCAGCAACAAGGAGCTGCCGCCATCGCTGTTGAGCACAGGGATGGTGCCCAGATCATCCAGCGAGGACATTGCAGCCTGAGGAATCTCCACCTGCACCTGGTATCCAATGCCACTCTTTGGGTCGGGCCAGTAGTTGGGCATTAGGAATCGACTGGAAGAAGTCGCGGCCAGCACAGATCGACTGATCTGGCTTGCCGTTGCTCCCGAAAGTCCGGCCTTCTCACGATCGATTTTTACGTCAACCGTCGGGTAATCCAGTGCCTGCACTACCTGGATGTCACGCAGCGAGGAGATCGACGATATGGAATCCTGAACCGTCTTCAGAAACGCGCGGTTCTCCGCAATCGATCCGCCACGGACGGCGACTTCAATCGGTGTCGCTGAACCAAAGCTCATCACTTCGCTGACGATGTCGGCTGGCTCGAAGGAAAACCGGACACCAGGAAATTGTTCGGCCAGTGTCGTCCGAAGTTCGGCCTTCATCCGTTCGGTACTAATGCCGCTGCCTGGCTGAAGTGCAATTCTCAGAATCGCTTCTTCAGGACCACGAGAAAACTGATAGACGGCATTGACGGGAAACGACGCCGGAACCGTCCCGACATAGCCGAGCGTCAGTCGAACGTTCTCTGGACCGACAACCGCGCTGATGGTGTCCAGAACTTGTTTTGCAATCGCCTCCGTGGAATCAATATGTGTCCCGTCGGCAGCCCGCATTCGCAAGCGGAACTCACCGGCATCAATCGTCGGGAAAATTTCCACACCGATTTGACGCGACGCATGCCACAGGAGTACCCCACAGAGGCCTATGTATACTGGCACTGTGATCCAGCGTGCCGCAACGGTGAGTCGAACAAGCGATCGATAACTGCGGGCAAACACGTTTTCTGTGGACGCCGGACCATCTGCATCAGGCATGGCACTGTTCTTCTTCAGCAACCACACGCAGACGATCGGCACAAAAGTGCTCGAAAGCAAATACGAGCTGATCATGGCAAAGCCGACTGCCAGAGATAAAGGAGCAAACAGTTCGCGAGGTGCGCCGACCATAAAGAATGTCGGCACGAAGACCGCCAGAATGCAGAGCATCGCCAGCAGACGAGGTACTGCCGTTTGCTGATTGCCAGCCAGCACGGCGTGCGCAACAGAACGAGAACGATGAAGCTGCGTGTGGATATTTTCAATTTCTACCGTCGCTTCATCGACCAGAATCCCAACGGCCAGTGCAAGCCCTCCCAGAGTCATCAAATTCACGGTTTGCCCGGTGAGCCACAGTCCGACGATCGCCGACAGAATTGCCAGCGGGATATTCAGGACCACAACCAGCGCACTTCGCCAGTCTCGCAGGAAGAGCAGAACCATCAGACCCGTCAGGATGGCACCGAGAATTCCTTCGGTGGCCAGGCTGCGAATCGCGCGAGTCACATAGGGAGACTGATCGAATTCGAACGCGACCTGGATGTCGTCAGGCAGTTCTTTCTGCATCTTCGGCAAAGCATTGCGGATTTCGTTAATCACGTTCATGGTCGATGCATCCGCTCGCTTGGTGGCGAGGATGTAGACGGCTCGACGACCGTTGACCAAAGCATAGCCGGTGGTAATATCGGTCGCATCGTCGATCGTTCCAATGTCTCGCATGTAGACCGTCTGTTCGCCCGTCTTCAGCGGGATCTGGCCGAGTTCACGAATATTACGGACCATCCCGTTGGTTGGCACCGCAGGGTAGAATTCGCCCAGATGAATATTGCCGGATGGACTGATTGTGTTGCCCGTCGTAAGAGCGTTGATAACTTCGTCCGGCGAAATTCCGTAGGCTCGCAATCGATCCGGGTTGGCTCGAATGACAATACTGCGCGCAGAACCTCCGAATGGTGGCGGGGCAGAGACACCGGGCAAAGTTGAAAACATCGGGCGCACTTTGAACAACGCCTGATCCTGAATCTCCGCAATCGTTTTCGTGCCACTCGACAGCACCAGATAGCCGACAGGAACACTTCCCGTATCAAATCGCATCACAAATGGAGGAACGGTTCCTGGCGGCATCATCGAACGAGAACGATTCACATAGTTGATCGTTTCGGCCATCGCCTGTGCCATGTCGGTACCAGAATGGAACTGCAGCTTCATCAACGCCGCGCCCTGTACGTTGCGACTCTCCACATGGTGAATGCCGTTGATGTAGAGGAAGTGGTATTCGTAGTAGTTGGTGAGCAGCCCTTCCATCTGCGCAGGATCCATGCCGCCGTATGGCTGGCACACGTAAATCACAGGCAAATTCAGTGCGGGGAAAATATCGACCGCCATCCGTTTCAACGGCAGTTCGACACCACGTTCTCGCAGCCAGCTATCAACGCTGGAGGGCCTGATAACGCTGAGTCCGGCCATCAGCATCGCCAGTATCAGAACCATCACGGTCTTAGGGCGACGCAGGGCAAAATTGATTGGATTCATGAAATGCTCAGGCGACCAGAACTGCAGTTATGCGGAAGCAGGTCAGTGTAGGCACCTGGTTTGGGGGTTGGAAAGCACCAATACAATTGTTTACCAGCAGAATCTGCAGCCCCCGCGATCGGCACACTCGTTACAACAGTCACAGATGTACGTCACACTTCGCACAATTGTCAGCACCAGTCTCTTCAAAGCATCTGTCAGACGCGATACAGCCGATTAAATCCGAACTGGCAATGATCGTAGTATGCCGATCGACGTGATTGCGACGAATGCGATGGTGCTGCAGACAGCCTTACCGTCAGCGTTTACGCAATCGAAATGATCGGCGAATCAACTGGCGTCTGTGGGGCCGAGGACTCGCGGACAATGGGAGTGATAGATGTTTCGGAACTCATGGATGAAACTGGTCTATTCATTTTTCCTCCTGACCATTGCCAGCCCGGTCGTTGCAGACGAAATGACGGACCTCAAAGCGCGCCTTGACGCCATTGAAGCCGAAAATGCAAAGCTCCGCGAAGACCTGAACGCAGTTGCGACGTCAGAAGAAAAACTCGTCGGCAAGATGTCTGACCTCAGCAGTGCGATCGACAACACAGAAGACGCGAAAGATCTGAAGATGGAAGACCCACTGGCGATGTTCAGCAAGTGGAATAATGGCTGGGAAGCGTCCACAAAGGACAAGCAGTTTAAATACCATGTTGGCGGTCGCGTACAGTTCGACGCCGTGTTTCTGCAGGATAGTCCGAACGCATTTGCCGGGGCTGGAGGCTTCGGCGACCAGGATTCCGTTAACTTTCGCCGTGCTCGCTTGCGAGCTGATGGCACGATGTATGGCACAATTGATTGGGTTACCGAGTATGACTTTGTTAACAATGTGAACGTTGATCCGACCTCGACAGCTTCCGAATCAAACGTATCAGATGTGCCAGCGCCAACGGACTTGTGGGTGAACTTTCGAGAAGTGCCGATTGTTGGGAACATTCGCGTAGGTAATGTTAAGGAACCAATCGGATTCGAGCACTTAACGAGCAGTCGCTATCTGGACTTCATGGAGCGATCATTCAATCAGGATATTTTCTACGGTGCGTTCAACAATGGATTTACCCCCGGCATTTTGTTCTTCGACAACTGGAGCGAAGACGACCGAGGAACATGGTCAACCGGCTTCTTTAAGAATACCACGAATGCTTTTGCGTATGGCATCGGTGAAGGTGAATATGCCTGGACCAGCCGCATATCATATCTTCCATGGTATGAAGACGAAGGGAAGTATTTGATGCACGTCGGAGTTGCTGGAAGTATTCGGGATCCAAACAACGCCGCGACTCGCTATCGAACACGCGGATCATTGCGAAACGGCCCGGCAGCCCTTAATCCGTCACTCGCCAATACGGGAACATTTAGCTGCGATCAAGTCGATTTCGGTGCTCTGGAATGGGTCGTGCAGATGGATTCGTTGCTGTTGCAGACGGAATATACGTGCGCATGGAACAAGAACAGTGTCGGCAACGGACTGAACGGGGGTGCTCCGGCTGGCACACAATTAGGAAACGTGTTCGTCTATGGCTGGTACGCTGAAGCGTTGTACTTTCTGACCGGCGAACACCGAGACTACGAAAAGAAATCCGGAGCGTTCGGTCGTGTTGTGCCACATGATAATTTTGGTTCAAAATGTGGCTGTGGAGCATGGCAGGTTGGTGCTCGTTACAGCATGGCGAATCTGATGAACTCTGGTATCAATGGTGGACAGGCTCAGGACGTGACCCTTGGTTTGAACTGGTTCCTGAATCCAAACATGAAGATTCAGAGCAACTACGTTTATACGATGCGGGATACCACAGTTAGTCCTGGTGGTGGTGACTATTCGGGATTTGGTACACGCCTTGCCTGGGACTTTTGAGACCTGCGAATGCAGGACGTGTCGAGAGTCTGCGGCGGCTTACAGAATCATCACTTCAACGGCAAGCCATCGATTGGCTTGCCGTTGGTCGTTAGTATCTGAATTTCATGCGCGCGGTGTGGGCCGGTGTAGGTCCAGACGACCTTTTTGTCCGGTGTCACTTCGAACACTTTGACTGGCTTTTGTGATGCATAGCTGGCGATCACAGTGTTTCCGTTCGGAAGTCGCTGAGCTCCGCAGGGATCGGCAAATGGTTTCAGATCCCGGAAGTCGTCATTGCTGACTTTCCAGATGACTTTGCCATCAGCATCCATTTCGACGGTCTTGTTTCCATGAGTCAAATTGATCAACGTGTGACCGTTGGCAAGCCGGATCGCGGTGAAGGGCCAGTTCTCTGCAGCGCGTCCACCCAGGTCCGGCAGGTCGGTTGCGAATTGCCGGACAATTTGACCATCCGGAGCGTATTCCTTGACCTTGAATGCAAGTAGATGCGGGACAAGGTAGTTGCCATTGGCCAATTTGCGTGCCATACGAGTCTGCATGTGACCGTTGTCGGTTTCCGGCTGCAGCGGCACTTCCACAACGATCTTGCCCTCGGCGGATACTTCCAGCAACCGCGGCTTCTGGCCGAGTTCCGTGATCAGCGTGTTTCCATTCTCCAGTCGTTGAACCGTACCAAGTTCGGTGTTGTCGGCCGACTTCTTGTAGCTGAATACAACTACGTTTTCGCGAGTTAATTCCTTCACTTCATTGGACCACGCGATTAGTGCGTTGCCATTCGGCAAAATAAAACCGTCCCGCGCACCGGCGTCGCCGGAATTCCAGATTTCTGAATCATCTTCTCCGATGATTCCCGTAAAAGACGGCCCTGCGATGAAGAACGAATGCTTGATCGGCTCGTCAGCACCCGACGTGCGGCACGTCTCGCAAACGATGATCAGCAGAATCACTCGGCAGATTGAATTGAAGAGGTTGTTCATGGGCAGTTTTCGTGTGAGTAATAGAATTTCTACGGCGAGCGGCAGGACGTTAGTCCTCCGATGCGTTGACGCTACAGTCCCGGCTTGGGTGGCTTTGCCGGTTCTTTCCAGGGATCAACACCTGTTGCTTTAATTCGGCGTTTGAACACACCTTCTCCGCAAGTTGCGTACAGAATATCCCTATCCGAGCCACCAAAGGTAACATTCGACAGCCAGCCGTCGCCGGGCTTGTTCAGAATGAGATTGACGCGACCGAGCTGATCCAGCACCTGCACGCCCAGCGTTGTCGTCACATACATGCGGCCTTCTGTATCAACCGCCATGCCATCGGCCCCTGTCTGCAGATGATCGGTCACATGCAGCCAGCCATACTCCTGTTTCGACCCCAGTGCTCCGTCCGGTTGAATCTGCCAGGAGTAGCAGAAACGGCCTCGCGTGTTAGCGACCGTCAGCAGTGTCTGATCGGGAGACGTCATGATGCCGTTCGGAAACTCAATCCCGCTATCGACCTCTTTCTTTTCGCCTTTGATGGTGAAATAGAAAACCTTCTTGTTGTCCGGATCGGTGCAATAACCCGTCCCGTTACTCAGCAGGACCAGGTCGTTTCCTTTGATGCCGTCCACGACGACGTCGTGGCGTTTGCCGTCTGCTGAATAACGCACAATCTGCCCATCCGCATGTCGGCAGGCGTAAAGCAGTCCATCGGGACCGAACATTAAACCGTTCGCAGCGCCGGAGTTTTCGGCGAACACAGTCACCTGACCCTCGGCACTCACCCTGTGAATGCGATTGTTTGGGATATCCGTGAAGTACAATTCACCGGCATCGTTGACGGCTGGTCCTTCTGTGAACTTGTGACCGCTGCTCACGAGTTGCCAGTCTTCGCCTTCGATCACCAGATCCGTGCGTCGTTCTTTGGCTTTGCCAATTTTGAGCGGTTCCGGGTATCCACGCCAGGTCCAGCGCAGAGCTTCCGGTATGATTGCCGCGCTGTGTTTGGAGTTGTGGCCACCTTCGCCCCAGATGTGGGTGACGTCGTAGCCGGAATACTGAAGAGCCGATAACATCGCCTGATTCGCGTGCCACCAGCTTCCTGCGTAGATGTCCAGATCGCTGCTGCCGTCCTGCAGAAAAATTCGCAGCGGCTTGTTTTCCGTTTTGCGGATCAATCCCGGAAACGCATCACCACCTCGCAAGGCTACGAATGTGCCGACCGTGCTGATCACTCGGCGAAATGCGTTGGGACGTTCCCATGCTGCGTTGAACGCACAGATACCGCCAGAGCTGGCACCGGCAAGACATCGGTCGTCCGGGTTCACACTGAACTTCCAGGTCTTCGCGACTTCCGGCAGGAGTTCGTCAATCAGGAATTTCGCATAGCGATCGCCGAGACCATCGTATTCGAAGCTGCGATTGAAACGAGGCTGAGCGTCCACATTCGCAGCAGGAACGCTGCCGTGTCCAACAAACAGCCCCAGTTGGACGGGGACTTCACCTGAATGAATCATATTGTCCAGTACGGTCGGCAATCGCCAGGTCTGCGCCATGCCGAGACCATCCTGAACGATCATCAGGCAGGGCGGCTTTACGGGATCGTACTGGGCCGGGACATAGACCCAGTATTCTCGGACAGTGCCCGGAAATATCGAACTGCGGAACTCAAATGGACCTTCGACTTTTCCCTGTGCGACGCCGTCCTTTACCTCTGCTTCCGGTGGTACAGGATATTCGTCTTCCATCGCGCTCGTCGAATCCATGACGAGTATCGCAGTCGCAAGAACGATAAAGAGCAGGCTTAGCAATCGATGCATGGTGAATCGGTTTCCTTGCTGAAATGGAGATCGGGCAGCGTTTCGTCGATTTTGCAGGGTTGATGATTCATATGCGAAAATCAGTACGATCGCAATGGCCTGCCATTCTGCAGCAAAGTCACTACAATTTTTGGCAGCGTTCAATGGCTTTTGAACGATCGCCTCCAAACTGAACCAGGAGGATCTTTATTCCGCGTTGAACGTATGCAGACAATTCACAACCCATGAAAGAATTACCGATCCCTTTGACGACCGAGCAACGGAACGGTTGTGTGGCCATCGGAAACTTTGATGGGGTTCACCTGGGCCATCATGTGATGCTCTCGGCACTTCGAGAACTGGCGGCGGAGCAGGGGACTCCGGCGGTGGCCGTCACATTCGATCCTCATCCGATCGCCATCCTGCGTCCCGAGTTTACTCCGCCAATTCTGACGACTATTGACGATCGGATTGAACTGTTGCTTGCCGCCGGAGCGGATTCAGTCATCGTTTTACCGGTGACAACGTCGCTTCTGGAAATGACGGCCGAGCAGTTCTTTCGCGATGTCATCCTGCAGAGGTTTCAGGCGAAAGGTGTGGTGGAAGGCCCAAATTTTCGGTTCGGTCATGATCGAAAAGGTGACACGGCGATGCTGCAGGGATTCTGCGAGAAAGCATCCTTGCCGTGCCGGATTGTGAGTCCTGTGGAAGCCAGCGGACAATTCATTTCATCCAGTCGTATTCGTGAACTCATCTGCAGTCGATCCCTGCGCCAGGCGACTCAATTGCTGGGGCACCCGTACCGAATGACTGGTATTGTACGACGCGGAGCAGGTCGCGGCATCGGGCTGGGTTTTCCAACGGCAAATCTGTCAGAGGTTGCCACGCTGCTGCCGGCACACGGAGTTTACGCCGGGCACACAACACTAAACGGCACGCGATATCCTGTGGCCGTGAGTATTGGTCCGAATCCGACGTTCGGCGAACACCGCGAAAAAATCGAATGCCACATCGACGGCTTTGCTGGTGATCTCTATGACAAGATGCTGCAGGTCGATTTGCTGTCGGAAATCCGCCCGCTCCAGTCATTTGATTCTATCGAACACCTGATACAGCAGATTCGTGATGACGTTGAGACGACGAGATCGATGCAGGTTCCGTTTGCTTCGCGCGATTGACCGAACATTGACGGAACACAGTTTGGAACACTAATCTTCACTGATCAGCGCTAATAGTCGCAGTAAGAAATGGTTGCTGCACTTCTGGCAATGATTAGCGTAAATTAGCGAAGATCAGCGTTCCAAACTTCTTATCCTGCAGCAAGACAATGCCTCAACTTCCATCTCTGACCGATGCAGAACGCGCTCGTTATGAGTGGCAGATGTGGACACCGGATGTCGGTGAGGCGGGGCAGCGAAAACTGAAAGCCACCAGTGTTCTGGTTTCGCGGCTCGGCGGAGTTGGTGGCACCGTGGCGTATTACCTGGCCGCCGCAGGTATCGGAAAACTTGTGCTGGCTCATGCAGGCGACGTGAAACCCAGTGACCTCAATCGGCAACTGCTGATGACAACAGACTGGCTGGGGAAACCTCGAGTCGAATCGGCGACACGGCGTCTGAACGAACTGAATCCGCATGTCGAAATTGTGGCAATCAACGAGAACATCACTGACGCAAATGCCACGACGATCGTACAACAGGCAGACATCATCGTCGATGCAGCACCGTTGTTTTCCGAACGGTTTGCGATGAACCGCGCTGCGGTCGAGCAGGGCAGGGCACTTATTGAAGGGGCGATGTTTGATCTGGATGCTCAACTGACGACAATCATTCCCGGTTCCACGCCATGTTTGAGATGTCTGTATCCCGTCGATCCACCGCACTGGAAACGTGAGTTTCCTGTGTTCGGAGCGGTCTCCGGAATGATCGCAGCGATGGCTGCGCTGGAAGTTATCAAACTCGTCACCGGAATCGGTGAACCGTTGAAGAACAGAATGCTGCACATCAACTTGAGGACGATGGAGTTTCGCAAACTCCCGATCGTCAGAGATGATCAGTGTCCGGTGTGCCGGAACGCGGGTTAGATATCATCTAAAGAAGTGTGCCGCTGGCGAGTTGTTGACTCAATGAGCGTCAATGCGTTCGCAGTCAACCTCCCCCAAGCGGAGCTTCAGGGGGAGGTCGGACAAGCGAAGCAATGTCCGGGAGGGGGCTGTTGCTGCACGATGTTCGATCACTCACGACTGACACAGAAGCGAACGTTGATCCAGAATTCTTAACTCGCGGTGGCCCTCCCCCGGGCCATTGCTTCGCTCGGCCCGACCCCTCCCTGCCTTCGGCGGGTGGGGTTGAGAGATGAAATCGCACGCCGTTCCGCTCGCCTGCAACGAAAACAGGGGCGGCTGAAAATTCAACCGCCCCTGTGAGTTTTAAACGCTCTCGAACCAGCCAGCCTCATCAGGCATTATGGCAGGAACGGAGCGAATCCGATGTTCGGGAACAGTGGATCCGCTGCAGCTCGCACGTTGTAGTTCGTGCCACTCCGTGAGAAGTTGTCGTTGATGTCCTGAGTAATCCCGAAGTTCTGGAAGACGTTGTTCGGGTCATTCAGGTTCGGCCCGTTTTCAACCTGGAACAGGTCGGCTCGACGTCGAAGAACATTGATGTTCCCGAAGAATTGGGTCTTGAGCGGATCTGCATTGGTATAGGTTGCTCCCAGGCCCAGATTGTCCGTTGGAATTTCGATGTCACCCCGAGCAAAGGCATCGATCTGATTGCCGAGATTATTCTGGAACCGTACATCCAACTGAGCCGTGTCATCCAGATAGATAAAGTCGCGTGTTCCGTCACCGGTATTATCGACAGAATCAAACGTCTGGCCTGCTGACAGGAATGAAGCCGTTCGGAAGTCTTCTTCGAGATTCCCGCCGAAGGCGTTGTTCTGAATATCTGCTGCGACATAAGAGCCGGTGCCCACTTTGATAAACAGACCTTCGCCGGTGACTCCCCCGGTCCCGTTGCTCTGTATTGTGTTACCCGTCACTGTCAGGAAGCTGTTCTGAACCGTTCGCAGGTTCAGATAAGGAGCCATGTATTCAGTGTTCCCATTGACACTGCCGGCATTCAGAGCCAGGAACTCCGGCCTGAATGGGCTGTAGTTCTGGTTATCCAAACCCGTCACCGGTGGATCCGGGAAGTTCGGCAGGTACACAAAACGACTCTGATTCATGTCGGAATCCGCACGATAGAAGATCCCTTCCTGACCGTTGCTGACAATGGTATTGTTGGTGAATGTAACCCGCACTGGATCAAACACCGGACTGAGGGCGTTGAAACGATCCCGCTCGCCAGCCGCACCGGTCAGCAGAATGTTAGCACCTTTGCGAGTATTCTGACTGATCGTATTTCCGCTGATGGTAATCTGAGGAATCGCTCCATCTTCGTTCTCGCCGCCACTGAACGACACAAACGGGTCACTGAAATCGGGAGGCACAGAGGTGGTAAAGTCGACATCTCCCGGTGCGATTCCAACATCGGCACCACCCAGCAGATTCACACTGATCCCATCTCCGCCATTGCCTGCGGCGATGCCATTTCTCAAGCCCCCAATCGTATTCCCTACGATCGAGATGATTGGTCGCGGAATACGAGCTGGTGGACCAAGAATGGTTCCTTCCTGCCCGGTAGCCGTGATCGCGATACCATCGTCAGCGTTGGATTGAATGATATTCCCATCACCCGCTCCGGTTCCACCGACAATCAGCGTCGCTGTGGCGTTGTCGTGGAAGTTGGCCTGAATACCGTCACCATCGACGACATCGATATCAGCATTGCTGTTGGTGTCTTCACCTGGATCCAGCACACCGTTGCCATTCAGATCTTCACCAGGATCCAGCACACCATTGCCGTTGCCTGCGGTGTTTTCTGTCACACCGGCGATGCTGTTTCGAATGATAGTTTTTGTGACTCGCACAGTTCCGTCGGATGTTCCACTGGAATTCCACCGGATACCGTTGCCACCTGCTACTGTGCCGTTGCCATCGATTGTCGTCTGACCGGTTGCTGAAGTGATCAGGATATCCGACCGACCACCGGTCGTATCAATCCGCACGCCATCTCGGCCGTTGCGAGAAATACTCGAGTTACCGTTCGTATTCGCACCTGCATGGGGAGACGTAATTCCCGGAACAGTTGTGCTGGTGATTTCCGCAAGAACTCGGGAGTCTTCAGTTGCCACCAACTGCACACCATCCACACCGTTTTCGTTGAATGTGTTGCCATCAAAGATTGAGCGGCGTCCAGGAGGCAAACCAACGGTTGGATCGCCAAACGATGAAAATTGAGATGTCTGAACAATCAGACCGTTCTGGGCATTGCCGTTGAAGCTGCTGTTAGTCACATCGCCGATCAAAGTTGCGTTGCCGCGAACTCGATAGCTGGCTCCATTCAGACCATTGTTGTTAAACGTACTCTTATTCACTGTGACCGAGTTGGCTGTTCCGCTCATAGGCTGATTTGGATCAGTTCGATCCGCTCCCTGAGCTTCCACGTGCAATCCGTCGCCAGCGTTCCCTGTCGCGGTCACGTTTTCAATAGTTGCGAGCAGCAAAGAGGAGTCCGAACGTCGGAGATTGATTCCATCACCGTTCAGGCCTGCATCGGGACCATCCGTGGTATTTGTAATGACCGCGTCTCGAATATTGACGTTTGCCCGCCCGTTTCCAGAGACCTGGACGCCGATTCCGACGTCTCCGTTCGCATCAAATGTATTCGCATCAGCGACTGAAGTTCCTCCAACTGTAAGATTCAGAACACTGTTTTCAACCACGGCTGGCAGCATCGGAGGATTGTTGTTTGCCCCGTTCAGGTTGGAAAGAATCCCGCCACTCGCATTCTGCGAAATTGTGTTGCCAACGACCACAGCGTTGATAACGCCCTGGCTTGTTGGAGAGACATCGTTGATGGTTCGAATCCCAGCACCTTTGTTTCCCGTGATGGTGTTTTTGGAGATCAGACGATTGCTGGCTGTGGTGCCGAAATCGACCGTCCCGCCATTGTCCACATACAGCCCGATTCCGTTGGCACCACCGCCAACAATGGAGTTTCCAAGGATTCCGCCTCGATTGACCGAGCCGCTCCGGGCGATGATTTCGACCCCATCACCCGTACCGGATGTGCCATTGTTGCGGACGGTGTTGCCCTGTGAAAAAGGAAGGCCGGCCAACACGTTGTTGGTTGTACCGCCAATTACAGAAGTAATCGAAGCTCCAGCCCCATTCGACGTCAGTGAGATCCCGCTCGCACGGCTATCCGTCACAGTGTTGCCCTGAATGAGGACATTTGAGGCAGTGGCATTGTCTGATGCAGCGATAGAGATTCCATTGCCGAACGACTGCCCAACTGTATTATTGATAAATCGTCCCTGATGAAGCACAGCATTGTCAGAAAGTTTTACGCTCAGCCCATCAGCTCCAGCAATTGCATTTCCTGTTGAAACTGTTCCGTTACGGGCTTCGAAGACATATCGACCGAGAACGCCGCTGTTCAGGCTGTTCTGAACCAGGCTTGTTGCGGCCGGTCCTGAATCCAGAAAGGCACCCGGAACTGAAGATCCAGGCAATTCAAACGCGGCGCTGACACCGTTTGTATAACCGACGCGGGCTGTGCTTCCGCCCAGACCAAGCGCATTGCTCCCACTTGCTTCTCCTGCTTCCCATCGAATCTGGTCGTAGTTGAATTCGATATCGAAGTCGCCAGCGTTGACATCAGACCGATCGACCAGCACGAGCTGAAACGTATTTGTGGGCAAACCCTGATTTGTACCAAAGACAGAGAAGTGTCGAACGTCATTGTAGTCGACTCCAAATGCCTGACGACCGTCGACCGTTCCATTTCCGTAGGTCACGAGATTGCCAAGCCGTGTATCAACGTCGGCAAAGAACGGAGCGATCATCGGAGTCGCTGTCGTCAACAATGGAAAGGGAGTGTAAGTTGGAAGAGCACCATTGAAGGACACATTGCCGTTGGTATTGACGGTCAAATCATTGAAGACCTGGCCAAAGAAGTTCATCGTGAATCCCGTGTTAACCAGACCGGTCGATCCGTCGTCGTTGGCGGCCAGATTATTCTGATTGAACCCGGCTCGGATTATGTCGCCGCTCGACGCCGTTCCAAACGCAAACACGGTATTGTTCAGGGCGTTAATAGTAGCTTCTGCTGTGCCAGTCAGATTTGCTGCGGCTCCGCCTCCAAGATTTCCAATGAATTTGTTGCCCAGTGCTGGAGTTTCTCCTCCGATGTCAAAGAAACCTGTGCCGCTGCCATCACCAAAGATACACAATCCGACCACAGAATTCCCGGTATAGGTGTTCGATACAATCCCCTGATCCAGAATACCATTGCCGTTCAGATCTTCGCCTGCGTTCAGTGCAAAGTTCGAAACGTCTAACACTCCGTTTCCATTCAAGTCTTCACCGGGATCCAGAATGCCATTCAGGTTCAGGTCTTCCGTACGATCTTCGGTCACCGCTCGGAATATCCCTCCATTGCGATAATGCAGGAAGGCACCGTTTTCACCGTTGGTGGAGAATGTGTTGTTTCGCATACTGACAAGATTGAAGAGACCACCGTCGGTTTGGCCAAAGAATCCGTTAGCCGCATTTCCACTGGATGTGTTGTTTTCCACGAGGGCATTGATGGTCGAGCCCGTCTTTCCCTTTACGACGATGCCGTTCCCGACGTTTGTCGCTGTGTTGTTCGGAGTTGTGTTATTCGTAGTGGTGTTGTTTGTTATGCCTGTAGCACCCGAATCATAGACATACTTGCCTGTTGGCGTGGCCGGGGCTGGCGTGATACCGTTGCGGTGATCGGCGTTCAAAGTGCTTCCGGCATTCGCAATCACACTTAAACCGGCCGTCTGATTGTTTGTTGCAGTATTGTTCGTCAACAGAAGATTTGCGGTCAAACCACCAGCGACGGTCATATCCAGACCATACTTGGAACGGATACTTGACGTCACCGGTCGTCCAGTGAACGTATTGCCATCCACAATCACTCGACCCGAAACATCCTGTAGACTTGCTCCGACAACGTAGTTCGAGAACGTATTGCCTCTCAGATTGACGTTGGTGATTGGCAGAGGATTTGACACACCGTTGCCAAAGATCGTTCCGGCGGCGTTCGATGCATCAAACCGCATTCCGACAATGGTGTCGTTGTTCGCCAGTCGCACCACGCTGCCGCCAGCCACCATGTCCGGTCGCGTCAGCAGTGGTCCCGGTCCGGTTGCTCCCGTACCTGGGATGAAGAACGGTGTCGTTCCCACACGGAACAATTCGTAATCATTGTTCGCGGAAATCAACGCCTGATCATCAAACAGCGTGAGACCTCCGTTGACTGTCAGGTTCGTCCCGGACGCATCATCACGAGGCGTGACTCGAAGTACGTCGAATGCCGGAGAATTTGCGGCGGCACCTAGCTGCATCGTATGGAAAGGATCTTCGAATGTCCCCGACCCGGTGCCGGATGCTGTGGAATTCGGATCGACGTACATCAGGTTGTAAGCCAAACCAGTCGCGGAGTTGATGCACGCTTCTGCGTAGGACGTGCGATCAATATTCGTATGAATTCGGTTGTTTCGATACACCGGATCCTGCAATCGCTCTCGCACTGGAGAATCACGCAGAACCCGACGATTCCTGTAGTTTGGGATGTCGTACTGCAGACTCACCCAACTGTTCATGCCGAATGTGCGGTCCGTCGTCAGATACGTGTTCACGCGCAGGCTTTGCGTGATCAGTGCCTGCCAACGCGCCTGAAAGCCCGGCGCGTCCTGGCCATGATTGTTGGTCAAATAGTATCCGCCGAGGTACATGTTGATCCCGTATTGTCCCAGGATCGGAAGTGGTCCACCGACCTCAGCATCAAATCCCGAATACGCATTGTCACGAACCTGGTTCCGTGTACGGAAAACATTATTCCCGCCGAGAAACAAGTCTCCAACCAGATTGCTGCTTAGCAGTCTGGAATCCGTTCCGGTGACAAAATATCCATTGGCACGGAAGTCCAGATATTTGCCCAGCGACTCGACGCCCGCACCAAGCTGATACCAGTTTCCGTTGCCATATCCTCGGTCAAAGTCGCCATAAGCGTTCCAGCCAAGAATTCGATTCGTCGAAGAATCGTAGTTCCGATAGATCGTGCCAAGGTTGACCAGAGGATCTCCATTATTGGTGACCGATGCAGAGATGTCGCCAATCAGCACATTCGTATTAGGGATGATATGGTACGGAATCCGAGCGTTGAGACGCTGGTAGGACTGCTGGTATCCCAGTCCGTCGCCGATGTTCGTTTCGAACATCATAATTGGCCCAAACGGCTGCGCCCCCTGATAGGCCGAAGATGGCAGTTGCTGCGTCGCTCCTCCGTTTGACTGCTCGAAATACGGCGCGTACGGAGCTGGCTGGGGATACACACCCATGTAAGGTTCCGGTGTTCCGCCGTCTAACGTTGCGACTCCTGACATTACTGGATCAGGCATCGGTGATACGGCAGATTCTGCCATAGGCGGATGCGGTTCCATCCGGAGAACACCCGGCTCATCGCCGGCAGATATACCTGCGGCTGTGATCAGAGCGAGGCTGCTGACAATGAGTGTGGCCGAGGCAAGAATTCGTGTGGGTTTCATCGATTGTTCCGATCGAGCCGTTCTGAGAATGTGCGCCGGATGTACCGGCAGTGACGGTTACTCTTCTGGATCGGACTTTGGAACCCTGTTCGTTGAGTGAAAATATGCCGGATGTGCGGATCATTCCGAATCTGTCGGTCGTATCGCGAATCGCATCCGTTGAGAAGGCAATTGCGCGAGTGAAAACGCACTGCCCAGCGGCAGTTTCTGCCGAAGGATGTTCGATCCGTAGGCCGGACCAAGGTCGCATGTTGCCAGAGCATCGCTCGCTGAACAATTCGTCGTGGACAAACATACGATTCGCTTAAAGCACGCTACGAAAAAAGCCCGGCATCTTTCGACGCCGGGCTCTATCTGCTCAATGAGACAAGCACTTATGAGTTGTCAAACGAATGTTGTCAAACGAATAAACTGCAGTCACATGCGTATTCGTCTGTCCTCATTCGGCTGACCATGCTTTGAGGCAATACTCTGCCCGTCTACAGAGTCCAGCCTTCGCGGTATTCGCGTTGCACGTACTTGTTGAGTTCCGGCAGGTTCGTGCTGACAAGGTTCTTCGCATCCCACTCAATCCGCTGGCCTTCACCGGCGCGAACGGCCAGATTGCCGACGAGAATCGTCTCAGTCAAACGGCCTGCGTACCCGAAGTTCGACATCGTGCCGGGTTTGTACTCTCCACGGCACGTCTGAACAAACTCCCACTTCTGGCGCTCGTCGGTGCCGCCTTTGAATGGGATACGCGGTATCGAGGGCTCGGGCTTTTTGAAGTCCGTATATTTGTCGGCTGGCAACAGCGAATAAGCCGCACCGTAGTCGTTTTCTGAAAGCAGCATGCCCTTGCTGCCAACAACCAGAGCTGCGCTGGTTTTTTTGCCGCCAGCTTTCTGCGCATCAATGCGTTTTTGGAAATTCTCCGGCAGTTGCGCGATCAACTCGTCCGAGGGCAAGTTTCCGCCGTCGTACCAGTAGAACTTACACGCCACTTTTCCGTTGCGTTCGGGGAATTCGAACATCAGCGTTGTTGCACCAGGGAAAGTTTCGTTTTCGAAGATTCCCGGGTTTTTGACAGCAGTGACCGCGATTGGATCCCACAATTCCAAGGCCATGACTGGCATATTGGTTGTATGGCAGGCCATGTCACCAAGAGCACCCGTTCCAAAATCTGCCCAGCCACGCCAGTTAAACGAATGGTAAACGCCTTCTTTGTAAGGTCGCATTGCCGCAGGGCCGATCCATGAATCCCAGTCCAGATAGTCAGGAATCGGATCTTCACCCGCTGGCCGACCAATCCCTTGTGGCCAGACCGGGCGATTGGTCCAGACATGAATCTCAGCCACGTCTCCAATCGCACCCGACCGAATTACTTCGACCGCTTCACGAAGTCCGTCTTCGGAAGTCCCCTGGTTACCCATTTGAGTCACAACGCCCATTTCCGCAGCAACTTCTCGCATCATGCGAGCTTCGCGGATCGACCATGTTAACGGCTTTTGACAGTACACATGTTTTTTCATTTTCATGGCCTTGATGGCCGCAGCAGCATGTGTGTGGTCAGGCGTGCTGACAGTCACAATATCCACTTTGTCGCCCAGCTTATCCAGCATTTCACGGAAGTCCGTAAACTGTTCTGCTGCGTCGAATTCTTTGGCTTTCTTCTCAAGAGTTCTTCGATCCACGTCGCAAATGCCGACAATCTCGACGTCCTGGTCGGAAATATGGCTGCTGTCGCTGCTGCCTTTTCCGCCAACACCAATACAGGCGGCTGTCAGACCTTCCAGAACTGATCGACTTGGTTTTGCGAACGAACGCGGAGCAACCCAAAATGCACTCCCCAGAGCGGCAGACGTGCCAAGAAATCCGCGACGCGATGTTTGTTGTGTCATTGCGACTACCTCAGAAAATTTTGGTGGGATGAACAATCCATCAGACTCAATTCCAAGCAACATCGCTCGTTCGTCCAATGGAGACTATTCTCAGGCGCTTTCGCCCGAATACAACCTCGATACGATAACAACACTCAGAGAAACGGCAATGATTCGGAGAAATTCGACCCGAGGAAGTGCTTTGTCCATTGCGTAACGTTGCGTGCCCTTAATTCGCAGGGTTTGTGAAGCGGAGCGAAACACACGACGCGATCGGTGCTTAGGGCGTAGGGCTCGGAGCTTGAGCTGCGTGCGTCTATTCGGGTTGCTGGCGTCTTTGCTCCATAGTTTTGTCATCCATTTTTATCAAAGTCCGGTTTCGTTCTAAATCGGGAAAGTCGCACTATGGTACTGCGATTGGAGCGGATTCCGGCACAAAACGGACTCGATTTCCGAAAGCCTGCAGGTCAAGGTACTGCTGCGGAGTGATCTTGAATTCCAGTGGAATCCGCTGGAACCGAAACTGCACCGAATGGTCGAAAAGTTTTGTACCGCTGACTTTGGAAAGTCCGGTGACGGTCGCTCGATAGTCGTCCTGTGCGTTTCTTCTGCTAGCTGTCAAATTGATCAGCAGCAGAACCGGATCGGACGTGGGTTCAAACCAGACAGCCGTTTTTTCTGCGACATCCCGAACCCAGCGAAGTTTTCCGGTCGCACGATCGATCGCTTGAACTTGCTTCTCGACAGGATAAAGATGACGTTCACTCATGAGGTTTGGTGTGACCTGAGCCTCATCGGCGCGACGATCGGGGATTGGAAGAACGTAATAATTCATCGAATCTGCGAGGATCACTACCTTGGGTATCGGGTCCGGCGTCTTTGGTTTTTCGATCGCCTCTTCATCATCGTTCACATGGGCCGCGTACTGCACAACCTGCTTTTCCGCCGTCAGCAGATCGATCACCTCAAATGTCGCATCGCTCGTCACGCAAACCAGTGTCTTTGTATCCATAAACTGACAGTTCAGCAGATTTGTCAAAGGCAGACTGAAACGAACATCGCCGGTGACGGCATTTATCCAGTTCAAAGCAGCGACTGTGGAGCCGGGACGTTGGGCTTCCCAAACGACCAGTTCATCGGCTGTCGCCAAAATGGTCTGTTGCAACTGCGATCGTGAAAAATCCGTTTGACGCACTGTGCCGTCAATACGATTCAGGCATGTAACGGTTTCAGCGTGGTTACCAGACAGATCCGTCTGATTAGTCTGATCCGACGGATCCAGCCGATCGTTAAGAAAGACGCAGGATTCTGTCGCGAAGACGTTTTGCTGTCCCGGTGAAGTCTGCAAAGACCAGAGATTCTTCCCAGTCAGCAGATCGATCACTTCCAATCGTGTTAGCGACTGCACGCAGATCCAGCGATCACTGCCGCCACAGATTCGCAAATCGCTTCCAAAAATGTCCTGCCACACCGGTAAACTCGTTGAAAAACTCTGGAACAGACGCTTGTCCGGCATCGACTGCCGCATCGCTCCGGAAGAGTAATTCGGAATCTGACGACTCCACAAGACTCGCTGATCGATTAGTGAAACCGCCGTCAACCCGCTCGCATTCTGCACCAGCAGCACGCTTCCCGCACGAACGATGGTCCCTTCGCTGCCAGACGACAGCGAATCGAACATACCACCGTCGATCGTACATAGCGATTCTGTCGGCTGCAGCAGCGATCGTCCGACTAAAACAGACGGTTCCTGAACAGACGGTTCCAGAAACGTCGACCATTGCCACGCGCTCAGGAAACGATCTTCACGGCCGCTCGGAAACAACTTCTGCTCGAGCCACTGCGACGACATGTTCCCTGCGACAGGATTGACCGGAATCATGGAATACGTCTGATCTTTCAACGCAGACCATCGTTCGGACAGAACTCGCTGCGGATCGAGCGAATCAGGCAAAACAGAAGCTGGCAACAGTTCAGCCTTCATCACTGCCAACAAATTTAAGGCCGCAGGATTTGGTCGGAGCGGCAAATCGCCGCGCGCGGCATCGGCGGTCAAACGATTCGAGAATTGATCAATCAAATCCGTAAACCGTTCGTCAAACCTGTCAGCCGATGTCTCAGAGGCAGATTGAGCCGCCTCAGTGACGCGGATTTGATTTTCGCAATGCCGTGCTTGCAGCAACAGATGCAGCGTAGATTCCGTCACACGGTTTGCCGCAATCGCGTCACTGGCACGTCGCAAAAGTTCATCTCGCACCGCGGCGTTGCACAAACCGATCGACAACAGGTCTGCGTCAGAGATTTGCGATAAGGCCGCGATCCATGAGGGCAGACTGGCTAACTTTGTTTCGGCCAGGCGCTGTTCAAATACCTGAAGAAAGACATGCTGCAAAGGTCGCATGACGCGGCTGTTTTCTGTAGCCCGATCTGCCTCAGACCGGGATCCTTCAATCGGATTATCCGGAAGCGGGCTGGCCAGCAGTAACTTGAGTTCTTCACTTTCCGGCAGTTCGCACTGCAGAACTGCAGGTACGATGTTCAAAAAACTGACGATCCGATCAGGAGTCATTTCCGGCTGTGATTCAAACGTCAGAAACTGAACGACGGCTTTGTCCTGCGTCGTCGATGCGTAACGAGCGGCATTCTGCAAATGTGTCTCACGATGATCTGTGTCATTTAGCGTCAAAGCAGTCGCAATCCGAAACAGCAGCTTATGTGTCGCGTCAGCGAGTTCTGCGGTCGGCGTAAATCCCGCGAGCGTTTTTTCCGCATCAGCGAATTGTCCTGCTGTGATCAGGGTGCGGGCCTGTTCGATCAAGTCCGGTTCCGGACGCTCCACTGCGCCGGATCGAGACAACAGAGCGACATGATCCGGGCCGTAGCTGACAATGTCGTCCGCGTCGTCTCCGATATTCTTCAGTCCTCCGGCACTGAACTCGGGTCTCAGTCCGGGGATGTTGTCAGTCAGTTGTCCGTCGGAGTAACGTACGATCTGAACTGAGCCGTCCGAGAGAGGAACCAGCAGATGGTTGTCTCGGCGAGCACCGGGACCGATTGGAACAAGCCCTGGTTTCGTGAGTCTTGTGGCCCAGACAACATCGAAGTTGTCTCGCCGCAACCGCTGAATTCTCTTCGGACCGGCCACCACAATCGATTCGTCATCAACTGCAAGAATCAGCGTAGCGGCTTCCGGAGAAATTCGTCGGCGCGCGCTTCCGGTAAGTGGATTGATCATCTGCATCTGATGTCCTTCCGGACCAGTAACGAGCAGCGAATCGGGCATCAGCATCATCGATTCCGGGCGCCAGCATTCACGAAACGGCGGCAACGCCTGAAACGAAAACAGATTACCTCGAAAATTCCGGGATCCAGGCATCCCTGACTGTTTTTGAATCATGCTGCGTGACCAGATCATCGACCGCGTCAACGCATCAACGGCGATCAACCAGCCATCACTGGTTTTCGTCCAGATCAGTCCCTCGGCAATCAGTGGTCGGGACGCAGTCTGTTGACGCGACACATCCAGAAAAATATCGGTCTCAGGATAAGCGAGCATCAGCTTCCATAAGACCTCGCCCGTTTCGCTTCGCAGGCAGACCAGCCAGTGTGCATCGTCTCGCTCGATCAAACCAAACAGCGTATTCCCGGAAACCGTGGGCGGTCCGGCGAACCATGCTCGAGACAACTCATTTCCAAACTGTGCTTCCAGCGGCGAGCCACCTACTGACCAAAGTCGGCGACCGGTCGATTTTTCGATGGCAACTAGCTCTCGCAACGAACTGGAAATCAGATCGCCGCGACGCTGCAGCCTGCGGAATGGTTCGCTGAATTCTAACGGAGAAGCCGCCGATTCTCCTGTGTCACAGATCGCGAACAAACGCGATGTGTCCGAAGTCATGCGAGTTGTAACTTCGTCGCGGTGCAGTTCGGTGATGACGGAAGAATTCTGAAGATTGGCCGCGTCCAGTGCCGCTCGATCGTTATCGTCGGGAATCACTCGGCGGACGTCAGTGGCCCGACGAACATCCGTTTGTCGATCAAACAATCTGGTCCACAACGCGCGGCCTGTCATTCGATCATATGCCAGCAGACCACCCGACGACCTGACATACACCGCCTGTGCATCGACAACTGGTTCTCCGGCGACCCACGCAATCGCCGGAAAATTGCCATCTGCTGCCAGATCCCGGACCAGCCCCGACGATGCTCGACGCTGTAACAAACTTAATTGCAATTTCTGCTGCCATGCCTGGGCAAGCGGAAAAGGACTCACGGTCGAGACCGCAGCATTTGCTGTGTCCGGTCGATCGATCGTTGAATCCTCAGATTTCGTCTGTTCCCGACTCGATTCGACTTTCGAACCGTACTTCAGTTCATTCTGCATCGTAGCTGCGATTTTTCGCAACTCCGCTGGTGCAGCAGAGTGCAACACGGGAGACAGCCAGTACATCATGGCCTGCCGATGCCCGCGATCCCGATGAATGGCCGCGAGCAGCAGGTGGGCTTTGTAAGATTCTGCACTTCCAGAATGCTGATGCAAGAATCGGACAACGGCTGCGGGACCTTCCAGTTCGTAAGTCGTTTCCAGCAGCGGAGTCGTCGCACTGATATCTTTCAGAATTTCCATTTGCAGCTCAGTCGGAAATGCCTGGATGCGTTCGATCAGATCGCGGTGCAGTGGACGAAAGATCTGAGTTCCGTCGGGGACCATCAATGACGGTTCAGCCGCCTGCAGGACATGCAGCAGGTCACGAATTTTTGACAGATTGCCCGCGCGTGCCTGACGAGTCAGATCTTGAAGCTGCTGGACAATTTTTCGATCCGACGGCAATCGCTGCAAATCATCCGCTGGCTCCATAGTATCTTTCATCGGAGCGTTCCGCTGTGCGCAGGCCGATCGTGCGCAGGCCAGAATGCAAAACAGGATTAGTCCGCAGACCAGCCGTGGCCGCATTACTTTCATTCGACAAAAAGTCCGTTTTTCCAGGTCTGACATGATCGCCATTGTTCGTTCCTTCTTTGTTCGACTGTCCAGCTTGGTAGCAAAAGCTGTCTGGAAACCGACGACAGGAGTATAAATCACCGTATTGCTGAGACAAAACGAGTGATCATTATTCCGGCCCTGCATCTACTGTACGCAGTTTATTTCACGCCGCGTCGAGTATAATTCCGCGACAGCCACCGTTCGCCAATGACAGAAAACTTCTTCACCGGTAAAATGTCGAAGCATGAATCGAATTTTAGTTGCCGAGTTTCTGCTGGCGAACGCGGACGCTGCCCAGGATGCTGCTCCGTCGATGCTCGATGAAGCGGCTGCAATGCTCCATGGCGTGCTGGAGGATCTCGCCGCGCTGCCAGATACCGACGTTACCGTGTTGCTGAGTGAAGACTGCCACCTGTTTGGAACCGCAGATTGCGGAATTCGGTTCAAAATTCAGCGAGGGACACTTCAGTCCGACACGCTGCCAGCAATCCTTCGCGGTAGTTCTGAACAGTCCGCGTTTGATTCTGTCTTGCTCATTGCACCGGAATGCAATGGCGTTCTGGTGTCGTTACTGAAAGCCGTTCAGGGATCTGCGAAATCGCCGCCTTTAAGCCTCAATCTGAACTGGCGACTTGCAGAAATCTTTGCCGACAAACGGCAAACCGATGCGTGGCTGCGACAGCATAAAATTCCAACGATCCCGACAAAAACGATTGATGATGTCACTATTCCGTTGGCAATCGACACTCAGCATTCCATTGCAGATTCGTTTGCAGTTCTAAAGCCGCGAGACGGCGCAGGAGCGGACGGAGTCAGAATAGTGGTGCTCGGTCCGCGTTCGTTTCAGAGTCTCCCTCCCAGGCAATCGGACAACGATCGGTGGATTCTGCAGCCTTTAATGCCCGGCGTGGCGTGTTCAATTGGCTTCATCGGTGGAGGTGAACGTGGCCCGACCACAATGCTGCCGCCCGCGCGACAGGACATTCAGGTAACAAACGGCAATCTGTCGTACAGCGGCGGGCAGGTGCCTTGTGATCCGGCCATCGCTTCACGCATCATCCCCGTCGCCACGCAACTTGCCGCCGCGCTGGGCGCATTTAATGGCTACGTCGGTGTGGATCTGCTTGTGGATTTGACTGACGCGGACGATTCAAACGACACTGTTTGTGTTGTGGAAATCAATCCTCGCCTGTGTACGAGCTACGTCGGCTACCGTGCGCTGACCCGCGACAATCTGGCAGCGTGGATTCTGCAGCAGCACGTGGGAACGCCAATCCGCTGGAAGCCGGGCGTCGTGACTTTTAATGTTACAGGCGAATGCCAATTCGCTGCGGCACATCAGTAGTTGGAACAAGCAGCAGCTAAGGATCGGTCGATCATTGACTGTCGCCTTTCACAACCCCGCCCGCCGAAGGCAGCAATGGCGTGGACTTAAGGAATCCGACTGGCGAGCGGGGTACGTAAGTGCCCTGATTCTCGGCGATTTAACTGCAACATCAGGGGATTGACATCCCCCGCTCGCCTGGCAGGAAGCCATGTTTCGCAGCGGGGCATCATGTTTCATCGTGGAAAACTTTCCGTTCCGGTTGGACAAGCCAACCGGGGCGGCCTCGGGTTCGTTCCCGCTGGCTAACTACAAATCTTCCGCTCGTGTTAGGCGAGCTGGCACGGGGCGAGATCAAATGTTGCCTAAAAAACGTTTCGACTGAATTGCTATTTTTGCGCACCCCAGGTCCGGCTGGCCTCCGGAATCGTACCAGTGGCGTCTCATTTCCTCAGCCCATAACATACCCTCCCAATGAACACTGCGACTGACATATCCGACCCGCCGATGATCCGCATTCGTGGAGCGCGGACGCACAATCTGCGGAACATTGACGTCGATCTGCCTTCCGGGAAGCTGATCGTCATGACAGGCGTGAGTGGTTCCGGCAAGAGTTCCCTGGCGTTCGACACACTGTTCGCCGAAGGTCAGCGTCGCTATCTGGAAAGTGTTTCGGTGCAGACTCGAACGCTGCTGCGGCAGTTGCCACGACCCGACGTTGATGAAATCACGGGTCTCGCACCGACCGTCAGCGTCGATCAGCGAGTCACTTCTGTGCCCGCTCGAAGCACACTGGCGGTCACTGCTGAAATCCATGACTACCTGAGACTGCTTTACGCGCGGGGCGGTACGGCGCATTGTACGGCGTGTGATCGTCCGGTGGAGCGACAATCGGTTGATCAGATTCTGCAACGGACAATGTTGTTGCCTGAACGTTCTCGCCTGATGATCCTGTCGCCGATGGTTCGCGGTCGAAGAGGCGGGCATCGAGACATCCTGGACCGCATCGCCCGCAACGGCTTTGTCCGCGCACGCATTGATGGTGTGATCGTGGATATCGCCGAAGCAACAACGCCTGATCCGAAGAAGTCGCATACGATCGAGGCAATTGTCGATCGGATCGTGTTGAAGGATGGTATCGTGCCAAGACTCCGGGAATCGATCGAACTGGCTTGCCGGGAAAGTGACGGCACGTGCATTATCAGTCATGACACCGACGGACAATGGGTCGAGAAACTCTACAGCACGCATTTCAGTTGCCCGGAGTGTGACATCAGTTTTGCGACTCCTGAACCACGAAGTTTTAGTTTCAATTCGCCGTGGGGAGCGTGTCCGGATTGCCAGGGATTCGGTATTCAGGGTGCTGTCGAGGTTCATGAGGAGATCACGACGTTTCATCATCTGCCCTGCGCGAAGTGTCACGGTTCCAGGCTTCAGCCGTTTCCATCCGCCGTGACATTTATGGGGATGACGATACGGCAGTTTTCGAAATTGAGTGTCGCCGATGCCTTGCAAACCATCAAAGACTGGCGTCAACAGATCGGCGATGGAATCGGTTCAGTGGAGGCCTCGCTGTCTCAGGAAGCAAGACTAGTTGCAGAACGCACGCTGCCAGACATTCACGACCGCTTAGCGTGTCTTGACGATGTTGGCATCGGATATCTCACGCTCGATCGCCCGACTCGAACGTTGTCAGGCGGAGAATTTCAAAGGGCCAGACTGGCGGCATCACTCAGTTCGCAGATTCACGGTGCGTGTCTGGTGCTTGACGAACCTACATCCGGCCTGCATCCTCGGGATACGCAACGGCTGCTGAAAACACTGTATCGCCTGCGAGATGGTGGGAGTACAGTTGTTGTGGTCGAACATGATGGAGATATTATTCGAGCGGCGGATTGGTTGATCGATCTTGGCCCCGGAGCGGGCGTCGATGGAGGCCAATTGCTGTTCGCCGGCACACCCACAGACGCGAAACGACTCGCGCAATCGCCAACCGGCGAGTATCTTCGCGGCACGCTGCCAGCGGTCGACGTGTCGAGTGCTGTGCCCGACGCCTCATCGCGGAAACTCACGATCCGCAATGCTCGGCTGAATAACCTGAAGAATGTCACCGTCGAGTTGCCGCTCGATTGTCTGGTCTGCGTGACGGGCGTCAGCGGATCGGGCAAGAGTTCACTCATCACTGATACATTGCTTCCGGTCGTCACCGCAGGTGTCACTCAGAATGGAAACGCCGTGAATGCCGCCGCTGGTGCGAATGCCGCCGCTGGTGCGAATGCCGCCGCTGGTGCGAATGCCGCCGCAAATGCGAATGCCGATGCTCGGTGCGATGGGGTTGACGGGATCCATCATATCCACCGGATTGTTTCTCTGGATCAAAGCCCAATCGGGCGGTCGTCGCGTTCGTGTGTGGCAACACTTTCCGGGATCTGGAACGATGTCCGCAGACTGTTCACGAAGACTCGTGAAGCACGCGCCCGCGGATTCACTTCACAGCATTTCAGTTTCAATTCCGGGGCAGGGCGGTGCGGCGACTGTCGCGGCACAGGAACGCGCAGCGTACGAATGAGTTTTCTTCCGGACGCGGTCGTGCAATGTCCGACCTGTCACGGATTACGTTTTAGCGCCAGTGTTCGATCGATTCGTTTTCGTGATCGCTCTGTCGCCGACGTTCTGAACATGCGCGTGGATGAGGCGACCGAGTTTTTTCGGGAGTTTCAGCATCTGCACAGCGTGCTCGATACTTTTCGAAAGGTCGGGCTGGGATATCTGAAACTGGGCCAACCTTCGACAACATTTTCAGGCGGCGAAGCTCAGCGAGCAAAACTGGCATCAGAACTGGCTGCGCCGATGTCAAAACACACGTTGTATCTGCTTGATGAACCTACCAGCGGCCTGCATCCCGCCGATGTCGCGTGTCTGATGCGGCATCTTCGAGAACTCGTCAACGCCGGCCACAGTGTGGTCGTGATCGAGCACAACGTCGATGTCATTCGTTGCAGCGACTGGATTGTGGATCTCGGCCCAGACAGTGCTGACAAAGGTGGCGAGATCGTTTATTCAGGACCAGCAATCAGTGCGGCTGGCGAGCCGGAGACGTGAGTCTCCGGATGGAACGGACTCATCAGGGAACTGACGTCCTCCCGCTCGCCGGAATACACATCAGATCTGAACGCCCAGGGAAAAAAGAACACGTCACCAACAAAAAAACGGCGAACGCAATCCGCGTTCGCCGCTCATGGGGTGTCTTCTTAGGTGGTCGTGCAAAACAGTCGCAATCGCCGTTCCCATTCAGACCATGCCGGAGTTGCTTAGTCCAAAGTGATAAACGGACTCATTCGACGAGCTTTAGCCAGCAATGCAACCTTTTCGCCTTCGTTCTTGGACGCAGCATGACGTGCCCGAACCTTAGCCAAACCTACTTTGCGCTTTCGGCGGCGAGCAATTTCACGTTGTCGTTCTGTGCGTCCCATGAGGCCAAAAATCCTGTATTGCTGAAAACACGCGATCTATGATGTTCGGGTTAGAATACCAAGACGACCGGAAAAGTCAATCGGAGGCCGGAAGTCACCCGAAAATCGCGAATTTGGGGAGAAATGCGGCGGAAACCAGGGCGACCCATCTGGATCTGGCCATTAAAGTAGCCGTCTATTCCGGCGAGCCAACTTTCGATTTACCCGCCACCGGATTCATTCCGGTGGTTCTTGGGATTCTGCACTACTCGTTATTCCCTGTTGTTCCTTGAGGGCCTCCCATGAATCGAATCTCCATAACTGCCGGACTACTCGTGGTCGCAGTCATCATTGTCCCTACGCCGTTGTCGGCACAGGAAAAGAATCTCGTGTATCCCGCGACAAAAACCGTTGAACAGGTGGATGACTTCCACGGCACAAAAGTTGAAGATCCTTATCGCTGGCTGGAAGACGATGTTCGTACGTCGAAGGATGTGGCCGACTGGGTCGAGGCTCAGAATAAGGTTACCTTCGACTTTCTGAATTCGATTCCGCAGCGTTCGACAATTCAGAAACGCATGACGGAACTCTGGAACTTCGAAAAAATCGGCGCACCGTTTCGCCGGGGAGGTCGCTACTTATTCTTTCGCAATGATGGACTGCAGAATCAAAGTGTTCTGTTCAGACAAGACACGCTTACCAGTGAAGCAAAAGTGTTGCTGGACCCAAACTCCTGGTCCGCCGACGGCACGATCGCTCTATCCGGATCTGCGTTCAGTGAGAACGGTCGCTACGTGGCCTACGGCGTTCAGGACGCCGGTTCTGACTGGAATACATGGAAGATCATGGAGATCGAATCCGGCAAAGTCCTGGATGATGAACTGAAATGGGTAAAATTCAGCGGCGCTGACTGGACGCCGGACAGCCAGGGGTTCTTCTACGCTCGATATTCGCAACCGGAAGAAGGCGCTGCGTTCCAGTCGCTCAATACCAACATGAAAGTTTACTACCATCGAGTCGGCTCACCGCAGTCATCCGATGTGCTCGCGTACGAACGACCCGATCATCCGGACTGGGGCTTTCAACTGAGCGTCTCCGAAGACGGGCATTATCTGATCATCACTGTCTGGGTTGGAACCGACGATCGCTACCGCATCGTCGTGAAAGATCTGACAGAGCCATACGGCTTACCGTACGAACTGATCGACAACTTCGACCATGAATACTCGTTCATCGACAACGATGATCATCTCCTGTACTTCAAGACAAATGTTGATGCACCGCTGCGGCGAGTGATCGCGATCGATCTGAAAAAGCCAGATCGCGCAAACTGGAAGGAGATTATTCCGCAGACTGAAAATGCTCTCGACAGCGTCGGGATCGTCGGCAACATGTTTGTCTGCGATTATCTGAAAGATGCAAAGACGCAGGTTCGCCTGCACACGATGGATGGCACGTTTGTGCGCGAAGTCGAATTCCCCGGCATCGGGACTGCCACGGGTTTCGACGGACGCCGCAAAGATACGGAGACGTTCTATTCGTTCAGCAGTTTCGCTCTGCCACCGACAACCTATCGCTACAACATGATCACCGGTGCGAGCACACTGTTTCGCAAAGCCGACGTGAAATTCAATCCGGACGACTACGAAACATCGCAGGTTTTTTACACCAGCAAAGACGGCACAAAAGTACCGATGTTTCTGTGCCACAAAAAGGGACTCAAGCTGGACGGAGCAAATCCGACGCTGTTGTACGGTTACGGCGGCTTCAATATCTCAATCACTCCGAGCTTCAGTGTCAGCCGGCTGACGTGGATGGAAATGGGCGGCGTACTGGCCGTAGCGAATCTGCGTGGCGGCGGAGAGTATGGTGAGACGTGGCACAAAACCGGGACAAAACAGAACAAACAAAACGTATTCGACGACTTCATTGCTGCCGCCGAATGGCTGATCGAAAATCAATACACGTCGTCAAAGAAACTGGCGATTCAGGGTGGCAGCAATGGTGGCCTGCTGGTTGGTGCCTGTATGACGCAGCGTCCTGATCTGTTCGGTGCCTGCCTTCCCGCCGTGGGCGTGATGGACATGCTGCGGTTTCATAAGTTCACGGCTGGTCGATTCTGGACCGATGATTACGGCAGTGCCGACAATGCTGATGAGTTCCCCGCGCTGCTGGCGTATTCTCCGTATCACAACCTGAAAGGAGGGACGCAGTACCCTGCGACCCTGATTACCACCGCCGACACCGACGACCGCGTCGTGCCCGGCCATAGTTTTAAGTTTGCCGCACAACTTCAAGCCAGCCAGTCTGGTGTCGCGCCAACGCTGATCCGGATCGAAACCCGTGCCGGACATGGTGCGGGCAAACCGACCGCCAAGATCATCGAAGAAGCCGCCGATCAGTGGACGTTTCTGGTGAAGACACTCGAGATGAATGTGAAATAGGCTGAGCCTAAATCCAGCACGCCGTTGCTGTCGCCGAGCGTGTCGATTTTTGTGCCCATGCGGTCCGCCATCGCAAGGAACAGATTGTTGAGCGGCGTTTCATTGGGATGACTGACGTAGCGGCCGGTCTGGATTGAGCCGCCTGCCTGTCCGGCCAGAATAATCGGCAGATCGTCATGCGAGTGTCGATTGGCATCCGCAATCGCGCTGCCGTACAGAACCATGCTGTTATGCAGCAGGTTGGAATCACCCTCATTTGTAGATTTCAGTTTTTGAAGGAAGTCGCCGAATCGCTGAATCAGGTAACGATCCACGCGAGCGATTTTGTCCATTTTTTCCTGGTCGTTCTGATGATGCGATAACTGATGATGACCGTCTCGAACATCGACTTCAGGATACGTCCGATTGCTTCCGGCATCAGCAATCATCAGCGTCGCAATTCGTGTGGAATCCGTCTGGAACGCAACCAGCAGGATATCGAACATCAATTGAATGTGTTCGGCCAGTTCTGTGGGAACACCCTCTGGCAGATTGAGTTCCGGGATTTCCTTTGGCGCCTGAGCGGCCCGCGCGATACGCTGTTCGATCTCGCGGACGCTTTCAAAATACTCATCCAGTTTTCTCTGATCAGAACCACTCACGGCCTGTCGCACTCGTCTGGCATCTTCGCTGACAAAATCCAGAATACTGCGACGGTTCCGCACGCGACGTTCCATATCTTCAGCGGTTCCCGGCGTTCCAAACAACCGCTCGAAGGCCGCCCGAGGATTCACTTCTTTGGCGGTCGGTGTCGTCGCAGACTTCCACGAGATATTAGACGAATAGGCACAGCTATAACCCGAATCGCAGTTGCCGGCATTTCGACCGCGATCAATGCCAAGCTCAATCGACGGCAACCGAGTCTGAAAGCCGATTTTTTCCGCGATGGCCTGGTCGATGGACTGACCCACCGAGATATCCGCTCCCGACGTTTTTCTCGGCTGAGCTCCAGTCAGATACGCGCTGGCGTTCCGAGCATGATCGCCGCCACCATCACCATTGGCGCGGGCGTGATTCTGTGTGAGACCACTCAGAACCATCATGTCGTCGCGAAACGGTTCGAGCGGTTCGAGCGTCGTGGACAGTTGATAGTCTTTCCCTTCGCCCGTGGGTTTCCACTTGTCCATGATGGCACCGTTGGCGACGAAGATGCAAGCCATACGAACCGGGGCGACAGGTGCTGCAGTGGACGCTGCAAGCACGCCAGGCATCTTCATTGTTTCGAGCAACGGAAGTGCCAGTCCGGTTCCGATGCCTCGCAGGACGGTGCGGCGATTGAGTCGGCTAAGGATGGTGCGGCCCATTTTTTGCTTCCTTTGTCAATTGTCTACGCGGATTGTGGGGTAGGGCGGGATCAGGCAGGTGGGATTATTGCGGATTCAATTCTCGCAAGAGACTTCGCTTCATAAAAGGATCGGACGTCACGATTCCCTCGACAACAGCAGAAAAGCGATTTTCCCGTTGATTCATCAAGACGAGAATCTGATCAACCGCACACTTGTCATAGTACTCAAGACCACGCCCCAAAGCATACGTCAAAAGTCGTTCCGTGAAGGCCCGGTGAAATTTTTCCTGTCGCTTTTGAATCACAGCGATCAGTTCCAGTGCTCCCGAAAACGTCTCACCAGACGGCAGTTCTCCGGTCGAATCCACATCCCGTTCACCCTCATCTTTGTCCCGCCAGCGGCCAATCGCGTCGAAGTTTTCAAATCCCATGCCCAACGGATCCATGGTGGTATGGCACGATGCACAGCCTGGATCTTTACGATGAATTTCCATCCGCTCTCGCAAGCTGAGTTTCGCCGCTTCTTTTTTTCCTTCTTCCAGTGGAGGCACGTTCGGAGGTGGTGGCGGTGGTGCTTCGCCGAGGATGTTTTCCATAATCCACTTTCCACGTTTCACCGGACTCGTGCGGCCAGGATTCGACGTCAGCGTCAGAATACTGGCATGTGTCAGCACGCCCAATCGTTTCGAACCTTCCAGAGAAACACGAACAAATTCGTTTCCTGAAACTCCTTCGATCCCGTAGTGTTTTGCCAGACGTTCATTGAGAAAAGTAAAGTCGGCATTCAGGAATTCATCGATACTGCGATCTTCATTTACGATCGCACGGAAAAACATTTCTGTTTCCTGCCCCATCGCGATGCGAAGGTCACTGTCGAAGTCCGTGAAAATGCTGCGATTCGGTCTGACGTCGGCAAGGTTGCGCAGGTTAAGCCACTGAGCGGCAAAGTTGCGGCTGAGTGCATCGGCTTTTTCGTCCTGCAACATGCGTTGAATCTGTGAGGCAAGAACGCCGTGATCGAACAGGGTTTTGTTCTCGGCCAGATCAAACAGTTCCTCATCCGGCATACTGCTCCAGAGAAAATATGACAGCCGTGATGCGACTTCGTATTCATTGAGCTGACGTTCTGTCGCGTCGCCTTCAGGATCGGCTTCTTTGCGAAACAGAAAATCGGGCGACACTAAAGCGGCCTGAAGTGCCACGTAAAGTCCATACTCATACGATTCTTTGAATTCACTGACGTTTCGATTGACCAGTTCCGCAAAGCGAGTGACCTCGATATCTGTCACAGGACGTCTAAAGGCACGGTACAGAATCGGACGCAGAACCTGTGCGGCGGCACTTTTGACCGTGATGTCGTCAGTCGGCCGCACTGTAACAAATCGTCGATGCGTCTCGTGCCATGCAGGTGTTCCGCCACCCTCCGGACCAATGACTTCTATGGAGTAAATCGCCAGGTTTCGGTCTCGGCGACCTTCAGGGGCATCGGGCTTGTAATAGTCGTTCAAAAACGCTCCACCGATCGCATGCAGGCCAGCGGTCAGCGTCACATCATGTTCAAACCAATCTGGCTCCAGATCGCCTTTGACTTCGAACTCGTTCACATTTTCACCATCGATCTGCAACGCCATTTTGGCGTTTTCGTCTCCACCCTGTGTCGCGGCTGCACGAATTCGAATCCGGTACCTGCCGTCGGAATGTGCAGAAACCTCCGCAGTCAGCGAACCCTGTGATGCCAGCATCCGAAATCCCTTTTTGTCCACCTTGCTATCGATCGATGACTTCAACTTGTCAGCCAGAAAAATCTGCGTGAAGGCTTTGCTGAAATCCCGCGTATCGATCACGGCAGCAGCAACGGTTTCAGCGGCATCCAGATATTTTTCCATCAGCAGCGGTGGCACACTCAACACATCGCCGATGTTGTCGAAACCCTCCCCGACGTCATCCTGTGGAAATTCGTCCGCCGGAGTCAGGCTGATGCCGAACAAATCCCGAATCGTATTGTTGTATTCCGCACGGTTCAGACGAAGAATCGTCGATCGGCCTGCGTGATGAATCTCCGAGCAGTCGAAGTCGTATAGTTCAGCGTAGAGGATTCCGGCGACTTCCATGCGGATGTCGTTGGTTGGCTGAGTCTCGTAGTCAGTCGGTGGCATCGCACCGGCGTTGATCATGCGATACACCCGCTCCCAGGTTTTGCGTTCCTTCAGCAGTTGACTGACATCAGTCAATCCATCGACAGTGATGCCGCCTTCCTGACTCTCCGCACTGTGACAGTCCGTGCAATGAGTTTTCAAAAACGGCAGAATTGTTTCGTCCAGCTTCTGCTGACGAACAGCACGCTCGGGCCGCGTCTCACTACCTGCAACAATGCCGCTCAACAGAAACGTGGCAGCAAACACTTTCACAAGTCGCAATGCCGCAACAAGTAAGGCGGAGCGGTCAAAGCCAGATACGCCGGCTCTGTCACCGAAGTTTTGATGGTGAAGCGGATTCATGGTCATCGACCAGGTCTATGTAGTGAGGGCAGAATCAATCGCTGGAACAGGTGGGAGAATCAGGCCAGCGAAGGCAGGGGTTAAAAATTTGAGGCACAGGCGGGACGAGGCGACGTAAGTCCCCTGAAGTTGTGCGTGTGAAACTCGGTGGGCTGACACCCACCGCTCGCCGAACATCTCAAGTCCAACTGCGCACAGTATAAATCACGATCGGCCCATTTGAATCGTAAAAATCTCCTTAAATTACGCCGTTTCTTCAGCCGTCCACGATTTTCCCGGTTCTTGCTCTCGATTGCGATGTCGTCGGGTGCTTGAAGCAACGCGGAACCCACTACGGGGAAGAGTCAAAATTCAAATTTCAGATTTATGCTCTCAGGAAAGCAATCTGTGGTCGTCCTGAATCTGTGGGAATACATTGCTCCCGCAGATTCAAGGCGACCGCAGATTATGTGGACCATGCACTTGGCGTGGATTCGATCGACAACCAAAAGAGGCTCGCAAAACACGTGTTCGTTGTGAACAAAGAAGCTAACTCGCCAGCGTCATCAGACGTTGTTCCAGTTCGTCGATCAATTCTCCGAACGTCCGCCCTGGGCAGGATGTGGGCAGGTCGAGGTTTTCTCCGTTGGTCACCAGATCGGTGATCTTGCGTTCAGCGGCAACAACAGTACTGTGGTCACGACCGCCGAAGTACATCCCGATTTCGCGGTAAGCGGACTTCGTCAGACGACGTGACAGAAACATCGCGACGGCGCGGGGCAGGGCGATCGCCTTTCGTCTCGATGGTGAACGCAAATCCGCCGCTGTCACACCGAAGGCATCACACACAATCTTCTCGACATCGCTGATGCGGACCAGACGTCGGCACTCTTCCGCCATTTCGCCAAGAATTTCACGGGCAATGGTCAGCGAAATACGGCGGCCGGTGAGGGAAAACTGGCCCTCCAGTTGATTAACAGCCCCCTGAATCTCGCGCGTGTTGCGACGGCAACGGCGGACGATGTAATCGAGCGCTTCATCTGAAAACACCGCTTTGGTACTCGCCACCATCGCTCGCACAAGTTTATGCCGCGTGGCTTCATCCGGTGCTTCGATGCGACAGACAAGTCCGCTCACAAAACGTGTTGTCAGTTCTTCGCGATGTTTGGTAAGCATCCTGGGATGCCGGTCAGACGAGACGACAACCTGCCCACCATGATCGATCACCTGCACGATCGTGTGCAGAAATTCTTCCTGAGTCGCTCGCTTGTTGTCCAGAAATTCAATGTTATCAATCAACAGAACATCGACATTGCGAAACCGCTGTCGGAATGACGGAACGGTGCGAGATGTCAGCGCGGACGTGAAATAATTTGTGAACGCTTCGCTGGTGAGATACATCACGTTTTTCGTCGGATGCTGTCGGCGTGCTTCCGTGTAAATCGCTTCCAGCAAATGCGTCTTGCCGGTTCCCGTGCCGCCGTGAATAAACAATGGGTTGTAGCGTTCACCGGGTGCGGCTGAGACCTGACGCGAGGCCAGCACGGCAAGGTCGTTGCATTCTCCCGTGACGAAAGAATCGAAGCTGCGGAACTTACGACGATTCTGCGGAAGAGTCAAAGAGCCAGGACGATCAAATTCCGACGGTGAAGCCGTTGCGGCACCGCTCCGTTTTCGATTCGACGATGGACCCGGTGTTGAACTGACGTGTTCTTTTTTTGCATTCTTTTCGTCAACAACGGCAATCTCAGGATTCGTGGATGTTTCCGCTGTGTCCAGCAAAGATGCATCGACTTCCAGTTGACTGGATGCAGAAGGCCCCAACACCAGTTGAGCCGCGTGGTTCAGAGCAGACCGAAAACGCTTGATCAGCCAGTTCAGAATAAACGGATTGGCGACATAGACGATAAAACGGTCGCCGCAAATCTGGAAGCGCGTTCGCTTATGAAACCAGTGCTGAAAATTCTGTTCGCCGATTTCATCGCGCAATGCAGCCAGCAGAGCCGTCACCGGATCCTGCTTGCTGCGATCAATGGCGTACGCAGGCGGTAACGGAATTACAGAAACAGGACTGTCGTCGTGACCAACGGGCAGCGTCATGCGCCCCTCCCTTTCGCCAGCGCGCAGCTCCACCACAGACAAGTACACGGGGGTTTGCGCAAACACGCAGTTTGCGCAGGCACTCCATCGCTCGTCGCCACAAGGGCAGGGCAGGGCTTCACAGGCTGACTGTGTTAACAGGTTTGTTCGCAGACGAGTGCAGATTTCGTCCGCGAGTTCTCACTCACTCAACGGGGGCCGATATTAACCTCAGATGAGGAAGTGTCAAACGACGTCAACAGAATTCTGGTCACGTATTTTGAGTTCGCAGCGTAAGTGGTTCCTGGTCAATACTCTGCGAAAACAGAATTCCTGTTCACGTTTTTTTTCAGCAAAAAACTGCCCTGCGTTTGACACCTTTTGCTGAGGAAACGGCGTTGTCAACAAACTGGTATTTTTGGCGTCGGGGAACAACTCGAACATCACATCGCCGCGACTAAAGGGAATCGCAGCAATTCATTTTCGGGCGACCAGAGTCTGCGGAAAAGTGGCCTGTCGATGACGCAGATCCGCCGCAATCCGCCATTTTGAGTTCCGACGTGACACTGTTACACTGCCTCGAAATCCTGATCAGCGGAGGATCTCTGAATGCCAGTCACTTTCCAACTGCGAATCCACTTTGTCCTGTTCGTCATCTTTGTTGAGTTTGTCGTGACTGCTTCTGCGACGGCTCAGCATAAGCGGTTCGATGACTTGCGGGATGACATGGTGTCGGCTCATATTGAAGCGGATGGGATCACAAACGAGGCGGTGTTGAAGGCGATGCGGACTGTGCCTCGGCATGAGTTTGTGCCGTCTGCCGAAAAGGCGCGGGCTTACGAAGATCTGGCGTTGCCGATCGGGCATCAGCAGACGATTTCGCCGCCTTATATTGTCGCCTATATGACCAGCGAACTGGATCCACAGCCTGAAGATCGCGTGCTGGAAATCGGCACGGGCAGTGGTTACCAGGCCGCGATTCTGGCTCAGATTGTCAAAGAGGTTTATACGATTGAAATTGTCTCACCACTGTCAAAATCTGCAGAAAAACGTATCAAGGATTTAGGATACTCGAATGTGCATTGCCTGGACGGAGATGGTTTCAAGGGTTGGCCGGAACACGCTCCGTTCGACAAAGTTATCGTGACATGTTCGCCCGAGAGTATTCCGCAGCCGCTTGTCGATCAGCTTAAAGAAGGAGGCCGCATGATCATCCCGGTCGGTGAACGTTATCAGCAGTCTTTTCATCTGCTCATTAAAGAGGACGGAAAGCTGAAAGATGAACGTCTGGCATCGACTCTGTTTGTTCCGATGACAGGTGAGTCCGAAGAACGGCGTCGAGTGCAGCCGAATCCCGATTTTCCGCAAGTCGTCAATGGCTCATTTGATATCGACGAAAACGAAGACGAAAAACCTGACGGATGGCACTATCAACGTCAGACGACAATGTGCGATGACACGCCGATGGATGGAAAATATTGCCTGCGGTTTGAAAACAAAGATTCGGCGATGATTTCTCAGGCGCTCCAGGGATCTGCTATCAACGGGCGAACTGTCGGGGCATTGCAGCTTAACTACTGGGTTCGATGCAACGGCGTGATCCCTGGAAAAGAAATTTCGGAGCAGGCGGCGGTCGTCGTTCATTTCTACGACAAAATCCGACGGGAAGTCGGGACCACAGTATTGGGAAAATGGCGTGGGAGTTTTGGCTGGCAAAACGCCAGATCAACTGTCATTGTTCCTCCGCATGCCAAAGAATTGATTATCCGTATCGGACTGAATGGCGCTCAAGGTCAATTGGACCTGGACGATCTGCAGATGATGCCTGTGAAGCGGTGAAGGATCAGCAATCTATGAAATCCCTGTCAGCGAATTTATGCAGAACGATGCCCGGTATTTTCATCGCGATGTTCGTTTGTCAATCGACATTCGGCAGTGATCTCGCTGAGGCAGTGCAGGCGGCCGTTCGAAAAGTAGAGCCGTCGATCGTGCGTTTGCGGGTCATTGGCGGCGGGCAGCAAATTGATGGCGACGCGGTTACGTCACTTGTCACAACCGGAATTGTGATTTCCAAAGACGGCGAGATTCTGACAAGTCAGTTTGCCATGGAGGGCAATCCTGAAGCGGTGCTGGTGGAAGACCAGTCCGGCAAGCGGACGAACGCAACGGTCATCGCGACGGACAGCGTCAGACGTGTTGTCCTGCTGAAGGCAAAAGAAGGCCAATGGACGCCTGTGGTTCCTGACGATGATCAATCGCCTGAAGTCGGCCAGTGGTCAATTGCCCTGGGCCGTTTTTATGCGGCGGAATCCTCAAGTATCTCCGTCGGTATCATCAGTGCTCTAAATCGTATTCATGGGTTAGCGATTCAAACGGACGCGAAGGTCTCACCGGTGAATTACGGTGGTCCGCTGGTCATGCTGAATGGGACAGTTTCGGGAATTCTGGTGCCCTTGTCACCTCGTGGCGGCGGCACATCATCTTCGGGAGTCGAATGGTACGATTCCGGAATCGGCTTTGCGATACCCTTGAAAGATGCGCTTCAGTCGGCGGAACGACTGCGTGCCGGAAAAAATCTGATGCCGGGAAAGATCGGTGTCCAGCTTGTACACGCAGGTGCCTTTAATCCGAGTATCGTCATCGATCGTGTTTTGCCAGGCGGACCATCGGAAAAGGCAGGGTTGCTCAAAGGTGATCGAATTCTGGCAATCGACGACTTGCCGATGGAACGCAACAGCGTGCTGATGGAAGCGATTGCCCGCCGCTATGCCGGTGATTCCGTCACATTGAAACTGCGACGTGGCGACGAAGACATTACGGCCGTTGTGGAACTTGTTGAAAAGCTCTCGCCTCCGCCCCAAGGTTACCTTGGGCTGTTGTCGATTCGTTCAGCAAAGCCGGACAAGCCGTCGGAGGTCGCAGAAGAAGGTGTCGAACAGGATCAGGGTGAAAACCCCAACAGTGGTGAGGATGATGGTGATGGTGATGAAAAACAGGATCGGCCGCTCAACATTCCTCGAATCAAGCTGCCCCGCCGGAATCTGCGGAAGGACGCTGACATCAATAAGCTTGCCAGTGTTTCCTTTCCATTGGTTATCGTGAATGATTCACCCATTGCCGAACAGGTGGTCGCGACAGGAATCGAACTCGTGTCTGTCAACGGAACAGTCACAAAATCGCTTGCGGAGCTGGCCAGGGAGATTGAAGAAATTGCACCAGGAGCCATCGCAAAGATTGAATACAAACTGCCCGGTGAAACGACTGTGCAGACGGCGGAACCAGCAGCCGGGAATCGCCCGGAAACAGTCACGGAATTGTCCAGCGCTGTGCTTGAACAGATTCAGACAATCCATTCGTCGACAGCATCTGGTGTCAATGATTCGGAAAGTGAAATCAAAGAACTTCCAGGCGAAACATCGGATGCGTCAGAAACGAAACGGACGGATGGTGTCGCCCGCCGCGAGTTCGATTTCAAAGAACGCGGACGGTGTGTGGTGTTGTCGTCTGCACAGACAGGCTCAGTCATGCCCGGCGTGGTGATCCTGCTGTCTGCACATGACACAACTGAAGAGGAGATCGTGCGGAACTGGAAGGCCGTGCTTCAGTCACATGGCCTGATGGTCGTGATTCCAAAAAGCCCGGAATCCGCAAGGTTGACGGAAGTCGATATCCCGCTTGTGATGACATCGCTGCGAGCTGCTGCAACGAGTGCCGGAGCCGATCTGGGGCGTGTCGTGGCCGTGGCGGATCGCACACAGTCAGCGCTGGCATGGAGGTGTACGTTTGGCGGACCATCGGTGATTCGGGGAATTGCGCTTACGGACGGCTGGATTGCCAATTCCGAAATCCAGGGCATCGAAGGGGCAGGGCATTCTGTGCTGTTGCTCGATCAGACGCCGGGGACGCAGGCGCGGGCTCTTCGCGAGCTAAGCAAAAAGTCTCTGTCGGAGGCCGGTTTCTGGGTTCCCGGTCCGTCTGCGTCTGTTGGCGCGGACGCCACCAGGGAACAAGGTTCGCGGTGTATCGCGGACTGGACCTTTCTGATGCGGTCGTTCTGATTCGCCATTATTGCGGAGCCTGCCGCTCGGCATTTTCACTGCTCGATGCTTCCTCTACAATGCTGCCGTCGCGCTGTGTCGAGTGGCCAGGGCAGGGCCGGGCGGTGTTGCACGGCAATCCTTAGAGACTTTGAACGGCGGAAAGTGAGCTTGGCGAACCCGGAGACGTAACGTCCCTCGCTCGCCAAATTAGACATCAAATCTAACCGCTCATAAAATACATTACTTTTCAGATATTTATTTTGTCAGATCATCAGGCAGACCAGATGAGCAGTTCCGATGTCGATATCTCGTCCTCACGTGTACTGATCGCGGATGATATTCCGCAGAACCGTGAGTTGCTGGAAGCGTATCTGGCCGACGAAGGCTACGAAATCCTGATGGCGAACGACGGGCAGCAAACGATGCAAATGGTCGATCAGCATCAACCCGATCTGATTTTGCTGGACATCATGATGCCGCGCATGAGCGGTTATGAAGTGTGTTCACAGATCAAAAGCGATCCCGCTCGTCGCGGGATTCCGGTGCTGATCGTGACCGCTCTGAACGAAGCCGGGGATATCGAAAAAGCCGTGAACGCTGGCTGCGATGATTTCCTGACAAAACCCGTCAATCGGCTTGAACTTCGTACCCGCGTACGTTCACTGCTGCGAGTTCGGCATCTGACAAACGAACGTGATCGCCTTCTGGCATACCTCGAAGAAATGGAACACCGCATTTTGCGCGGTGATGGTTAAAATATGTCCGATCAGGAAGTAGTTCCTTCACCCGTTGACAGTGTCTCTGCACTTGCCGACGGATTTGTCGAAGTTGTGGTACGTAACCGACGTGCTCAGCCATTCTTCGGTCGTCATCCCTGGGTATTTGTCGGCGCGGTCGATCACGTGAAAGGGATGAAGTCGGAAGACGTGCCGCCGGGATCGATCGTGAAACTTGTCAATTCTGAAGGTCGATTCATCGCCTGGGGCTTGTACAATTCGATCAGCCGCATTGTGGCACGGCTCTATTCGTGGAAGCTGGAACAGCCTCTCGATGCTGCGTTCTGGCAGGCGACGATTCATCAGGCCGTAGAATCACGCCGCGCGATGTTTGATCTCAATTCACCAAACACCGGTTGTCGCCTGGTGTTCAGCGAATCCGATGGCATGTCGGGCTTGACCGTGGACTTCTACGGCGGATACCTGCTGGTTCAGTTTACCAGCCTTGCACTGTTTCTGCACCGTGACGCGATTCTGATCGCTCTGGAAGCCGAAGTCAGCCCAAAGGGTATCTGGCTGCGGACAGAAAAAGGTATGCGCGAGGCCGAAGGACTGGATGTCGTGGATGGATTGATGGCCGGACAGGAACCTCCGCGACCTTTATTCATTGACGAGTTCGGCGTTCAATACGGAGTCGATGTCCAGCAGGGACAGAAAACAGGATGCTATCTTGATCAACGTGACAACCGCCTGGCTGCGAGTCGCTATCTTAAGGGAGCGAAGGTTCTGGATGCGTTCTGTTTTTCGGGCGGGTTTGGAATCACGGCATTGAAACTCGGAGGTGCGGCTTCCGTGCTGGGGATTGATTCGTCCGAGTCCGCGCTGGCGCTGGCGAATGCCAATGCGGAACTCAACGGCGTTGCCGATCGCTGTCAGTGGCAGCGTGACGATGTGCGTCCAGCTCTGGAAACAATGGCAGGGCAGGGCACTTTGTTCGACGCAGTCATTCTGGACCCGCCGCGGATGGCAAGGACTCGAGGCGGCATGGACCGGGCGATCAACGGGTACGTGCGTTTGAATCAACTTGGTCTGCAGGTGCTGAAGCCCGGGGGAATCCTTATCACCTGTAGCTGCTCGGGCCTTGTGAGCCGCGATGAGTTTCAGGAAATGCTGGCTGAAGTCGCGCGGCAGACAGGACGCGATATTCAGGTTCTGGAAAACCGCAGTCAGCCAGCCGATCATCCAGTGCGTGTGACCTGCCCCGAAACTGAATATCTGAAGGTACTGATCTGCCGCGTAAGCTGAGATTTCGCAGTGTTCCTCGTTGGAGAAGTGGTTATACTTCCTGCAGTACGCCGAACATCTTGACGCTGGCGAGTTACGAAAACTGTTGCCTGGTGCAGCGTTTGAAGAAGCAATTGGAGTCCTTGAGATGATTGCAAGAACCCCCGAAGAACGCGAATTCTACGATTCACGATTGAAGCTCGTTCGTGATGAAGAAGCTCGACTTCTGTTTGCACGCATTGAAGGACGTGAAGAAGGACGTCAGGAAGGACGTGAAGAAGGACGTCAGGAAGGCATCGAGAAAGGATTGCTTGCTGGCAAGATTCAGCTTCTACAACAGCTCCTGGGTAACACAGAATCGCAAATGTCCGACCTGGAAAACTCGACTGTGCCTGAGTTATGCGAATTGCTGGAATCGTTGCAGGCTCAACTGCGTTCCCGGGATAACTGATGCTCGCTATTTCTTTTCGATGAGTCCCGCCAGTACTGCTTCCAGATCCTTCAGCCCCTGCGCTGCGTCCACTTCGTAAAATCCGGCATGATAGTGTGCCACTTTGCCTTCACGATTCACAACGATCCAAAGTGGTAACTGCCCGCGCGTCTCGCGAGGATCACCGAAGGTTTTGAGCAGCGTCCCGTCGTCGTGGCCAACCGGATAACTCAAATTCATGAACTCCGAAAGTTTTCGGACGGATCGTCGGCCACGACCCAAAGACTCTTTGCTCTGCAAATCAGGATTCGTACTGACACCAATCACAGTGACATCTTTCTTCTGCTGATTGAACAGGAATTCCAGATATCCTGTCTGACCGTAGGGTTCCGAAAGGGGAGTGTCACGATAGTCCCAGAAATGCAGGATTACGGTTTTTCCTTTCAGGTGTTCCGAATGCAGCGTCCCGCCATTCATGAGTGACAGAGTAAAACCTGGAGCTTCGGTATTCATCAGTTCTGCAGCACGGTTTGAAATGGATGCCAGACGTTTTTCCTGCTGATCAACATCGGATTTCATCTGTCGCACCAGGAATTCGAGTGGCGTATCGGCTGCAAGTGACGTCAATCGTTCGGATGCAGCGACTACATCCGCAATCTGCCGCGTCGATAGTTCGCGCTGATGAGCGTCTGCAGGGCGTTTGAGCTTCGCCTGCAATGCAAGGAGTTCATCCTGCAATTCAAGAACCTTGTCCGAAGTGACCTGTTCGAGTGTTTTTGTCGAGGATCGAGACAACGTCAGTTGGAACTGATCGCCCTGTCCCATGAACACTTCTGTGTCGGCACGGAGCGTCGTGCCACTGGCGGCATCCACGGTCAACAACTGTTTTCGGCCACGACGCTCGCGAGCTTCGACAATCCATGCCGGGATGTTGTTGACGGAACGTTGTTCGATTGCCGTCATTTGCCAGCCAGTCTGTTCCCATGTCGCATCCGGTTCTACCTGCGCTGGAATCGCAACAACCAGTGGCGGCAGTGCAATGAGATACGCCTGTCCGTCGTATTCGTAGACAAGGTGCGGCTGAACTTTTTCCGGTCCAACTCTCGGGCCCGTACGGCCGAAACTGTCCGACCAGGGACATCCATGGCGCGCGTCATCAGTGACGTGAAAAAAATGTGTCTGATCGGAAGTCAGCAACTGGACTTCAAATCGACGCAGAATGTCGCCTTCTTTGTCGTCCGGCTCAATCAGCGATCCCGCAAAAACCGAGTGCTCCACAAGATCCGACGCAGCGGCAATCACAGGCAATCCCTGACAAAGGAATCCAATCAGAATCGTACCGTGAATGAAACGACCGGCTCGACGGGTTGAAAACGGCACTGACATAATTGACTCCAGACGCATCTTTGAAAGGGCAGGGTACTTCAACAATCGGGCGACGCTGAAATCCCCGCAGGACGGGAATATGTCAGATCGTCACGAAATCCACAATTCAAACCGCTGTGACCTGGCTCGTTTGAAATTCCGCCGAACTCAAGGGACGGATTTCACGGTCGGAAGAGCTTCAAGTGCCGTGTTTGCACTTCACTTACCCCCGGCTGACGCGCCTATAATCCGGTCAGTCGTCGAATTTGTGGAAATCACCTACGATGCGGGGTGGACCGGACAATTCCGGACCGATCCGTTATATCCTGAAATCAGAATTGTGCAAAGGGGCAGTCTCGTGAGCGAAAACCAAAATGTCGTCGGTGGCTACGAGCTGAAAAACTGTGTCGCAAGTGGAAATACTACCCAAATCTGGGAGGTGACTCAGGCAGGATCTACCGTTCCCCTGGCGATGAAGCTGCTGCTTCCGAAGTTCGCGAAGGATGCTGAAGCAAAGAGAGTGCTGAAGCACGAATACAAGGTGGGATCGTCGTTCGAGCATCCCGTAATGATTCGATATCACAAGTTGGAGATGAATCGCGATCATGGTTTCTTCATCATGGATTTTTTCCGAGCACCCAGTCTCAAGACGCAGATCTCAGCGAATCTGCATGAGACCCAGTCGCGAATGAAGAAAATTGTCGAATCGCTGTGCCAGGCATTCATTCATATGAATGAAAAAGGATGGCTGCACCGCGATATCAAACCGGACAATATCCTGTTGAACAAGACCGGTGAGGTGCGTGTTATCGATTTTTCACTGGCGGCACGGATCGTGGGCAGCATGATGATGCTTGTTGCCGGCAAACAGAAAAACATCATGGGCACGCGAACCTATATCGCCCCTGAGATTATTCTGAAGAAAACAGCCACGCCACAATCGGATATCTACAGTCTGGGCGTCACGATCTATGAAATGGCAACTGGTGCTCCACCGTTCGCAGGCCTGAATCCAAGTGATTTGCTTGCGAAACATGTGAGTGAATCACCGACACCACCGTCCGCTGTCAACCCAAATATCGCGCCGGAACTGGATATCCTGTTACTCAGGTTACTTGCAAAGAAGCCGAAAGATCGTCCGGCGGATATGCGGGAAGTTATGTCTCTCTTCAGAAATGTCCGCTGCTTTCTTGAAGATCCAACGGAGTTGCAGGCAAAGAAGACTAAGGAAGCAAAGGCCAACGAGAGTTTAAGTGTCGATAAACGACTCGACAGCCGCGCAGATGCAGATCGCGTGTCACGTGGACTGGCGGCTCCGGCCAGGCCAAAGAAAAGCAAACGCCTGACAGCACCAATCGGTGAAATGGAAGCCGTCAAGAAGACCGGTGCAAAGCCTCAGCCAGCGACCCCGCAAATGGACCCCGGCACGATGCCGCAAATGCAATATGCAATGCCGGGCCAGCCAATGCCTGGAATGATGTATCCTGGGATGATGCCCGGTCAAATGATGCCCGGTCAAATGATGCCCGGCCAAATGATGCCCGGCCAGATGATGCCCGGCCAGATGATGCCCGGTCAAATGATGCCCGGTCAAATGATGCCGCCGGGACAGCAGGTTCTGCCACCTGGAATTGCGCCGGGCCAATTTCCGCAACAGCCCGTTTCACAGGCGGCCCCCAATCCGGCATCTTCGCCAATCGCTCCTGCTTCTCCAAATGCACCACAGCAACCGACGAACCCGGCTCAGCAACCAGCAACTCCTCAAAAGCCTGTCGTTTCTCCTTACGAAAGGCGAATGCCGCAGTCTGCCGTGAACGACCCAGCAGTTGACCAGGAGCTGGATTTCATGACAGAATTGCCAGACTTTGACTAAACCTCCGATACTGCCCGATATCTCCATTCAACGCATTGATGCTGATCGCTCAATTCGTCGCCGAAGAACATTTGTCGTTCTCCGCCTTTTTCGGCAGAATCTGCCGGTGTTCCGCAACCCGGATCAATGGCGGCATTTTCACAGATCCGCAAATCCCGTAAAGTTCCTTAACGCTGTCTAACCCTGACAGCTAACAGTCCGGCGGAATCAGTTACCGTTCACAGCATATGCAGGTGAAACCGATTGCGCAAGCCCCCTATTTTATGTCTTCCGATTAGGTCACGTTGATGGCTGCGTTGCATCAGTTACCGTTTGAAAAGCCGCTCTATGAACTGGAAGAGCGTCTGCTGAAACTCGAATCTCAGCACGATCCCACGACTGCTGAGAAGGAAATCATGCGGCGAATGCGGGTTGAACTGACTCAAATGACTCGCGAGCGTTATGCAAACCTTGACGCATGGCAGACCGTTCAGGTGTCCCGCCATCCCGATCGGCCTCAGACGCCCGACTATCTGGAGCTCGTGTTTGATGAATTCGTCGAACTTCACGGCGACAAAGCATTCGGCGACGATCGTGCGATTGTGACGGGTTTCGCAAAGCTGGCGGGCCGCAAAGTGATGTTTGTGGGCCACCAAAAAGGCCGGAACCTGAAAGAACGCAACGAATGTTGCTACGGATGTGCTCATCCCGAAGGCTACCGCAAAGCGATGCAAAAGATGGAAATGGCCAGTCGTTTTGGGCTACCCATCATTTGTCTGATCGATACTCCCGGTGCGTATCCAGGGATCGGTGCCGAAGAACGCGGTCAGGCATACAACATCGCGGTAAATCTGCGCGACATGTCCACGCTGGAAGTCCCGATTATCTGCGTGGTGATTGGCGAAGGCGGTTCCGGAGGTGCTTTGGGGATCGGGATGGGCGACCATGTTGCGGTGCTTGAGTTTGCTTATTATTCAGTGATCAGCCCGGAAGGCTGCGCAGGAATTCTCTGGAAGAGTTCGCGACATGCCGACAAGGCCGCCAAAGCACTTCGGTTCACCAGCAAAGATTTGGTGCACCTGGGCGTCGTTGATGAAGTAATCCCTGAACCATTGGGCGGTGCTCATCGAGATCATTTCAAGATGGCTACGACTCTGAAATCGAGACTGGTGGAATCACTTCAGAGTCTCGACAACCACTCAATCCCCGATCTGCTTGAGCGACGGTATCAGCGGTATCGTCGAATTGGAGTGTTTCACGAAGACCAATCGGCTGCACCCGCTTAAACGGGATCCGGTCAGGGCCTTGGATCCTGGCAGCCGGGCAGGGCAAATCTGGCAGAGGATTGCGGCGGATGAATCGTCACCAGTGGCGATGATTTGCAATTTTTTTAACCCGTGGCCGACAGGCCAGGTTGTTTGTGCCTGGCCTGTCGGCCACGGCTTAAAAGAACGACTCCTGCCTGCGACTCATTTCGTGGCTTTCGCCTAAGGAACGCTTAGCCCATTTCGATCACAAAAATCGATTTGCATCCGCGACGAAATAGGACGGTTGTGAAATATCAGGGTTCCCGAAAATAGGCCAACCAACGTCCGATAATGTCCGTTATGTTAGGTTAATCACAAAAAACACCGGGTTTTCAGGGGGCAAAATGCTGCCCTGCGGAAGTCATCAAATCCACAGAGCCGAAACGCTGTTGCCGGATATCGATGCGATGACATGCGTGACAGACACAAATTCGCACAACGGTTTGTTGGCCGAAGGCAGATTCTGAATCGTCAGATGGTTTGGTTCCCGACCTGAGCACAGGTCAGGCAACGCGTTAACGCATCGCCTGACTCAGGCGAATCTTCAGGTCGCGGTCCAGACGGTCCAGCGAGATGCCAGCCTGATTGAGCTGTCGCAGGATTCGATCGTCGATTCGAGTGTTCACGTCGGTGCTCGGATCGGGGTCGCGACTCAGTCCCATTGCGTCTGCATGCCAGTCTTCCAGGACTCGCCGCTGAACGTCACTCGGAACCCCCGCAAGATACTGCTTCGACTTTGCGACAATGTCGTTTCGCTGACCGTAGATTCCGGCGATTTCACTCAGCAGCGAAGACTCACTCCGACCAAGAGTTGCCGAACTCGATGAATTCGTACTACCCTGCCCGCCTGTCGTTCCAGATCCACTGAAAAAGTCGGTCAAAATTGATCCGGCGTTTTGTGGGACAGAATAGCTGAGCTGATTCAGCAGACGTTGTTTTTCTTCTGCGGACGAGTTTCGCAGGATGTCCATCGCCTTTTCATTCAGATTCTGCCGCAAATTGGCAGGAACCTGACTCAGCAGGTCTTCCAGAGTCGGTTCGGCTCCGGATGCCGCAGGACTTCCCGTCCCGGAGCTGCTGGTTGATGATCCGCCGCGTACACCATTCGGAAACAGACTGGAAAAGTCGAAACCGCTGCCACCGCCCGGCGATGTACCATTTGGCCCGGGGGCAGATCCAAAGTTTCCGGGGTCCGAAGGAGTGGCTCCAATCAATTCGTCCGTTCCAGGCTGCAACGACTTGTTAAAGTTATCGATGACGTTTTGAACGGTGGGGATAGCGTTCTCGGGGAGTAACGGAATTATGTATTTGGAATTGTGCAGGATCAATGCTGCTGCATACCCCGAATACGTCTGACTCACGATCTGTCGCATCGGTGGAGACATTGTGATCGCGAAGAACATGACTGTCATGCAGATGACGACGCCCTTGACGAATCCCAGAATGCCGCCCAGATGCTTGTCAAAATCAATGATCTTCGCCTTCGCCATCCAACTGCTCAGCATCCCGGCGACGACAAACGACACGCCGCACAGCCCAACGTACACGGCCAGCATGGCCAGCCACTGTTTTAAGGGCGGATCGACGCCGATCATCGGCTCGATCGCCGGGGCCAATGTGCCGGAGAATTTAAAGCACAACAGCAGTGCAATCACCCACGACAACTGCGAAAGCAATCCGCGCGATGCCCCTCGCACAGCGCAAAAGAGCAATACGCCTAACATGACGAGATCAACGATACTGTGCGAGGTCATTTGTCTGCCTTCCTTGACCCATTCCGGACCCGCAAACGCGGTCCAGAAGTATAGGAGGACTGCGGCAATGAGGGAAAGAGCGTTTTAGCACAAGGGAATTTCGGCAATTCCTGCCTGACGCAGGCCGGATCGAGCTCGCCGCACTGCCGGAACTGCGGTCGCAGTCTACTGACGTGTTGAATGACAGGGTTTTCCACGACGAATCATTCAGCGAGCGATGTTCCGGCAACGTGCGACCTTGGTCCGGCCTACGGATCTTCATTCGGGAATGAATCTAAGAGTTCTTTGGACTGTCCAGAATCAATGTGACCGGGCCGTCGTTGAGCAAGCGCACATCCATGTGGGCCTGAAATGTTCCCGTTTCGACATGAAGTCCTTGTCCTTTCAACTCCGCTTCGACGCTCTTATAGAGTGCATTGGCTTTTTCGGGGCGGGCGGCTTCCACAAAACTGGGACGCCGGCCTTTGCGGCAGTCACCGTACAAGGTGAACTGACTGACAAGCAGTACGGAACCGCCAACATCCGCCAGCGCCAGATTCATTTTCCCGTCCGCATCTTCAAAAACCCGCAGGCCCGCGATTTTTGAAGCGATCCAGATTGCGTCTTCCTGTGTATCGTCTTCAGCCACGCCCAGCAGAATCAAGAATCCACGTTGAATCTGCCCGACTATAATACTGTCCACTGTCACGGACGCTTCGGTCACTCGTTGGATCACTGCACGCACGGAATACCTTTCAAATGGAAACACGGCCAAAGGGCAGGGCCAGACGTTGACGAATACACTAAGGCTCAACGCGGCTCAGGTTGAGGCTGTCAGAATCTACGTTTAACCCGAGCCAACGGCGAGGCCACAGTGATGCCTCCCCGTTGGCTCGGGTTAAACGAAGAAGACCTCATTCCACGCAGTTTGCAGTTGCGAAGACCTCATTCCTTACCGCTTTAAGTATAAGCCTGACCTTCATCGTCGGAGAAAACGGGTGCAGTCGGGGATTTCGGTAGGTCCAGCCTGCCGGGCTGGACTTTCGCCGGAAGGCGAACCACCAGAGCGGACGTCCGCTCAACGGCGGCGTTTCGCCCGTTGAACAACGCCGATCTGGTCGCAGTTGCAGCAAGCTGCAAAGTCCTTTCCGGCAGAAAGGACCTACTTTGACAACCATCCGCGACCGCCCTCGGAGCAAACGAATCGATCCGCTTGCAGACCATCCAGAGAAATCGCAGGTGTCTGCTCCAGCATCAGATCTGCCAGGATCATTCCCGTGGCAGGTGACATCTGCAGTCCTGAACGAAAATGGCCCGCTCCGATAAAGGCATTTGACACTCCCGGCACTCGTCCCAGCAAAGGCAACTCGTCTGGTGACCATGGCCGTAATCCCGCCCAGGTCTTCACAACTTCGGCCGAACCAAGCGACGGCACAAGCGACGCTGCGAACTCCAGCAATCCTGCGACACCTTCTGTTGTTGTCTGCTTTACAAACCCAGCGTCCTCCTCGGTCGATCCGATGAGGACGAGTCCATCGCGGCGAGGCACGAGATAGCGTCGGCCCAGTTCAATCACGCACCGAAACGGCTGAGTTGGCAATTGAAGCTGCACGATCTGACCTCGGACAGGTTTCACAGGAATAGAAACTCCCAATGGCTGCAGAAGCGACGCCGACCATGCGCCCGCCGTGAAACAAATGCTGTCAAACTGGAGCGACCTTCCATCCACGCGCACTTCCGTGATACGATCGCCCGACTGCCGGATGTCCAGCTCATCAACATGTTCAAGAATCTTAACGCCGCGTTGAAAACATGCCGACTTCAGCGCCAGGAGATAGTGCGGATTTCGAACTTGTCCGAAGTCCGGCAAATAGATGGCACTGTCGAACCGAGCATCAACACCTGTGACATGCTGCCGCAGTTCGCTGGACGAAAACCGTTCGGCGCGAAGTCCTTCGGCTTTCCAGTGTTCGTAGTTTTTCTGCAGGAGATCTGATGCCTCGGCGTTGCAGACTTCGATTGCTCCGCAGATGTGATATCCAATGTCGATCCCTGTTCTGGCCACAAGCTCTTCAGCGAACTCGGGCCATAACGAATGACTGTATGATCGAAGCCTGGCTTCCGGAGTGGTGGCATGAACAGGATTTCCAGGCGGTAACATACCGGCACCCGCCCACGACGCTTCTCTCCCGACTTCCTGGCGATCCAACAGCGTGACCGACACATTCCGCTCGGCCAGCTTCAGTGCGGTCGTCAGGCCGACAACACCGGCACCGATGAGCACGATATCTGGGTGTGAATCTTTCATCCTCCGGTCGCCTTAGATTCTTTCTTTTCAACAACTGTGCATGTTGCTCGCAACTTTTGGGGTTGGCGGTCGAACCCCTCACCAGTTGCATGGTTCTCAAAATCTGCGTTCAGGTTGCTATCTGTGGTCGCCCTGAATCTGCGGGAGTATGTCTGTATTCCCACAGATTCAGGACGACCTCAGATTGAGTATCCGGCAGACGAAAATTTGCAAATGAAATGGTTTTCCACGACGAATCGTTGTAGCTACCGTCGCCAGACGGTGGATGTGCGCCGTTTTCCACGCTCTGGCGAGCGTGGCTACGGCAAAGTAGCGATGTCCAACTAATCTCTATTTGACTCCGATACAGTAGAGTGATTCCTTCCGCCCTGCCCCGTCGCCGCTGGCTGCTCGAATAAACAATTGGCCATCGACCGCCACCAGCGACGCAAAGCTGGAATCGCCCAGTTGATTCTCTGCCAGTTGTTCATACTTTTCCGGAGTTGCCTTGAAGACCCACGTCGTGCCCGCTTCATTCGTGGCGAAGATGTTATCTCCGACGACCAGTGGTGATGCGGACACCGGTCCACTCAGTCGCCGCTTCCACATTTCTTCACCCGTTTTGGCATTCCAGCAATGCACAATTCCAGCATCCGAAAATGCATACAGGTATCCGTTGCTGACAACCGTGGACTGTTCGTAGCATTTCACAGTGTTCTTCCAGGCGACTCCGGAACCATCCGCCTTCACCGCGACCGTTTCGGCTTTCGGATATCCACCGCTGGCAAAGATCAGATCGTCTTCCCATGTGCAGGTGCCACAAGTTGCCATCGTGAGACAAGGGGTACTCCACAGCGGCTCACCATTGTTCGGGTTGTACGAAGCAATCTTGTTCGTTCCGCTCAGCAGCAACTGATCCCGGCCCGCGATGCTGGCGACGATTGGCGACGACCAGTTCAGCATGAATTCCCGTTTCTGCTCCCAGGCGACGCTGCCATCCGACAGGTTCAACGCCTTGAGCCATGCAACGGTATCACAGTCAGCCGATATGATCAGCTTATCTTTGTAGATCGTGGGCGACGATGCATAACCGTATTCGTACAGTTTGGGACGGAATCTACCAACCTCTTTTCGCCAGATGATTTTGCCCTGCAGGTCGAGACACACGGCTTCGATTTTTTCGTGATGGCAAAACGTGGCGTATATATGCTTCCCGTCAGTGACTGCGGTCGGCGAGGCGTGTGTGTTCTTGCGGTGAGTCACTGGAAAACCTCCCTGACTGATCTGCGTCAGCCACAATCGGTTTCCCTGTTTTCGATCAAACGCCATTACGGACTGCGTCTGACCGTCGTCATCAGCACTGCACAGCACAATCGTGTTACCCGTGATGATCGGCGACGCATGGCCGCGACCGGGAACGTCCACTTTCCAGATGACGTTCTTCGTCTCGCTCCATTCGATCAACCCCCCCTGCCCTGCTTCGGCGACGTTGTTATGATTCGGCCCGCGCCATTGAGTCCAGTCGCCTGCCTGGACTTCGCAGCAAACAAGCATTAAACAGACAAGACTGATGAACGAACGCTCTGACATCCCTGAACTCCTGTGTGACCGATGTAAACCACGACGCAATGCGTACCGCCTCCGCAAGTGTCGCGGAGTTGCGGCTGACGTCAAGCCAATAGCCGTCAGTCCCAAAACAAGATCCGGAATTGCCTGGAAACGTGTGCTGGTGTGTTTCACTCCGCTTCACACACCCTACGGCAATTTCCATTTCCAGAAACTGTTTCGGGACGATTCTAATTGTCAGATCTGCTACCAGACGTTGGCAAACAACCTCCCCCACGCGGAGCGTCTGGGGGAGGTCGAACGAGCGAAGCGATGTTCGGGAGGGGGCTTGCACTGTCGTTTGCGGCGAACGCGAAGCTAATCCAGAATTCACACCTCGCGGCGGCCCTCCCAACGCCGTGAAGAGTTTTTAGGCAACAGCATTCGCT
>Ga0335397_10000166_pt1 | contig 75187 bp, 66 predicted proteins | sample MAT04_FD_205740 | JGI IMG/M metagenome (GOLD analysis project Ga0335397, IMG submission 205740) | Freshwater microbial communities from Lake Fryxell liftoff mats and glacier meltwater in Antarctica - MAT-04 (spades assembly) (version 2) ...
ACACAGGCATGGGCTAAAAAAACCAATAAAGCACAGCGGGGAGTAAATTGGCAATTCAGTATTGAGAAAGCGCGACATAAACTAAAATCAATTTATCCTAAGATCGTGTGTTGATGGCGCACTAGTTCAGCCTGAATCCAAAATATGGTGCTGCCAAAACAAACCCCTTCGACTTTCGCATAATCGTAACTATTTGCTTGTTCGATAATTTTCGCGTGTATTCGTGAACCACGATAAAAATCAAGACATTTGTTAAAAAATGAGAAAATACCATAAGGATTTCGCTTTTGATTTTTAAAAAATTCAAACATAGTTACTGCTTTAAAGAAAATAACCAATATTTTAACAAATAAAGCTAAATATGTACATTGCCACAAATAATAATCAATTAATCTATGTGCGGGTTTCAAAAGCGTATGGTTCACAAAGCACAGATTTACAGTGATGCTTTATTGGAAACTGGATCGATTGGGTCGCGATCTGCGTCATCTAGTTAATACGGTTCATAATTTAACAGTCAGAGAGGTTGGATTAAAAGTATTAACATATCATGGTGCTGCTATTGATACGACAACTGCTACTGGTGGTAAATTAGTCTTTGGGGTTTTCGCAACACTTGCTGAGTTTGAGCGTGAAATGATCAAAGAGCGAACTCTAGCTGGCGTGGCATCAGCTCGTGCAAGAGGTGGCGTTGTTGCGAACATCAATTTGCATGCACATCTTATTAGCCATACAATATATAAAGAAGCATTGCAGATTGTTACACAACCGGATATCAGTATATTATTGTTATTCTAAATAAGAAGAGTCGCCATAAGAAAAACTGCTCAACCTCTCCGTCTAACAATATTATAAATTGGATAGTAATTATACTTTTCAGCACACCTATTTTTCAATCTTTTTGATAATGATTGTTGTTCGTTACAAAAATAATAATCGTGCTGAATTAACTCCGGTGTGTAGGTGTAATCTTCTTGATACAAAAGCTCTTGATAATAAGGTTTTATGAGAGTGAAAACGTTCGATAAAATCAGGATGTTATTATCATTAAAAATAATGTACATGGCAAAATTTTTAATACCCAGATTAGCCAATGGCTTACACACCTCATCAATTTTGTTTCTATATGCCAAACTTAAAATAAACGGTAGTTTGCTCAGATTTTCGACACCCATATAAAATTGTTTTTTAACCCCGGATTTAATGCACAAATGCGTCTGACTATGAGATTTGCATAACGCGGCGGAATTGTATTTGAATTAGTGTTCTCAATAAGGAGGTTCGTTCCGAGCTACTCTATTTCACTCGGAACCGGATGACTGCGAAGAAATCCGTTTTATACTGCGTCTTCTGAATCAGTTGTTTCTTTTTCTTGTTGTATACGTAAATAAATTTCTTCACGATGAACAGAAACATCTTTAGGCGCATTGATACCAAGACGAACCTGATTTCCTTTTACACCTAATACAGTGATATTAACATCATCACCAATAATTAACGTTTCACCAATACGTCTGGTCAAAATTAGCATAACATACCTCCCTTAATAGCAGCTGCCTTAATTCCATAGAACACTTCCATGGTGGCTCTGACAACTACCGACTGATTAAAAATTAAACAATTATATTGCTTGATATTAATTGTATACGATGTTTATTAAGAAATTATTAAGATTAATAAAAGATTTTTAAAAAACTATTTTTTCCCTGCCTGAAATTTAAGAGCAAGTATTATCAAAGGAATGTAAGCAATTAACAAGCCCATAATTCCATTAATAAATTGAAAAGCAATTAATAAAGCTAGTGGCAGTAGCCATAGAAGATTAATTAAAGTAATTGCTACAGTCACCGTTAAATGTTTTCCATAATAACGTGATGCTTTTTGATAAGCGTGGCTGCAGTGTGCATCCGTGAGTTTTTCTTTATTAATTGCTCGTTGCAATAAAGTCGCTGTTGCATCGATAATAAATACACCAAGCAAAACCAGCCAGCACCAAAAATATTGCGGATTTATAATCGCGCTCTGAACAGAAAATACACCTAAAATAATTCCTAAAAAACCACTACCTGCATCTCCCATAAAAATTCGTGCAGGAGGAAAGTTCCAGATTAGAAAGCCGGCTGCGGAACTTCCCAAAATTATTGGTAAAAGTGCAGCGTCAAAATGCCCTTGCAAATAATAGATGAACGCAGCGCTAAAACAAACAAAAACTGCTTCACTAGCTGCCAGACCATCAATGCCATCCATAAAATTATAAAGGTTTAAAAGCCATACCAAATAAATTACAACCAGCGCATTGATAATAATACCTGAAGGTATTTGCCAATTAAAAAGGAATAGAGATGGCATACCGCCAATAAAATATACAGCCAGGCCAGCAGCTAAAAAGTGAACTATTAATCGGTTTTTGGCGCTCACATTTCCACGATCATCCATAAATCCAATAAAAGCGACCAGAGCGCCAGGAATAATTAACGAACAAAAAGTAACGTAATTGAGTTTTTGACAAAAAAAAGCGAGGCTGACCAATAACATAAAGCTTATAACAAATGCCAAACCACCACCCCTTGGAGTTGGCAAAACATGAGAACTACGATGATTAGGGATATCTATCAAATGATTGGTATGCGCATATTTTCTTATTACCCACGTTAAAACATAGGATATAAGTAAAGTAAAAAAACTACTCAACCAAACCATTATTCCCTCGTATTTAACCAATAATATTTTATGAAAAGTCATTATACAGAAATCTGTGTTTATTAAAACGTATTGCAATTAATTAGCAAAACAATACGTGAGTATTTATTATTACAACGATAAATGGTATCTTCGTCACAAATAATTTTCACTAATACTATGAAGCAATTAACAGAACTAGACTCATGGACGATACTGGAAAAGCACGCTGCATCACTTCGTCATCACACATTTACTGACTTTAAAAAAGATAAACTCCATCTTAACGCCTGCGCAATAAGCATTAATTTTAATTACCAACTTTATGATCAGAATACAATAGAACTACTAATTAAATTAGCTAATGATGTTCAGCTTAAAAATAAAATTCATAGCTTAATAAGCGGCGAAATTGTTAATAAAAGTGAACAACGACCAGCACTACATACTGCATTAAGAATTATTGACAACTCTCAGGTAATTGTTGACGGCACAGATATTATGCCTGATGTTTTGGCAACCAGAGAACAAATGCGTTTGATTTCTACACAGATAAAAAGTGGTAAATGGCTGGGATACAGTAACAAACCTATAAAGGATATTGTTAATATTGGTATTGGTGGCTCTGATTTTGGTCCGCGTTTTTGTATAGAAGCTTTATCAAAATTTACTGATCCGACACTTGCCTATCATTTCATTTCTGATGCAGATCCAGATAGTTTTGACGATGTGCTAACAAATCTTAACCCCGAAACGACGCTGTTTATTGTTTCCTCAAAATCATTTACGACTCAGGAAACTCATTATAATACTCAAAAAGCTTTTTCATGGTTTGATAAATCTACAAAAAACTACAAAGATAAACATTTCATAGCGGTAACAGCAAATGCTGATAAAGCCCAACAAATGGGAATAACACATATTTTACCAATATGGAATTGGGTTGGTGGTCGCTATTCTGTTTGTTCTGCAATAAATTTAATAACCTGTATTGCAATCGGCTATGAAGCATTTATGACATTTCTTGCTGGTGCGAACCAGATGGATAAGCATTTTTATGAAAGCGAATTTCATGAAAATATGCCTGTAATGCTGGCATTAACGGGACTATGGAATATTAATTTTCTACATATTTCTACCCATCTTTTATTAGTCTACACCAAACAACTCGAGAAGTTTGTTGCTTACGTACAACAACTTGATATGGAAAGTAATGGTAAGTCGATTGATAACGAAGGCCATTTCATCAATTATGCAACAGGTCCTATCGTCTGGGGCGGTTCAGGCAATCAAGCTCAACACAGCTACTATCAATTACTTTGTCAGGGCAGTCATAAAGTTGCAGGGGATTTTATTTCACTTAAGCAATTTGATAACGAAATTATTAATACCATGTGCAAAGCCAAAATTAAAATATTAAGTGAAGGCATCAATCCTTTAGATAAACCTAACGGATTGATTACAGGCGGAACACCACTCAACCATATTAGTCTTGAATCATGCACGCCCACTACTCTTGGCTCATTAATTGCCTTGTATGAACACAAGGTTTATGTTCAGGGTGTATTGTGGAATATAAATTCGTTTGATCAGCCTGGTGTTGAGAGTGCTAAAGCAGCGCGACTAGTGTCGGCTTGAATAATTGATCGTAGCCCCAAAGTTAAGGCATAACTTATTGATTAATATGGGGGTCCAGACGCTAACCCCGGGATTTCCGGACAGTTTTTGGTCACTTTGCGATTTCTAAAATAAATGAGATAGCTTGTGGCATGTTAATGATTGGAACAAAAAATTACCACTAAACCAGCTCTAGTTCTTCAGCCACCCACATTTACAATGATAAGTTATGCCCTTTTTTGTATTTCAGGTGTAGTTGGAGATACTGTTAAATGAAACCCCATTGCATGCAATATTTCATTAGTATTTCTTAAATAAGGGTTTCCCGTACCAACAACCGTTTTATATAAACTATTCCTACTCTTAGATGCTTTGTCAGCAAGTTTTGTCATACCACCATATGCCTCAACGACATTACGCAATGCCTCAAGAAAAGCATCTATATCGCCATCATCAAGGCTCGCATTAAGGTATCCTGCTGCCTCATTTGGATCTTTTAATGAATTAATTAAATAATCATGATAATCAATACTCTTAGCCATGATCTTCCTCCTGTAAATAGTCTTTTAAGTAAGTTTCGGCAAGTTTGATATTATTACTTTGAGTCCTCTTGTCCCCAGCACATAGCAAAAGAACAATAACTTCATCTATTTCACTAAAATAAACTCGATATCCAGAACCAAAATGAAATTTAAGTTCGCTTATACCCTCTCCTAAAATTTTATAATCGCCAAAATTACCAAGCTCAACCCGCGTAAGTCTTGATTTGATACGTTGACGAACTATTGAGTCTAGCGACTCCAACCAAGAAACAACAGGACAATCCCCATTATCTCGCTGATACATTTTTATAATTCTTCTTTTTATTTCTTTCATAATTAAGTGTATCCTGTAAGATACACTTTTGCAAGCCAATCTTTTGATAAATGTCCCACCCTACCGGCAACTCTTTATCGTGTTGCGTAAAGTATCTGTATTGTCACTTTGTGGCTTCCAATTTAGTAGTTGGCTGTTTTTATTAATATCCACTTGAAGTGAACCACAAACTCGTTGAAAAATTGTTTTCTTCCTCAGCAAAAGAGCAGCTAGCTTCAGTATGTTATGTGGTAAAGGTAAGAGGTAAACACGTTTATTCATTAGTTGCCCAATCTTTTTTAACAACTCGGCTATAGACAAATCTTCACCATCACTTATAAGAAAAGTTTCGTTAGCAGCTTGTGGATGATCTAGACAAACTACAATCAGACTCATTAAATTATCAATGGAAACAAAACTTCTTTTATTTTTAACAGATCCCAAAGGCAATGGAATTCCTTTGTTTAGTAGCCTAATCATTTTTTGAAAATTGCCTTTTACACCCGGTCCATAAATCAGTGGTGGGCGTATAATCACTACTTCCATTCCAGTTCTGGCGGCAAGTTCTCTTAGTTTGTCTTCCGCTTCTTGCTTGGAAACGCCATAAGCATCTTCTGGTGCAGGCATATCATCTGCATGGAATGGTTTATTGGTAGTTGATTCACCATTTACTTTAATGGAGCTGATATATATAAAACGTTTAACCTTGGATTTGGCTGCTTGCGTTGCCAGATTAATAGTTCCATCTACATTAATTTTTCTAAATTCGGCAAGCGGATCAGCTGATGTCTCATCCATTACATGAACTCGGGCAGCAGTATGGATAATTACATCAACATTATTTAAGACTGGTTCCCAATTTAATTCTTTTGCAAGATCGAAACCTCGGTAACAGGAGATATTATTTGCCACTGCCGGACTAATCTCGCCAGATGTAGTAGCGCGTAAATCTATATCAGGGCAATTTGCAAGCTTTTCAATCAATGCTTGTCCTAAAAAACCAGAAGCGCCAGTTAGTAACACTCTATTTTTTATCATCTATACATTCCTTCCAGCAATAGCCAGGACTATACAACAAGTGAAAAAAAAGAGTTGCTCTTGTTTGCGCCGACGACATTGAAAAGCATGCCTTGCAAGCTTAATCAAACCTGGTCTATCTAATTTAGCCCAACTTTGGATGAATTCAGTTTGGCCTGCGCCAACCAGATTAGCAATTAATACAGCTTGCGTTAACCACCAGCCACTTAGGATTTTCTTAATACGAGCTTGGTAAGCTTTTAATCCGGTATTTACCCCAACCTGATTTTTCTCATGCTGACGGTATTGCATTGAGGATTCCTGATCAATAAACCACTTATAATTATTTGCGCGTGCAAAAGCATAACAAAACCAATCGTGTAAGGAGACGTCTTGCGCTTGCTCCCAATTTAACAGCAGGCATTTTTTTATCTCTGCCATTAGCGACACACTCATCAGATAAGTACAACCCGGGCCTGCAGCTTCAAAAATATAATCCCATTGTCGCTGTGGTTGCGATTTTTTAATAAGCCTTACTTTGCCATCTGACCAAAATGCCATAACGTTACTGGAATAAGCATCATAATCAGAATATTGTATAATCCGAGCAGCTTTATGCAGTTTGTCAGCATTCCAGATATCATCCTGATCTGCAAACGCCACGTAATCAAATCGGGAAAAATCAACATCTTTAATCAAGCGAAAAAAATTTTTGGCAGCGCCTCCGAAGCGCTCTTCAGCTGACAGAACAATAATTCTACTATCCTTTTCTGAGGCTTGAATAAGCCATTTATCACTTCCATCAGTAGAAATATCCACGCTTGCAAACACAGTGACATTAACACCTGTCTGAGAAAGAATACTCTGCAATTGTTCCTCAAGGTACTTCATACCGTTATATACAGCTAATAGAACTGCACAGTCGGGTTTGTCATTTTCAGAAATCATTACTTAAAACCCCATGACAAATAAATTATATTTTTAAGGAAGCAATCTTGTAGATATTGTAACTTCCTTCTTTATACTGGGCAAACAACTGGTACCAATTTCAATCAAGACGCGTAGCCCGTATTAGCAAAGCGTAATACGGGAATTCTGTGCGTCATACCAATGTCCCGTATTACGCCTCGCTAATACGGGCTACTATTATTAACGGATTTTTATTATGCTTTAAGTAAACAGTCGCCAGAAAATATGATGCGTAATCAGTTATATGTCCTTCATCACGGAACACCGGAATGCCATTAATGTCTGCTTTGCATCGACCATTTGGACATTCTACGTTTTCAGGATCAATAATTATTAATTGTGCATATTTGTTTTTCATGCGCACAAATAAATCATTTTGCCATTGCTGCTTTTCTGATACCAAATCAAAATCACAAAACTCGGCAATGTATTTTTTTCGCTGCTTTATGTGGGCAAAAAAACAATCATGTGGGTTGCCAGGCACTACAATCGACTTTATTAATACAGGTGTAGAGCCGGCAGCAATAATTAATTGTAAAGCCTCATTCAATGATTTTTCAATCCGATCTTTTGGCTGTTCGCTCGCTGATTCAATAATTAATTTATTTTGTAAATAACCGCTCCAATTTTGTCCGAGGATCACGAAATCATAATGATTGCTTTTAATCATATTATAATAGCGTGCCGTTTGTTCATGGCAGGCATTATATACTTTAGAATTCCAATCATTTTGTACTATTCCCGGCAAAGAAAGGCAAGCAACTGTTCCATGAGTCATGACGGACAAATTTGCATTTTTAGCGAGTGTATCGATAAAACCCCAATAATGATTTGCATAAGAATCACCTATCATAAAAGCAGTTTTACTACCTGCCTTTTGAGCGCCAAGTGCACAATCGCTGCTTACTTCAATATTTTTTTCCTGAAGACATAATGGCCGTTGCGAATTAGCGAATTGTTTTAGTGTTGCTTCAATCGCAGCAGTTTCTTCAAAACGCTGGGGATAACCTTCATTGTTTTTAATTAAATAATCACTAATATGGATAATTGTTATAGGCAATATTAATAAACATACCAACGTTAAACTGAATTTAGCTGTATTAAATTTGCGTGCTTTTTTTTCAATAAAACGCCAGGAAAGATAAGCAATAATGAAGATTAAAACAAATGCCAGGGATAAGACTGTCGTTGTTTCTTTAATATCAAGATAACGAATTAATGCCAATATTGGCCAATGCCAAATATATAAGGAATAAGAAATCAGACCGATAAATACTATTGGTTTGCCTGAAAGAAATTGAGTCAATAACGATCCAGGATGCTGTCCGCCAGTAGTAATCAGAATACCGGTGGCAATACATACAACAAGAGCATACCAATTAGGAAAACCAATATTAATACTATGACGAGTAGCCACATAAAATAAGATAAAAACTGCGGTCACGCTTATAAAATCTGAAAAATATTTATTCAAAGAAAACCGATTATGGCTTAAGGCAACACAAGAACCAATTAAAAACTCAAAAACCCTGCTCAGTAAATGGTAATAATTTTTTGTTGGATAAGTAGAAGAAAAATATAAGGTTAAAACAAAAAAAAGCAAAGTGAGACTGTAGATTGCTATGTTAATGCACTTTTTACCTAACATTCTGTGGAACAAATAAATTACTATAGGCAAAATTAAATAGCATTGCCATTCAATAGATAATGACCAAGTATGTAATAAAGGTAATTGATTATTGTTAGACGAAAAATAATCTGTGGTTGCTCTTTCAAAAAAATTATTGGAAATAAAAAGAGACGTTTTGCGAGCACTTTTAAAATATTGAATCAGGTCATCGGGTAAATAGAAAAATAATGTTATTAACGTAGTAATAACTAACAAACAAATAAACACCGGTTGTAAACGCCATAATCTTCGATTATAAAACTGGATAAAAGAAAAATGGTTGTTTTGCAACGATTCGTTAATAATACCGGTGATCAGACATCCTGAAATAACAAAAAAAATATCAACACCAATAAAACCAGAGGGAAATAATGTAAGGCCTGCGTGAAAAAATAAAACAAAAATTATAGCAATAGCTCTTAGCCCATCAATATCTGGACGATATTTCATCCTCAATTTTACCTTTGCTTAAATACGCAGTTATAACACAATATACTTGTTTCGAACAATAATCAGCAAGGTATTGGGCGGGCATCCTCTTGCTATTACACACTTGCCGTCTTAGTAATGGTAATCGCTATAAATCCATAACTTTCCCAATGGTTAAGTGTGGGTTCTGGTTTGAGAGATAACGCAAAGTAATGACTTTAAAGAACTAAAAAAGCTGCGAAATGTCTCAATAAATCAGAAGAATTACTTTGTCTTATCATTTTTTTTTACCTGATTAAATCTAACTTTATGTCAATTCAATATATTTAAAATATTTACTATCATTTTTTTGATTTAGAAAAAATGATCGACGACTCAACTCTGAAAAAAACCATAAAAATAACATACTTAAAATAAACATTAAATTTAGTAAAATATAAAATTGGGGTGCAAATCCCATAAAAAGCGCACTATATGACACTTTAAGAAAAATCAATAAAGTGTATATATTGGGGAATTTCTTAAATAAATTATATACGAGAACAAAGCTGGCTAATAAGAATATATATGCGCTTGTAACCATACCTAAGCCACCATATAGTAAAAATGGATAAAATTCAGTTCCTACATTAAATCTTTGAATCAAAATAGGGGCATAAGGATAAGCATCAAAATTATCTCTACTAAAAGGAGCAAGCTGGCTTAGCAGAAAATCCGGGTTTATATAATTCCACGAAGCTACCGTTGCAAAATTAAAAATAGGCGTCGTTACATATAAGACAATTTGCTGTATTAGATCAGACATATAATAAAATAAATAGGATAAAGGATAAGCATTTTCAACCAGGTAATCTCCCGATGTGGCAACGTGAAAAGCGCTTCCACTTCTAAATTTACCTACGATAGAAAAAATCGCGAAGCAAAAAATCGGTAGTAAGAGAACAAGGAATTTTTTCTTTATTTTGCTGTTAGTCTGATAACTATTATTCATAACCATACAAAAAAATAGGGAGTAGCACGAAATAAATAACCTGTTTCTATCAATAATTAACACAGGGAACAGTAATCCATAGCTAAGAAACAAAAACTTATAGAAGGGATTTTTAATAAATATAAAGGTGACTGGTATAAGAACCCAGCAATTAAGGCTTACATGCCTTATATATCTACCCATACCATTGAATTCTGCATAGGTGGAAGGATTTAATAATTTTAATCCATTAATATAAATATCCAATAAACCACTTAAAACAATCAATAAACAAAATGGCAAAATCAAATAACTATACATTGATTCATTTTTGACAATCAGGAAATATTTGTTCAACTGCATGTCACGTATAAAAAATAATGAACTAAAAAATACGGGGATAGTAATTATGACAAAGAGTAAAAATATATCGTAATAAAGCTCTTCAGGAACATTAAAAAAGAATAATAATAATGCCAAAGCAAAATAGAATGGAAATAAAAAATAAAAGAAGATTGAATTGATACAGCGTTTCAATTTAATAACTCACTCTTGAATTTATAAAAAAGGCATTTACTCATATTAACAGCACAAAGAAGATATCTCTTTTGTAAATAGTATATTTTTGCCATGGATTTATATTTTATTGGGAGCAAATAATTAACTAAAATTTGTTGCTTTATATATTTATCAATAATACAGATAAATGAAATTAGATTAGCAACTCTACTTGTTAAATTTTTTGTTTTAGATGTATTTGTTGTATGTACTCTATACAAACAAACAATTTTATTAGTAAAAACAATCGACTCTTCTTCTTTTAATAAAGATAAAAAAAGATCATAGTCATCGATTTTCAATGATTCATCGTAAGACATCGTATTGTAGTGATTTTTCTTTATCAAATGCGCAGGACCAGCTACACACCAATTTTGTACAAGTTCTTTTACAAGAAGGCGAGGATTTTGCAACCGAGAAAGATTACCACCATGAAAATCAATAGAGCTTTTGTTTATGCATTCGCCTGTTTCATTTATTACCGTTCCATCACCTACTGCGCATCTTAAACTGGGCTTATTGATAAATTCATTAAAAAGAAGTTGCGTACTACCTGGGAGAATTACATCATCAGAAGCACCTAATCTCAGATACTCCCCTTTTGCCAGTTTAATCATTTGATTCAAAACAGCTGGCAATCCTTTATTTTTTCCACTAATAAAAGTTATGTTCAACGTGGTATTATTATTTTCCCATTCCTTAATAATCAGTGCAGAATTATCCTCAGAGCCATCATCAATAATTATAACCTCGGCTGGCACATCCAATTTTTCTATATCCAGCGTTAGGTTATTTAAAAGCTCGGGCAAATATTTTTCATGATTATAACAAGGAATCAAATAACTTATTGTTGACTGCATACGGAAACTCCATTTTCCAAAGTCCTGAAAATAAGAAAATACATGACAGTCCAATAGATCAGATAATTAAATGCATAGGCCCAGGAAACACCTTGTATGCCCCATTTATCAGTCATTAGAACCACCATAAAATAATAGCTGGCAGAAAATAATACTTCGGTAATAATAAAATACTTTGTCATCGCTTTACCTAACATGACAAAAGCTAAAATCCAACTTCCAATTTTCAGAACATCCCCAATCACCTGACCTAAAAAAAGTTTGCTGATAGGTTTAAATTCAGGACTAAACAAAACACTGATAATAAAATCTCTGAGAAGGAACATCAATACAGCAGCGAAAATAGATACAGGTAATATAATTTTATACCCCTGTATAATTTCTTTTTTAATTTCCTCAGTATCTTTTAACTCGGATAAACGGGGTAAATAATAGACACTAAGTGTAGTAGTAACCAACATTAAATAAGCAGCACTCATCCTCCACATAGCTTCCCAGTAACCGGCAGCTTCCCAGCCTAATGTATTTGCCAAGTGACGTCGAATAAATATTTGGCTGATTGGCACACAAACCGCAGTACAGAGTGCCATTAATGTATATTTGGCAAGGTTCATTGCAATTTTTTTATCAAAGACACCCATGAAATAACTGAATTTAAACCATTCTGAATGGTAACAAAGAGATAATGTTACAAAAAAAGCCAGTGATTGAAAGATGGCCAAAGCCACAAGAGCACCATATAATCCAAATTTAATTACTAAAATGGCTGTTATTATTAATGCAAACAGACTTCCTGCAATATTTGCAATGACATAACGACCTATTTCTTTTTTTCCATTCAGGACAGCAAGTAATAATGAATTAAAGACGAAAAAAACCAGGCTGGCAGCAAACCACAAAAATACACCCGCATAGCTCTCATCATTTAAAAACCAGACAGCAATCGGTTTGCTATATAACATAATTATAAACGAGGTTAATAATGATCCGGTTATAGCGATTGTTCCTGCTGTTCTCCATACTGTGCGCTGTTTTTCTTCATTATCATAATACTCTGCTGTATATTTCGTAACACCGGTATTAATTGCACCGCTTGCAAAGGTGGTAATCATAGTCATTGCGTTTTGAAATTGACCTAGTGCTGCATAGCCAACAGGCCCTACGTAAATCGCAAGTAATTTATTAATACCCAAAAGAGTCAAAATTTTAACGAATACGGCAATTCCATTCAAAAAACTGGTTTTGATTAAGGTCATAACTTATGTGGCCTGTTAAAGCTATTACAGGCGTCAACAACTCTATAAGCATCCTCATCACTCAGGTTTGGACCATTGGGTAAACTTAATACTTCCTCATGAATACGTTCTGTAAGAGGCAAAGACAAGTGGTTATATTGTTTATACGCATTTTGTTTATGCGGGGGTATGGGATAATGAATCAAGGTTTGTATACCTGCTTGCTGAAGATGTTGCTGTAGTTCTTTCCTTAAAGCGCTACGAACAACAAACAAATGCCACACATGATTTGATTCTTCATCAGTCACAGGTAATCTGATAGCAGGGTTGTTTATGCCTTCCCGATAAATTCGGGCGATTTTTCGACGATACTCCGTCTGTATATCAAGGTAGTTTAATCTTACACTTAACATGGCTGCCTGAATTTCATCCAAACGACTATTTAAACCCTGGTATAAATTTTTATATTTTTCATGTGAACCATAATTACGAAGTGCACGCAGCACATCGGCAAGTTCCGCGTCATTCGTAGTAATCGCGCCTGCATCACCTAAAGCGCCCAGATTTTTACCAGGATAAAAACTAAATCCTGAAGCGTCTCCCCAGTTACCAGCTTTTCGATTTTGTATACAAGCACCATGTGCTTGTGCGGAATCTTCTAATACAAGCAGATTATGCTGTTTAGCAAACGCCGTTATTTCTGGCATATCACTTATTAATCCGTAAAGATGAACAGGTAATATAGCTCTGCTGTGTTCTGTTAACGCATTTTTCATGGTCAACATACTTAAATTATAACTATTCTCATCAGGCTCTATAAATACTGGTTTCAAGCGATTTTCAGTAATAGCCAAAATACTTGCGATATAGGTATTGGCAGGAACAATAATTTCGTCGCCCTCTTTTAGCTTACCCATCTCTTTCCAGGCACGCAGGGTTAAAATTAACGCATCCAAACCATTTGCTACACCAATACAGTATTCAGTACCGCAATAACTTGAAAAATTCATTTCAAATTTCTCAAGTTCATTCCCTGCAATGTACCAGCCAGAATCAATTACTCGTGCGCATGCCTGTTTTAATTCATCGGCATAGGCCGTGTTTACTTCTTTTAAATCAAGAAAATTTACCATTTAATTCTATCTCGTAAAAATCAAGCACAATTCCGCGAGCTCCAAAATTTTCTTTTTGGGCCATCAGTCCGGTATTTAAAACTTTTCCTTGCTGTTCAGTAGAAATACCAAAGCTAAAATATTTATAATCAGCATTTTTACTTTCTTCAATACAATGTTCTATTAAAAAGTCTAACGCGCCTGCTTCTTTTCCTTCTTCATTTGTAGCCAGGTATTGTGTATGAACAGTACTGTTAAATTTGAAAAGTAATGCGGCAGCCAGCAACACGCCATCTTTTTCGATTATTTTTAAATTGATATTATTTGGGAAGAGGCGGTGAAGATATTCTAATTCAGCGATTGAATGGACTGGAGTAGCTCCATGACGCTGCAATACTGAAGATAATAGCTGATAGAAATTAATCCAATCAGTAGATTCAGTTACAACTAAACCCAATTTTTTAGCCCTGGCGATTAACCATTTTCTTCCTTTAGACAATTTCATCCGATTGTCCAGATAAATAACACTGGAAAGATCACGTCGATTAAGCCTGGCATCCAAAATAGTTGTTAACGCATATAAATCTTCCTGGGCGCCCTGATTGTAAAATACATAAGGTATAGCTTTGTATATTATTTTTCTAAAACCTGCTTTAGCTGCCTGCTCACCCAGACACTGGAAAATAGTCAGCACCAATTCGGCACGAACCTTCTCGAGTAATAATAACCCACCATAAGTAAGACCACCGTGGGAGCTGAGTACGCCTTCATGGGAGCTGGCAGGAAACACTGCAACTAACACATCTTCCACATAAAACATCAACGAAGCATCAGCAAAGCGATCAGCATGATATTCTATAAAATCACGCTTAAAGAAAAACAGGGGTGTTTTACAATTATTTATAAACGAATCCCATTCATCTTTGCACGTATTTTGATATTGCTTACAAATTACCATTCTAATAACTCCGCAGCACCAAAACCATCTGTACCCATATTGTTCCCGTTATAAAAGCCGTATGTTTTATCTCGCACTTCTACCAAACGAGGGTAACATAAATGAATGGAATCAAACTCACCGGGGGATAAACTCAAACCAAAATCAGAGTCTGTGCGTTCCCAGTTAATTCCATCGTTGGAAATCGCCAAGCCTGGAAAGTAATCCAGTCCAGTCGTGCTGCCTTTTGTATAGAACATATAATATTGGCCATTTTTTCTATAAACAGACGGACGGCCTATTCGATATTCATCATTAATTACATCTACACAAAGAACACCAGGTTTGTTAAAAAATAAACCACTGGTTGATTCTGTATACCAAATATTATACCTGGGGTAGGCAACATCATTAATATATTGCCAATCATCACCGACTGCATACCATATTTTCCATATGCCTTCATCGTAAATCACTGAGTGAATTGCTCGGATAGTAGAGGCACCGTGAACTCTATCAAGGACTGGTGTTTCACTTACTCTTATAAAGGTTTCACCATTATCAATGCTCTTGGCCAAACCTGTAAATGCCAGAAATTTTGCCTTTTTTACCAGTTGAAATCCAACATAATACATTAGTAGAGAATTCTCATGGCGTATTATATCACCCAGGATTACTCCGTTATCATCAAAACAGCCGTCGCGACCTATATCCAGTACAGGTTGCTGTGAAATATTGGTAATTACCAAAGGATTGCTGGAATCCAAATCAACATAACCAATTCGGCTAACTCCTTGTTTATCTCTGAATCCCGCATATACGCGAATAGTGTCCTCGTTGAGTAAAAAAGGAGTTGGTGTAAGTGCAGAGTTTACTCTCCACGAAACAAGCCCATCCTGACGAAATACATGGCCAAGCTTTTTCCACTTCATACACAGTCTCTATAAATTGACGTCAAATGAGCTTTTTTTAGGCATTTCTTTAACCGGAGCACCATAATAAATCTTTTCTGGTTCGCGCAGGCTTTTAGAAACCAGAGCACCGGAGGCGATGATGCAGTCTCTTGGAATCGTAACATTATCATTAATTGTTGAGTTAACACCTAAAAAGCAGGATTCGCCTATTTTACAATAGCCAGATACCACAACGTGAGAAGATAAAAAGCAATTATCTTCAATAACGGTTTGATGGCCTATATGATTGCCGCTCCATAAAATGACGTTATTACCAATTTTAACAAAAGGTTGAATTGTATTGTCTTCAAAGATAAAGCAATTTTCGCCTATTTCTGCATTTCTCCATACAAAAGCGTGTGAGCTGATATAAGTAGCACATTGATAGCCTTTAGCTTTCACAGCTTTATATAATCGAGTGCGTAATCTGTTTAATTGCGAAGCTGGGATAGCAACAAAAGCATCAAAACTGTTGGGCGGAAAATGTTCGTTGATTTCTTCAAACGCTACAACAGGTTTTTCATATAATGTGGTTTCATTCAGATATTCACTTTCTACGGCAAAGCCTGCTACTTCATAAGTTGAGTCGTAAGTAAAATATTCATAAGCAATTCTGGCAAGCTCTCCAGCGCCCACAATTACCAGTTTCTTATTTTTATTCATTTATAATCCCCTTAATAAACTCATCATAATCACGAATATAATCATCTTCATCATATTGTTCGCTTGCAAATACTACGAGCACACAGTCTTCGCTAAAATCATGCATCTCTCGCCAGGTCATGTTATTTATTAATAACCCTTTTTCCGGTGAGTCAAGCCAAAACTCTTCTCGAGAAGTTCCGTTATCCAATACCATACGGCATTTACCCGTAACACAGACAGCCAGTTGCTGTAACTTAACATGCGCATGATAACCTCGACTTACATCCGGTTTCGTAGCATAAATGTAATAAGAACGTTTTATATCAAATGGCAGATTACAATTTTTTTCCAAAGCAATCAGACTTCCCCGATCATCACCAATTACTCTAAGATTTATCAGACTATTTACCAGGCCGTGTCTGGTCAAATTCGTTTTAACAGCATCAGTAAACAAAGGAGCGCTGTTATCTTTCTCATTAATTAGTAAAATATCCTTTAGCGGCCATTTAATCGCTAGCGTTGGATCATTCCAATGGATACTGCCTTCGCTCTCTTTATTGTAAAAATCCGTAGTTTTATAAAGAAAATGCGTATTATCTTCGAGAGCGACGAATCCGTGAGCAAAGCCCTCCGGTATCCAAACCATTCGCTGATTTTTAGCGCTTAACTCAAAAGTAGCTATTTGGCCAAAAGTAGGTGATTTGGGCCGAATATCCACAACAACATCAAATGCCGCACCATTCACAACACGAACAAGTTTACCCTGAGCATGAGGAGCAAGCTGAAAGTGAAGACCTCGTAAAACACCTTTTTTTGAGCATGAATGATTATCCTGAACAAATTTGGAGGGTACTGGCAAGTTCAGCTTTTTTAATTCTGAATGAAATCTTTCTTCATTAAAACTTTCCAGAAACCACCCGCGTTCATCTTCGTATACCGTAGGCTCTATAATTACAACTTCAGGAATACAGGATTGTAATAATTTCATACAAATTCCTCATCAAGCTGCCTTAATAAATACTGACCATAGGATGTTTTTTGAAAACGCTTGGCCTGAATGCGCATTTGATCCGCATTAATCCAACCCGCACGAAATGCAATCTCTTCCAGGCAAGCGATTTTTAAACCCTGTCTCTGCTCAATCGTATGTACAAAGTGGCTGGCCTCAAGCAACGATTCATGTGTTCCGGTGTCTAACCATGCGAATCCGCGACCTAATAATTCTACATTTAAGGATTTATCGTCGAGATAAAAACGATTTACATCGGTAATTTCAAGTTCGCCTCGCGCAGAGGGAGAAATGCTCTTGGCAATATCAACAACCCTATTGTCATAAAAATATAATCCGGTAACAGCATAGTTTGATTTTGGTTGCAGCGGCTTTTCTTCTATGCTTATTGCTTTCCCTTGGCTATCAAATTCAACAACACCAAATCGACCTGGATCGTTTACATGATAACCAAAGATCGTTGCACCCTCTTGCTGAAGTGCGGCTTTACAAAGATTTGAAGAGAAATTCTGGCCATAAAAAATATTATCACCAAGAATCAGGCAACTATTATCACCATCAATGAATTCCTCACCAAGAATAAAGGCTTGAGCCAAACCATCCGGTGAAGGCTGTTCTACATAACTAAGCTCTACACCAAATTGGCTGCCATCCCCCAACAACGTTTTAAATTTTGGTAAATCATCGGGGGTAGATATGATCAAAATTTCGCGCATACCGGCAAGCATTAAAACAGAAAGAGGGTAATAAATCATAGGCTTGTCATAAATAGGTAACATCTGCTTCGAAACGCCAAGCGTTAAAGGATGCAAACGAGAACCTGAACCTCCTGCCAAAATTATACCTTTTCTTCTATTCATGAATTCTTTCCTAAAATTTCTCTGAGTATTCGTGCAACACCAACGTGCCAGTGAGGCAGATGCAGGGAATACTGATTTGATAGTTTTGAAGTATCCATCCGTGAATTTAGTGGGCGCAGTGCCGCAGTTTTATAATCACAAGAAGGTATTGGATTAACCGCTTTCACATTTAATAATTCACCCAATTCTCGTGCAGTTTCAACCAGGTAACAAGCATAATTGTACCAGGATGTTTCACCCGACGCTGTCAAATGGTAAATTCCACTCTGATGTGAGTTTTGTACTGAACTTCGGATGATATGAGCCGTAATATCAGCTAATAAATCTGCGCCAGTAGGCGCACCAATCTGATCATCAATGACTGAGAGCATTTCTTTTTCTCGAGCCAACCGCATTATAGTTTTAATAAAATTATTTCCGGACTTACCATAAACCCAACTGGTTCGAAAAATTAAATGTTGGCAACCTGAAGCCTGAATAGCCTGTTCTCCCGTAAGTTTAGTTCTGCCATAGCAGTTTAACGGGGCGGTAACATCAGACTCCAGTCGGGGAGTATTACCCGAGCCGTCAAAAACATAATCTGTTGAGTAGTGAATAAGCAAGGAACCAGAACTGGCACACTCAGTCGCTAAAAGTGCCGGCGCTTCTGCATTGATAATCGTGGCTAATGCTATATCCTCTTCTGCTTTGTCCACTGCAGTATAAGCAGCGGCATTAACTATGACATCTGGTTTAATAGTACGAATTGTTTTGGTTAATTCTTCAGGATTTGCAAGATCACCGCCATTATGACGATCGAGAGAAATTAACTGGCCTAAAGGTAGCAAGGCACGTTGTAACTCCCACCCCACCTGACCATTTTTACCTAAAAGAACAATCTTCATCATTAATCCGTACAAACAGCGTCGTATTTTTCTGATAAACTTAAATAGCTACCATTTTTAATGCTGTTTACCCAATCGGTATTGCTAATATACCACTCTACCGTTTTGCGAATACCACTTTCAAATGTTTCCTCTGGCAGCCAATTCAAATGGCTTTTAATTTTTGTAGCGTCAATAGCATAACGTTCATCATGCCCTGGACGGTCTTTTACATAGGTAATCAGAGAGTTATAATTTTCTATACCCGGTTGTTTAACAGGAACTAATTCTTCTAATAAAAAACATATGGTGTTAACCACATCAATATTTTTTTTCTCATTATGTCCGCCAATATTATAAGTTTCACCAACAATACCTTGTTGAGCCACTAAATAAAGAGCACGCGCATGATCATCAACATATAGCCAGTCACGAATTTGCATCCCATTTCCATACACAGTTAATGGTTTACCTGACAAAGCATTTAATATTGTAAGAGGAATTAATTTTTCCGGAAATTGGAAAGGACCATAATTATTTGAGCAATTTGTTATTAAAACGGGTAGGCCATATGTTCGATGCCAAGCCCTTACCAGATGATCCGAGCTTGCTTTACTGGCTGAGTACGGAGAGCTGGGAGAATACGCGGTATCCTCTGTAAAAAATTCATTTGTATTTTTTAAATCACCATAGACTTCATCAGTAGATATATGGTGAAAACGAAAAACTGATTTTTTTGATTCTGGAAGCTGAAGCCAATATTCACGCGCAATATCTAATAAAATATAAGTGCCCACTATATTGGTATGAATAAATGAGGATGCGTCATTTATTGATCGATCAACATGACTTTCTGCAGCAAGATGCATAATCAGATCAGGTTGATATTTATGAAAAATATTTTTCATTTTATCGGCAGAGCAAATATCAATATGCTCAAAAAAATACCTGCTATGCTTCTCCACAGCCCGAAGTGATTGCAAATTTCCCGCATAAGTTAATTTATCAACATTAATAACAGTATGCTCTGTGTGATTAACAATATAACGAATCAATGCAGAACCGATAAAACCGGCACCTCCAGTCACTAAAACTTTCATTTTCGAACTCTTCCAGGTAAATCGTAACTTAATCCAGCCTTATAATGCACTTTTATTAATCAATCCATGGGCCAAAGCAATCGTCATTCCCGCCAGTAAACCGAATAATCCTGCAAGAAAGTATATTATTGCTTTATGTGGGCTCACAGGCTGATCAATTACTTCAACTTCTCCGTCAATCCGAAAAATCTGAATCCCCTTTGTATCTATTTTCAGGTTTTTATAAAAATAATACAGCGCTTGAGTTTTTCTTAGCTCAGGAGTAAACGGATCGTTAGATATTCTATTAGTTAAATTGTTTATTTTAGATTTTAATGATTTAATCCTGCTAGAATTGCCTGAGGATAGATTCTCCTTAGCCACGTAGCCCGATACAGAATCAGATGAGTTCTTGAAGTCCATGGCTTGAGCATTATTCAACGCTTCATTTAGTTGCAATAAACGATCTTCTCGCTCTTGCTTTGCCACTTCTCTTAATATTTTTAGCTTATATTCAAAATTTTGCGCCAGCATTTCATTTTGATTATGAATTGTATTTATTACCTTATCCAAGGCACTTTTTTGCACGACGCTTATATACTGACCCAACCATTCTTTTAATTTAGCACGATCAGTTCCCCGCATTACCATCTGATACATTTTGGGAGTGGTATTTGGAAGGGTTTTTATAAAAATCGATGTATTAGATGAGGGATCAATCTTATCTTGGGAGGAGCTTTGAGATAATGAATTTATATTTTTTAAAAAAACAGCTTTTAATCCTTCCGAATATATAGAAGCGGTAAATATATTATCTATTTCTTTTTTTTCAAATTCTGCGATAGTCCCGTTTTTTTCCTTCGTTCGCCCATAATTAAATGCTGCTATGTCACCGGCTGTTGGAGATAGTAGATAGGCTCTGGCTTCATATACAGGTTTTTTAGAATAAAGATATAGAAATGCAACGCAATAAAAGAATACAACTGTAAAAATGATTAGCCATTTTTTTTTCCAAAGAAGTTTTATAATATCAGATAAACGAATTTCATCTTTTAATTCTCCAGATACAGCTCTAACTTCCATTTCTATTCCCTCAATTCTCAACAAATAAAAGCAAATGCGGATATTACTATTTCATATAAAAAATGTCTATGCTTAATTCCTTCAAGGAATATTAGCAAAATGATATAAAATAGCGATATACTGATCTAATGTTTATTCACAAGTGGATGTCTACATGTCCTTGAAGGCCATGTATAACGAGTTAGCCAGCCGTTATGCTACTGCTGACCGTTTTGGTTCGATTAGTGATAGCCATAATGTTGCAATTGAACAAATAGAGCGTGAACAATTAGGTAAACGCCCGGGGTATAAAGTATTGGATTTTGGTGTAGGTAATGGTACTTTTCTTGAAAAGCTCAGACATTACATGCCAGAAGCCGACTTTACTGGTATTGATATATCCACTGAAATGCTGGCACGCGCCCAGCAGACCTTACCTTTAACAACTATTGAAGCAAGTGCGACGGAAGCAAGCCATTATTTACCTCATCATAGCCAGGATCTTGCGCTTGCCCACTTTATCAATGCCTATATTCCTATCCATACACTATTTAATGAAGCAAACCTGCTAACCCGTGCTAATGGATATTTTTCAATGATTACTACCACTTATGAGTCATTTCCGGTCGCCCAACAGCAATTGGCAAATTTTATTGCTGAAGACACCTTGGTCAGCAGTGTTGTAGGGCATTATTATAAAGCGATGGTACGTAATACGACCGTTGCAGCTGGACAACGGGAATTATTGAACGCATTCGCAGAGCATCAGTTTAAAATAGTGGATCATCAACGATTGAGTATTCCTATTACATTGAATAATATTGAAGAGCTGGCACGTTTTGGTATTGAGGGAACGTGGTTTTTAAATAGCATATCAATGCGGATGTTACCAAAAAATTTCCTTATCGAGCGATTAAAACGCTTGTTTAGCAAAATATTCACTTTTCCTTATCAAGATACACATATTATCGACGTGGTTCTGGCAAAAAAATAAACCGGCTTGTAAATAAATATTTCTAACAAGGGGTAGCCGTGGTATCACAAGCAATAAAAAATTATTTTTCTGTTATGGATCTGCGCCAACGACAGACAAATAATATTGCACTGATTATTTTCTGGAGTCAGTTTTCAGCCTTCGCCCTCAATACAATCCTGATATTATTTTTGACACGTCCTCTGCTTAACCATGGATTAGGCTTTAGCCAGGCAAAGGCTTATGCTTTTATTGGTATTACTCAAGCCACAAGTTATTTAATCCCTGTTTTTGGTGGATTAATGGCGGATCAGATCCTGGGGTTAAGGCGTTCTATTTTACTCGGCACAATCCTGCTTGCCTGTACCTATTTATTTGTGATGCTAAGTGGGTATACTTTATCCAGTTATGGAGACAGACTGTTTATTGCTGCCTATGCAATGATTCCTGCTGCAAACTCGTTGTTAATGGGTACCTCTTCTGGCATGGTGTCACATATTTACAGCAATGATGCCGTAAAAGCCAAATCAGCATTAACCCTATATTATATGGTAGTTAATATTGGTGCTTTAGTGGCAACACTGGTTGCTCCTGCATTAATGAATAGTCGTTTTGGCCCTTTATCAGTATTAACGGTTGCTTTCATAGGTAAATCGTTAGCGGCACTGAATTTTGCCAAACGTTATTCACTGTATGATAACGTCATCATGGGCAAAGATAAGGAAGGTATGTCTAAAAAAAGCATACTTCAATTAATAGCCTACATTACTACCATTTATATTTTTACTTTAGTCGCTTACTCTTATGTAAATCTTGCCAACATTATGATTAGTGTTGGATGTGTGATTGGGATTCTATGGTTTTTTATTAAAACATGGGCATTAACTGGTTTAAAAAGAACAAAGCAGATGATTGCTATTTTATTAATTATCGAAGCTGTGTTTTTCTTTGTTATTTATAATCAGATGAATAGTACGCTTGTCTTGTTTGCAAAATATAATTCTGACTTGCAATTACTGGGATTTACTATTTCACCTGCACATTATCAAATACTGAACCCCTTGTTAATTATTGCCTTGGGAATGCAGTTACCTCGTTTTTACCGGAAATTTCCTCGCTTTTCCATTCCTTACCAATTTTCTGCTGGCACGGCATTGGCAGGAGCCGCTTTGCTAATGCTAGCCTTTGCTGCTGAGCAATCTAGCAATGGTTTGATCAATGGTAACTTTATTGGATTAGCGTATGTATTCATTACATTGGCTGAACTATGGGTTAGCGCAGTGGGTTTAAGCATGATTGGACTATATTGTGATAGCTCGGGTGTGGCTTTTGCAATGGGGGTATGGTATCTGGCTTCGTCTTTATCGAATACAATATCTGGTCGACTAGGTGCGTTTGTCGCAATTCCAAATAATATTACATCCCCTGTTGAGACTTTGCCGCTTTATCAGCAATATTATTTTGTTATGGGGTGTGTGGCTCTTGGGCTGGGATTAATTATGTTGTTTATTGCCTGGGGCGTGAAAGTTAGGCTAGGGAAGAAAGGCGTGGTTTTGAATTAAGACTGTTCGCTGCCAACTAACTTCAAGTTGGAACGATGTCGTCTTTGCGAGGTACGAAGCAGAGTTCCGTGCTTCGATTTCTGGATCAATTGCTTCGCTAGGCGCTCGCAACGACGGCATTGTGCTAAACGAGTAAAGGCTGCTAATAGCAATGAATCGTTGCAGCTCGGTTTTCTTACAATCCCAAATTATCTCGTTTAAAAACCCTGTCAGCACGATAACTTGAGCGAACCAGCGGGCCAGAAGCCACTTCGAAAAAGCCTTTTTGTAAACCTATTTCCCGAAACTCGAGAAATTTTTCTGGTGTCACGTAACGAGCAACAGGTAAATGATTTCTCGTTGGCTGTAAATATTGTCCTATCGTGAGGATATCAATATTTTGTGTGCGTAAATCATCCATTGTTTTAATAATTTCTTCATCCGTTTCACCCAATCCCAGCATCAGACTGGTCTTGGTTAAAACATCGGGTCGATAGCGTTTTGCAAAGGCAAGCAAGTTCAACGTCTGCCAATAACCAGCTCGATTATCCCGCACTGGATGAGTCAACCGTTCAACTGTCTCGACATTTTGTGCAAACACATCGACACCGCTGTCTAATAATGTTGCGATATCGCGCTCAACACCCTGGAAGTCAGGGGTCAATGCTTCAATTTTAGTATTGGGACAACGCGCTTTGATTGCCCGTATGGAATCCGCGTAATGCTGAGCGCCACCATCCGGTAAATCATCACGATTTACGGAGGTTAAAACCACATAATCGAGATTCATCAATGCAACAGTAGTCGCGGTATTTTCTGGCTCAGCTTTATCAAGCCAGCCATGCGGATTGCCTGTATCAACCGCACAAAAACGGCAGGCACGTGTACATACAGCACCCATTAACATGATAGTTGCGGTGCCATGTGACCAGCATTCAGCAATATTTGGACATTTTGCTTCTTCGCATACTGTTGCGAGACGATGTTTTACAACCTGTTCTTTAACCTGGTTGTAAGCGGGTGTTGTCTGATTAACTATACGTAACCATTTTGGCTTGGGAAGTCTTTCACTGTCTGTACCAGTTGATTTCACACCATCTTTAATGGCAACCACCCCATTTTCGGTCGTGTATTTTCTACCACTTTCCACAATTACAGGGATATCAATTAGTTTTGTCATGGGCATACCGCAAAATAATTCTGTGTTTGATGATCCCAAAACCGTGCAGCCAGATCAAGTTAATTAAGCATCCTGGTTACGATTTTTATACCATTTTCCATTATTCAACCCTTTTTTGTATTTTAATACTAACCCAGGCTGATATCCATGTAAGTGCCATAATCACAAAGAAATATATAAAATTTGCCAGTAAAAAAGGATATATTATTAATGTTAATCCTATAATCAAAAGGAAATGCCAGGCGAAAACCTGCATAAATTTCTGTTTATTTGTGTTAGAAAAACTATTATTAAAGGTTAATAATATTAAAGCAATAAATGCTATTACTGTGAGGTAAACTAACTGATAAATTATACTATATATCAATTCCAAAGACTCAGGAAAATTCTGTGTTGTTAGCCACTGTTGAAACATGAGTGAAAAATTAGGTATTGCTGTTTGTTCGTATAATTGAATAGCCATTGCCGAGAAAAGGATTATTAAGCCTGCGACAATTGGTGAAAATTTCTTGTTATTGGTTTTTTTTGGATAAAATCCCACCGAATACAGACACAGAATTGTTCCAATAAAAATGACCGGAACGCGCAAATACGGCAAAATCTGATAAAAAGATGGGGTATATACCTGTTGCAAATAATGTGCAATTCCCGTTCCCAATAAAAACATTGTGAGGAATATTATTCGAGTTAACCCTCGCCGTTGCACCATTAGCAACGAAAATAAGGTGATAATTGTAAAAATGCTGCTCGAATTTAATGCATCTGTAACTGCTATCATGGGTGTAAAACTGGTTGCAGATTTCATTTTATCTTTACTGATACTGCTTTCATACCAGCTTGCTGAGGCCATTTGCGTTAATGTTTTGCCTGTTTCAGGTGTTATATCCCCATTTTTTATTATTTGTTCGTGGCAATAATTTAATGCATTAATAATATGCCTTCCCGTGCTCCCATTTTCAGCGAAACCAATCCAGCGACTGTCGCAGAAAAATAAGGAGGGCACCGTAAAATCATTAGCTTTTTTAGCCTGTAAAAATTCGTTAAAGGTTACTAAAGCCGCTTTGTCTTCATTAATTATATGCCGGTTAACTTTTAACCATTTTAACTTGCTTTCCAAATCAGTTAAAAAAATATTTGCTTTCTCACAGTGGGGACACGTGGATGACATAAAAAAATCTACACGTAGTGTTACCTGATTATCGGGTGTTACAGTAAACCAGGAAACTGGAATATCACTGGCCCATGCGGTTGATAACAAAAAAAATAAAACAACTATTAACTTGTGTATTGCTCTCATGATCCCATTCACTTTTTTTAAATCTCCTTATCCACCATAATGCTTACGGCCTTAATTTTGTCATAAACTCCATTAAATGTGTTAGTAAAAATCATGAAAACAAATTATTATTATTCAATTCGTTTTTAAAAGGCATTATTTTGATAAAAAAATCCAATCCGCTTTCAATATCTGGTATGTCTTTCCTTTTTCTTGCACAGATTATGGTTGGTATTAATATTGTTTTATCCAAAGTATTATTGTCTGTTATGCCGATCTTCTTGCTATTGATTATTCGATTTGCGCTGGCAGTAATTATATTATTACCGTTGCATTGGTTTACAGCTGCTAGCAAAATCCCGCTAAAAACGCATTTTTCTACGTTAAAACGTAAGGACTGGTTTTATATTCTTGCGCAATCATTATGTGCAGGCGTACTTTTTAATTGTTTGATGTTAGCCGGTTTGCATTATACGGATGCCAATATAGCAGGAATTATTACCAGCTCTTTGCCTGCGATTATTGCAATTATGTCATGGTTAATACTTGGCGAAAGAATCTCCAGTCAAAAAAGCCTTTGTATTGTTTTTGCAACTATTGGCCTTGCTATAATCGCCGCTAGTAAATTAACTACTATTGGTGAAAATCATTCTTTTTTGGGCGACTTTATTGTTCTTTTATCTCTTTTGCCAGAAGCTGCGTATTATGTTTTATGTAAATTGCATCCGAACAAATCCCCTGTTTTTTTAATTTCCGCCTTAATGAACGGTATTAATACATTGGCACTGATACCTGTATTATTTTTTCTTCCTGAATATCATCAGGCTTTTTCGAGTATGAATATTTTTATTCTTTTTATTCTTGGTTTAACATCAGGTATGTTCTATGTTTTCTGGAATTTTGGCTGTCAGCGAGTGGATGGTATTCTGACTTCTTTATCAACAGCAATTATGCCTGTAGCAACTGTTATTTTTGCTTGGGTAATACTAGGGGAACAACTAACGCTTGTTCAATGTGTTGGTATGTGCCTGGTTATATTCTCAATTGCCTTGTATGCAAGACGTTAATCAATTATGAATATAATTTTCCAGATGCTGGATGACTCGGGCATTATTATCCAGCATATTTAATAATAAATCCCCAATTGACAACAGAGCGACAATTTCACCCTTTTCTTCTACTAAAATATGACGGCGTTTAGTATTAGTAATGACAGCCATTGCCTCTTCAACAGGATCGTCAACACTTAAAATACTGACATCAGCGTATGCGACGTCACGTGCTATCATTGAGGAAAGAATGAGGCCAGGTTTTATACAAGTACGAACGATATCTCGCTCTGTAACCATCCCCAGAAGCTGATCTCCTTCACGAACAACCAAGGCACCAATATTTTGTGATGTCATTAAGTTGGCACAGTGAATGACGCTTAATTTCGGATCAATATAAATAATAGGTCTTCGAGGATTTGGTAGTACTGAGTGAATCAAATGAGCCATGATAAAACTCCCTGGAAAATGGCTTAATTAATATAGTTAAATATAGCACAAAAACTAGCTTCATCAGTCACTGCACGAAATGGCGGAGCCTTATCGACGTCCCGCTAGCGAGATTTCTGGATGTCGCGCACAAGTCAGGGCGATCTCACCAAAGCACAAAAATGTACAATTGTGAGTAGGGTGGGCAAAGGAGCGATAAGCGACGTGCCCACGCGTAACAATGGTGATTAGATAAAAACGCGTGGGCACACTTCGTTTTGCCCACCCATTCAAATCCATTAATTTAATTAATTACTTATATGCTATTTTAATTAATCACACGCCATGAACCATCTGCCTGACGACAGGCTTTACCGTAAATTTCCTGAGATTTACCGCCAATCAATGCGCGCGTTGTATATTCACGGCAAGGTTGCTGGTTTGCGTAATAAGTTCTTGTTGGTGTCACCGTATAACGATTACCTGAATCTGGATTTTTCCAGTTAATTGGTCTGCCGGTAGGTGCTGTTTCTAAAGCTTGTTGCATTTGCATACGGTCTACTTTATCCATATAACGACCAATATTGCCTCCAAGCATTGCGCCTAATAAAGCGCCACCTGCTGCTGCAGCAACACGTCCAGAGCCGCCACCAAATTGGCTACCGATTAATCCACCAACTACGCCGCCTGTAACCGTTCCTACTCCCTCATTATTAACTTCTGCACAACCAGTTAATAAAATAGATAATGCCAGCGGTGCCAATATTAACTTTTTCATACATCACCCATACACGTTTAAATAGGCGCCTATTCTAGCATCAAGGTTAGATATTATCCATATTTCAGTTTTTACAAGGTTTTATCTTGTCTGACCCTTGGTGAAAATTGACATAATAATTCATAAGCAATGGTTCCTGCCGCCATAGCTATAGTTTCAACCGGAATATGTTGTCCCCACAATTCAACACTGTCTCCAATGGAGACTCCAGGGCAATTAGTTAAATCAACGGTCAACATGTCCATTGATACTCTGCCAACTATAGGCGCTTGATATCCATTAACCCAGACTGGCGTATTTTGCGCAATATGGCGCGGATAACCATCACCATAACCAGCGGCAACAACACCAATAATTGATGGTTTACCTGTTTGCCATGTGCCACCATAACCAATGCTTGCAAACGCAGGATAATGATGGATTGCGCTAATCGCCGATACAAAACGCATAACCGGCAACAGTCCTAATTGTAATCCTGTCTGATTAGTAAAAGGTGAAACACCATATAGCATTATACCTGGCCTTACTACATCCGCGTGGCTTTCCGGTAAGGCGATAATTGCAGCGGAATTGGCAATACTTTTTGTAAAACTCATTGCTGGTAAATCCAGTTCCCGATAAATTTTTAACTGACTTTGATTGGATGGATTTGCTGGTTCATCAGAGCTGGCAAGGTGAGTCATCAAACCTATGTTCTCGTCTACCCAGGAACATGCTTGTAACGCTTCTAGTACACCATTTAATTCTTCTGGTGCAAAACCAAGACGATGCATTCCTGTATTAACCTTTACCCAAACTTTAATTTTACGCTGCAGCGGATTGTCTAAAAGCCAGCGTAACTGATGGGATTGATGAATGACACATTGAAAATTTTGAGCAGCAACTATGGGTAGTTCATCCGCACTGAAAACGCCTTGAAAAAGAATACAATCTGCACCCGATCCTAAAGCACGGATTTTCATGCCCTCTTCAATACAGGCAACACCAAACGCATCAACTTTGCCATCAAGAACCGGTAATACAGCAGCAAGTCCGCAGCCATAAGCATTTGCTTTGACCATAGCAATAATTTTCTTTCCAGGCGCCAGTTTCTGAACAACATGAACGTTGTGTATGAGCGCTGCTTCGTCAATTAGCACACGTGTGGGTCTCGTCACGTTAATCTACCCCTTGATAACCATTAAAAGCCAAATCTTCGAAACGCGTGTATTTACCAAGAAACGCTACTCTTATTCTACCAATTGGACCATTACGTTGTTTGGCAATAATTATTTCGGCAACACCTTTATCGGGGCTATCTTCGTTATAAACCTCATCTCGATAAATGAAGCAGATTAAATCCGCATCCTGCTCAATAGCGCCTGATTCGCGCAAGTCTGACATGACAGGTCTTTTGTCCTGTCGTTGCTCAAGGCTTCGATTTAACTGTGATAACGCAATAACCGGTACTTTCAATTCTTTAGCGAGGGATTTTAAACTGCGTGAAATTTCCGAAATTTCCGCTGTTCTGTTTTCTGCTTTAAAACCCGGTACTTTCATTAACTGCAAATAATCCACTACTACCAAACCAAGCTGGCCATGTTCTTTAGCCAATCTTCTTGCTCGCGCACGCATTTCAGCGGGGCTTAACCCTGCTGTATCATCTATAAATAATGGTGCTTCAGATAGCATATGGACTGCGGAGGTAATACGCGGCCAATCATCGTCATCCAGTTTACCGGTACGGATGCGGTGTTGATCAATACGTCCAAGCGAAGACATCATTCTCATTGCTAACGAATCGGAGGGCATTTCCATAGAAAATACTAATACGGGTTTACCGCCTTTAATGGCTGCATGTTCAGCCATATTCATAACTAAGGTTGTTTTACCCATGGATGGTCGACCAGCTACAATGACCAAATCAGAAGGCTGCAAACCAGAAGTCATTTCATCCAAATCAGACAGACCAGTAGCAAGGCCGGTAATAGCATCACCATTATGGTAGAGGGAATCGATCCTCTCCACGGTTTTTACTAAAATGGATTTAATGCTTTCTGGACCACCGTCACCACCTGTTTGTTCAGCAATGGCGAAAACTTTGGTTTCTGCCAAATCTAATAATTCAGGCACATCACGACCAGCAGGGTTATAAGCAGAGTCAGCAATTTCACCGGCAATGGAAATTAACTGCCTCTGAACAGATTTTTCTCGAACGATATCAGCATACGCACTAACATTGGCAACACTAGGTGTATTATTTGCCAGTTCAAAAAGATAGGTTTCACCACCCGCATCATCAAGTTCATCGTTCGATTTTAACGTGTCCAGTAGCGTTACCACATCAAAAGGCTGATCTTTTTTAGCCAATCCAGCTAAAGCACGGAATAATGTTCGATGCTCTGTGCGGTAAAAATCCGCTTCACATAATTTGGAGCTGACCTTATCCCATGCCTGATTATCAAGCATTAAACCACCAATGATTGATTGCTCAGCTTCAGCTGAATGAGGAGGTCGCTTTAAAGGATCAACGGCTGTGTTTTTTCTTGATTGAACATCTACCATGAGAAACGCTACTTAAGGCTTTAAAAGAATCTATTGTAATACTGAACAAAAAAAAAGACACACTTTCGTGTGCCTTTTTGACAAAAATACTAAATTATCTGACCCAAACCTGTGTGCGTCCTAATACAGATATACCTACATAGCCGCGAACATACAGTTTGTTGCCTTCCATTGTAATTTTTGCCCGATAAACTTTTCCAGTTTTAGGGTCAAGAATGTTACCGCCATCCCAAACGCCATTGCCTTTATCTTTCAGGCCCCAAACAAATTGTAATCCTTTGATTGGTTTGCCTTTAAAGCCACCTGGGCAGTTTGAACAAATACCGGTATCACCTGGTTGAGGAATAACACTGATGATTGTTCCACTTAAAGTACCACCAGAAACGTTGACGCGAACTACAGCTCTTTTCTTACCTGTTTTATCATCAATTGTAGTCCAGGTACCAGCTGGTGAACCTGCTGCCAATGCTACCGGAATAAACAAAACCATTAACACAAAAGCCAATACTGATTTTAACTGTTTCATGAATTCTCTCCATATAATTTCATCTTCCAAAGCATAGGCCATCATTTGCTGCTTTGCAACTATTTGAATTTATAAAATATTACCTGGGATAAAAATGTATCGTACTAACTATTACCGGAGCCTTGCTTACGCGCGCGGCTCGGTTTTCACAATCTTTATTCAGGCAGCTGATCAAGCATATTTAAAGGCATAAAAAATTGGTCAATATCACTGTTTGTGATTGAAATTTTACCACTGGATTGCTCTGATAAAATACCTTCAAATAATTGCCTTTTTTTATCCTGCATGGCAAGAATAGCTTCTTCTACAGTGCCTGTAGTAATCAGTTTGTAGACAAAAACCGGATTTTGCTGGCCTATTCGATGGCTGCGATCAGTTGCCTGATCTTCTGCGGCAGGGTTCCACCATGGATCATAATGAATTACTGTATCTGCACGTGTTAAATTTAAACCCGTTCCGCCCGCTTTGAGGCTGATAAGAAAAATAGGAATTTCACCTAATTGAAAGGTATTTACCAATTGCTGCCTGTTTTGTGTTTGGCCTGTTAATTTTACATAAGCATATTTTCTTTGAACCACTTGTTCTTCAATCAGCTTAAGCATAGAAGTAAATTGCGAGAATACCAGGACACGCCGCCCTTCTGCGACCAGATTATCCAATAAATCCATTAAAGCATCGAGTTTTGCCGAAGTACCATGAGCAATTTCAGCTTCAGGAATTGCCAATAATTTAGGATCACAACAAACCTGACGTAATTTTAACAGCGCATCCAATAAAACAATATGGCTTTTACCCATGCCCTGACGCGAAATGGCTTCACGTACTTTTTTCTCCATACTCATACGGATTGCTTCGTATAAATCGCGTTGCGGTCCACTTAATTCAATAAAGCGCATCATTTCCGTTTTTTCAGGCAGTTCATTGGCAACTTCATTTTTATTACGACGCAGCATAAATGGTTTGACCCGTTTTGCTAACAGGGTTCGTCTGTCAATGTCACCATTTTTTTCGATAGGATTTTTAAAGAATTTTCTGAAGTCTTTTGTATCCCCTAATAAACCAGGCATAAGAAAATGAAATAACGACCATAGCTCACCCAAATTATTTTCAAGTGGTGTTCCCGAGAGACATAAACGGTGATCAGCTTTAATTTGTTGAATAATTTGTGTTGTTTTTGCGCGCGCATTTTTAATAGATTGCGCTTCATCCAGAATAAGATAATAAAAATTGTAATCAACAAAACGACTTTTATCGCGTTGAATCAAGCCATATGTTGATACAACAATATCATAATTATCGAACTCACCGTCATGACGCTCAACCCCATGAAACACTAATACTTTTAGCTCTGGTGTAAACCGTTTTGCCTCTTCTTGCCAGTTAACAACCAAACTGGTCGGCGCTACAATCAGACAAGCTCTGTTTAAGCGGCCTTCTTCTTTTTCTAACTGCAAATGAGCCAGCGTTTGAACCGTTTTACCTAATCCCATATCGTCAGCAAGAATGCCGCCAAAACGGCTTTGCCGTAAAAACTGCAACCAGTTTAAGCCCTGATGCTGATAATCACGTAAGGTTGCATGCAGACCTTTTGGAATTTCAACGTGAGCAAAATCATTCATGCTAACCAGTTTTTGCAATTGGCCGCGTAATAAATCGCCACCCCACCAACGCATAGCAGTAGCAGCTAATGCCTGCTCTGTTTCTTGTAATAATAGCAGTTGATAACGACTAATCTGCAAGGGCTGTCCATCATGAGCAAACCGACTGCCATACTGCAGTAAAAAGCGTATAAGCGGTTTAATACGCCCCATATCAAGCTGCAAACGCTTGCCCTCTGGCAACGTTAGCGTAACCAGTGATGAATCAGGGATTTCTTCCAGAGTATTGCGATCAAGTCGGTTAATTAAATCAGCAACCAGAGGCACAATACTGACTTGTTTGCCTTCAACCAGAATTCCTAACTGGTAGGCAAAAAAATCATTGCCCTCTTCTTTTATTTCAGAAAACCACTCTAAATCATCAACAGATAGCAACTCATCATAAGTATAATGTTTAAATTCAACTTTCCAGCCGTCTTCTTCCAGTTTGGGAATAATTTGTTCATGTAAACGTACCAAACTTTGCTCATCCGGAAAATCAGTCAATATACCGAGCTGACGTAAATTTTGTTGCGTATTAAGTTTTTCTTGTAGAGTAGCCCCTCGTACCGGAAGCAACAACTGGCACTTTTCAAACATAGCTTTTTCAAAAGCAAAATCACGTTCAAATTTAATCAATACGTCATTTTCCTGTTGTACTAAACAGGTATTTGCATCGGTTAACCCTACTTCAATACCTTGGTAATCAAATCCAATAGTACGAGAGAAAAGAAAACTTGTTTGATTATCCTCATAAAATTCGTCAACAGTTCCTTCAAGCTCAATTGCGTCAAAACGAATCACCGGTCGAGGCTGAATTTTACGTATTTGCTGCTTTTCATAGGTTTGAGGTCTGGGTAAATCTGGTGAAACATGTTCCATTGACAAAGCAACAAGCGACGCTTGTTCCAAGGAGACGGGTGGTGCTGCAAATAAAGTTTTTAATTGCTCTACAGAATAAGACAGATTCAGAAGACCAAGTTCGCGGTCATCTTCATCATAATACCAAAGCTTATCTAATATGACTGGTGCCAAAACCTGGCCTTTCTTTTCCAACACTACTCGTTGCGTACCATTAACTTCCAACTGCCAGCTTAATTTGGCTTTTTCCTCGTCTTCTGTATTAAAGTGTAACGGCTCTATTTCATCATCTTTAAATAAATAAGCGCGACCAGTAAGTAATATTTTTTGCAATAAATCACTATTACGGATAGATAATCGATCAAACCAGTTGGACACATTACATTTGAAAAACAAAGTTGATATTATTTCCTCATCATCGGGAGAAAAAAACTGTTTGCGTGTTGTTGTTAAGCTGTTAAAGATTGTTTTCTTCCCTAAACCACCTCGTTTTAAACGTTTAGCCATTGCCAGGCGAATCGTGACTTTATGTTCAAAGGATTGCAGATGGGGTTCTATTAAATAAACAACAATCTGGGTTTTTGGCGGAGTTGCTTCAATAATTCGCTTTTCGCGTAATGTCTGCAACCAATCTGTCAGTGAATGCTCTTTTGAATCACTGCCGGGTGCAGCAATGTTCAGATTTTCCTTAATTTGTAAGGTAAACAGGCTTGCAGCAGCATGTTTACAATTGACGCTATATGCGCAGGTGCAGCGTGCTGGCAGAGCCGGCCAATCTTTAAGATTAATGTGAACATCATAAATATGGCCCTGTCGCCCTTTAACCCGAGCTTTTAACAAGCCATCACTCAACCGAATGTTGAGCACATAACCTTTTTGCTGATAGTCTTTTCCATTGAGCAACACTGACGGCAAAAATACATCTGCCATCCGTGTCAAAGCATCTTTCAGCATAAGTTAACCAGAATTCATTAAAAATAAGGCAAATATTATAGCTAATTTACGAATGATTAGATATCGCCTGACCTGAAAAAAATCAGGCGCATTTAAAATGACGTTTTATTAAGCAAGTTCTAGCGCTGTGGTAGAAACTAATTGAGGATCTATATACTCTGATTTTTTTCCGGACATAGGAAAAAAAGGGCCCGCAGGCGATCCACCTGGAGATTCTACTGGCTCTTCATCTGATGATGAATCAGGTACTCTTTCTAATGATGGAATGGAACTATATGTACTTCCAGGTATTTTTTTTTCGCCATTCGCTTCTTTCGGTTCTGAACTGCGGAAACAATTTACAAGGCTTGCCATCACCCATGCCAGAGCTGCAGGAAACAACGGAACCAAAAATACTGCTGCAATACCAAGACCCATACCTACTAAAGCGCCCACAGGACCACCAACAAAAACACCAATGACAGCACCTAACAGGGCACTGGAGAGAAGCATCATGGGTAGGCCGGGTTTTCTTGAGCGTGGAAATCGGTTAAATTTTCCTGCCATATTTATTATCTCCTGATTTATTAACTTTAATATATAATGAAAAAATATTGTAATAGAAAAACCAAAACCGATCAAACGAGCAACAATTTGTTATATTTTGTACAGAGATAAGAATCTGTACAAAATAGTGAAAGCATGGTTTGATGTGGTATCGTAACAAATTTTAATCACTTAATAGAATTTATAATGAAAAAACTAAACATTTTAATGGCTCAGATTAATCCTATGATTGGAGCAATTAATGCCAATGCTGATCATATTATTAATGTAATTAAAAACCATCAGACCAGCCATGATTTAATTGTTTTTCCTGAGTTGGTGCTAACCGGTTATCCCCCAGAAGACTTGTTATTACGTGCAAGCTTTCATCAGCAAATTGCAGAGGCGCTCACAAAAATCAGTGCAGTAGTTGAAGACTGTCATGTTTTAGTAGGTCATCCATATATCACCAATGCACAGTGTTTCAATTCTGCAACTGTATTTTATCAAGGCAATAGGCTGGCAATCTATCATAAGCAAAAATTGCCAAATTATGCCGTGTTTGATGAAGCACGTTATTTCACTCCGGGGGAAAAAGAGCCATGTGTTTTGACTGTAGATGGTTATCGATTCGGCATTGCCATTTGCGAAGACATTTGGAACAATGAGCCGATCGATCAACTCATTCAGGCGGGTGTAAAAAATCTGATTTGTCTGAATGCATCTCCCTTTCATTACAATAAATATCAGGAACGCGAAACGCTTTTGCAAGGATTGGCTCACCGTGGCTTTTCTGTAATATACATTAATCAGGTGGGCGGCCAGGATGAGCTGGTTTTTGATGGTCAATCATTAGCTGTTGATAGTAACGGCAAAATTTGCGCACGCGCTAAAGCTTTCAGAGAGGATTTAAGTACTGTTCAAATTGATAACAATATAATGAGCGGGAAAATAGAACCCTTACTCACAAAAAACGAATCAATTTATCAGGCACTTGTTTTCGGTCTGCGGGATTATGTTGAAAAAAACGGTTTCCCAGGTGTGTTAATTGGTTTATCCGGCGGCATTGATTCGGCACTTACTCTGGCAATAGCTGTAGATGCTTTGGGTGCTTCGCGCGTTCACGCGGTAATGATGCCGTCTCGATACACGGCTGAAATGAGTGTCAGCGATGCGCAAGAGCAAATTAATACGTTGGGCGTTTCAAGCAATTTGTTATCCATTGAACCAGCATATAATGCATTCCTGAGCACTCTCGCTCCTGCTTTTGAAGGCTATAAAACGGACACAACCGAAGAAAATTTACAGGCCCGTATTCGCGGAACCTTATTAATGGCCTTGTCCAACAAAACAGGAAAAATGGTATTAACAACAAGCAATAAAAGTGAAACTGCTGTTGGTTATGCGACTTTATATGGCGATATGGCTGGCGGTTTTTCGGTCTTGAAAGACTTGTTAAAGACACAGGTTTATACTTTGGCTCGCTATCGCAATAGTGTATCGGCTATTATTCCCGAACGTGTCTTAACTCGCGCTCCTTCTGCAGAACTGGCAGAAAATCAGACCGATCAGGATAGCCTGCCCAACTATGATATTCTTGATTCGATAATCATTGATTATATGGAAAATAATTTGCCCGCATCAGAAATAATAGACAAGGGTTTTAAATCGGATGAAGTGATTAAGGTAATAAAATTAATCCAGCGTAATGAATACAAACGTCGCCAAGCTGCACCGGGAGTCAAAATAAGTCCCCGAGCGTTTGGAAGAGACTGGCGTATGCCGATTACATCTGGTTTCGTAGACTAGTACCGTTTCCATATGACGTACAGAATTCCCGTATTACGCTTCGCTAATACGGGCTACGCCCAGATTCTACGTCCCGCGGCTTGTCCGCGGGATCCAACGATCCAGGCATAGATTGAGATTTCTGGATCCTGCGGACAAGCCGCAGGACGTCGGGAAGGCTTAACTTAATGGCAGTGGGGCTGCGCGTGTATTTCTATAAAATCCGATATATAACAACAAGCACATTAGAATTGCCACAATGATATTAAAAAAATATCCTCTCCAAATAGTCCATAAACCAAAATTCATAAAAAATCGTTGAAAAGGATATCCAAGTATATCACCTTGCAATGGAGCAACATTTATCAGGTAATAGATCTTCGAGCTTACCAACGCTGCAATCGCATAAGTCACTAAACACAGGGTTTTGTTTTTGATCTCAGCCAGATTATTTAACGATTTACATAGCAAATAAATCATAAATGGCACGTTAAACGTTAATTGGCGGCTATGAGAATTAAGTGCCATAACATAAGTTATTACTGCAAAGAGCAACAAACCAAAGTTTTCATTATTAGCCGCTATCATTATTCGACGCATATAATACAATAATAAAATAGTAAATGGCCCTAAAAATGTTGCATGCATAATTAAATTAAGTGCTGGTTTTGCTATTGAACCTAACAGTGTAATTGCCAAAAATTCCGAACCAGAAAATAGAGTTTTTCCCGTATAATTTATCGATAAATGTGATAGCCAAAAAGTGAGTGCCTCACACACTGCCAACAGTATCAGGTAAAGCAAAACATGAGGCAAATAAACCCTATAACTATTTTTTAAAACGCTAAAAATATTACTCGTTAAAGCTACAAAATATACATATATACTTGCAATTATTATGCTTGTCGGTAACACAAAATAAATCCATCGATGACCGTTTGTGGGCCACCAGGCTTGATTCCAACTATATAGTGCACTGGACCAGTCTGGCACCAAATTGCTACGGTATAATAGAACATATAACAAGAGGCTAACGCATCCAACAAACAGCAATACCACAATAGCCGCATTCGTTTTTTGTTGTGGCGAATTGCTTAAAATATATTTATCGGAAAAATTATAGATGATTAATGGCAACGCTAAGACAATGGCAATAGGCCAGGTAAAATAGGCAGGTAATAATACAATGCACATTGAAATATAGTTCTGCTTTAGATATAAATATAAAATATAAGTTCCAAAAAACAAAACACACGGATCAAGAAAAACAGCTGCATATTGAGATAGTTTTAAACACGCATAGTTAATAAAAAGAGAGATAAATCCAATTATAAAAATATAAACATTAAATGATTTAAATTTGCAGATCTTATACCAAAGATATGCAGTAGCCAGATACATAATATTATTTAAAATATAGAATGCTACGAACACCGAATATGGCGTAACAATTTTTAATCCCAAAAGTGTTGTTACACTATAGATTAGCAAGCTTGGAAAAATTCTGGTTACATGATAAACATCATTTGTAGTTGTTATTTCACCCATAAAATCTTTTACATAGGCGGCATAAGTCACTCCGTCCCATCCTAATCCACCACCAACAGGTAATTTTTCTCCCCAGATCAAATACGCAATGGCATAGAATGCTATACAACCCAGACTAATAAGTAAGGTAGTGGCATGAAGTGGTTTTTGATTATTATCATTAGAATGCATTGCATCTTTCCTATGTACTTTCAATGCTAATTGGTAAGGCAAAAGGCTCCATTTCACTAATTGGCCTTCCAAATGCAATTTTTGGATAAACATTCATTTGAGGACTGATCATTACCTGTAATAACGCTGGTTCATCAGGTTTTTCCCATAACAAACTAACTGCTTGTTCAATGTTATTGGTGTGCGAAATGGTGCTGGCTGCAATGCCATAAGCCTCTGCAATAGCAGTAAAATCCGGGGCAGAATATCCCCAATGAGTTGATTGATAGCGCCCTTCGAAATAACTATCCTGAAACTGACGTATCATTCCCAGACAGTTATTATTAAGAACAATTATTTTTAAAGGTATTCGATTACGAACAACCGTTTGTAATTCCTGGATATTCATTTGAAAAGCACCATCGCCAACAATAACCACCACAGGTTTTTTCCCCTGTGCCAATGAAGCACCTATTGCAGCAGGTAAAGCAAACCCCATTGCGCCCATCCCTCCAGAGGTCAAAAATGATTGATTGGCGTAAACTTCCAACGATTGCGCTGCCCACATTTGATGACTGCCTACATCGGCAACATAAGCAATTGCCTGTTTTGAATGTTTTGATAAGGTATGCATAAAACAATTGGGATTGATGCCATTAAACTCTTTTAATTCGTTAACATCAGGCCAGCGTTTTTTTAAGATATCTATGTCATTCAACCAATTATCAAAAGAAAATTGGTTTGAAGCCAGTTGAGCAATAGCTTGTTGAAAGAAGTTCTTCGCATCGGCTATGATTGAAATGCAATTTTTTACCCGATTATTAATTTCATTTTCGTCACAATCAATGTGTATAATTATTTTATTTTCTCTGAAGCCATCCACATCAGCACCAGTTTGTCGTACATCCAGACGACTACCTATTACAATCAGTAAGTCGGCTTGGGAAAGCGCTATATTCGCCCAACGATTGCCATAAGTTCCAATAAAACCAACCCGTTGTGGGTGATCAAAGGGAATGACATCCAATGCAAGTAAAGAGGTCACTACGGGTATGTTTGCCAATTCAACAAAATTTAAACATTCTTTTTGGGCATCTGCACATCTTACACCACCACCTAGCAATATCAACGGACGTTTTGCTTTTTTAATGTACTCACTTAATAAATCAATTTGAACCAGTAATGATTCAGAAACCATTGATTTTCTCTCAATCCGTTTAATCGGAGATACGGTGATATTTTCTCGTTGGATATTCATTGGCAAATCAATAAGCACGGGACCTGGGCGATCACTGATCGCACACTCATAGGCTTCTTTCATTATTGCTTCAACCTGGTCTGCAGTTTGAACACGAAATGTTTTTTTTGTGACTGGTATAGCCATGGTGACAATATCAGTTTCCTGAAATCCAAGTTGACGAATATTACGATTACCTTTTTGCTCATACGTATTTACTTGACCCGTTATAAATAGTCCGGGTGACGAGTCAAAGTAACAACTCGCAATTCCTGTAAGCAAATTAGTTGCTCCCGGGCCACTGGTTGCTAACGCTACTCCAGGTTTTCCGGTGACGCGACCATAAGCATCGGCGGCGAAGGCAGCCGCCTGCTCATGATGAACGCTAATAATGTTTGTGTCGCCACCACGCTGATAAACGGCATCGAGTATATGGGTAATCATTCCTCCAGCCACTTCAAAGATGTGCGTTATTTTTTGTACTTGTAAAAATTCGGCGATGTAATCACTAACTTTAATTTGCGTCATTTCTCATCTCTAAATATTTATACCAATTAATGGTGGCGTGTATGGCCTGATCCAAATTTTTTGCCGGCGTTAATCCCAGTTCTTCTTTGGTGCGCTTCATGTCAGGCACATAGCGCTCAGAAAAAAGCCTGGCAGCAGGTTGCTTAATATGAACTTCAATGTCTGATTGAAAACTCTTCGCTACTCGATGAGCAATCTCACCAATTGTTAATGCTTCATCCGATCCCACATTATAAGGACGCATTGCCTGACCACAAAAAAGAATAGTCCATAAAAACACTGTTAAATCCGCCGCATATAAATATGATCGATACGGAGAGCCATCGCCATTAACAACGATGGTGCTTTGTTTCAGGCCATCTCTGATAAAATTTCCAATGGCAAAATGAGCATCCAGCGGTAGATAAGGACCCACAAAAGCAAAACATCGGGCGATTTTAATAGTTAAGTTGAAGCGCTCGGCATATTGTGCACAAATTTCTTCGGCTTTGCGCTTACCCAGCGCATAAGCCGATTCATTTCCCTCGCCATTCATTCCGGGAACTAAATAGTCTTCGGTTATATGAGAAACTGTACTTGGTTGTTTGCCATAAACTGCACCAGAGCTTATTAATAAAAATTTATTTACTCCAGCTTGTCTGGCAAACTCTAATGTATGAGCAGTACCTTGCACTATCGAGTCGAACAGTAACTGGGGATTTTCTATGTTCAAACTGCTGGCAGTCTCTGTTGCCGCATGAATCAGATAAGAAAATTCCCCATGAGGGAATTTAAAATCCTGCACATCACCTGCATGAAACGTTAACGATGGCTCGATAAACAAATGAGGACATTTTTTTGCAAATTGCGCGGGATTGCGGGTCAATATCACTGCACTGGCATTTAAATTAAGTATACGGTTAGCCCACACGAAACTTTCTAAAAGCCAGCATCCAAAAAAACCGGTTCCTCCAGTGATAAAGATTCGCTTATTACACAATTCTTTCCACAGTGTTTTGGTCTGATCAAGGATATAATCCAGATCGAGGACTGGAAGACCGGTTTCTGATAATTTCACGCTTTATAATTCCTGCCAGGTTCAATTAGTCATTAGTTACTAAATCAACAATTGTCTTCCCAAAATTAATACGCTCCTTTTCAACCACCAAGGGGCGTTTCATCACTCGTGTATTAATAGAACCTATATACTCACCTAATAAACCAATAAAAAATAACTGGACTGATGAAAAAAAGAACAAACCGATCATGACAGGTGCCATTCCTGCGTTAAATGTATTCCAAAAAATGAGTTTTACTATAAAAAAGACCAGCGATATTAACAAACTGATAGCACTGAGAAAAAATCCTCCCATTGCAGCTAATCGCATGGGGATCTTGGAGTAACTGGTGATACCAAGGATTCCTATGTCATATAACGTGTAAAAATTATTTTTTGAAAACCCTTTTTTTCGTTTAGGTTGGTTGTAAGGAATCTCAGCAATATCAAAGCCAATATCAGCAATCATGCCGCGAAAATACGGATAAGGGTCGTCATACGCATGTAAGGTTTTCATTACATCTTTATCATACAAACCAAAACCTGTGAAATTCTTGATTAATTTAATATCTGCTATGCGCCCAATCCAGTAATAACCAAGCCGGCGTATCGAAGCCATCCATCGGGATTCTTCACTTTTTGGTTTAATCCCAATTACAATCTTGGAGCCCATTTCCCAAGTTTGAATAAAAGTTTTGATAAGTTCAGGCGGATCCTGCAAATCAGCAACAATTAAAATAACGGCATCCCCATGAGCCTGTAACAACCCATAATAAGGTGAGCGTATATGACCAAAATTACGCGAATTAACAATCACTTTAATATTTTTATCTGTTGCCGCAATAGATCTTAAAATGGAGACTGTTTTATCAGTTGACGCATTGTCGATAAAGATATGTTCATATCGATAATGAGGTAATTGACTGAAAACAGCTTTGACTTGCTGGTATAACTCATCAACATTTTCTTCTTCATTAAAACAAGGTGTAACTACACTAATTAGTTTCATAAACGTTCCTGAAAACAATAAATTTATTTAGAACAAAAGCAAATATTGCCGATGGAATCATTGTAATAAACCCTGCAATATAAAGATTGGATGTTTCAGACTGCATTAATCGAATAATAAGAATCTGGAAACAATAAATAAAACAGTACACAAAGACAAATTTAAAGAGCAACTTATTATTCGTATTATTAAAGACAAATTTACCAGTCGTTTTAAAATTAAATAACACACCAAATACTGTGGCGAACAGGAGAGCGACTGGATAAGCCATACCTATAAAAATAAATATGGCATACAAAGAATATCCCACTAGCGTGTTTACACCGCTAACCAAAACAAATCGTATTAACTGATGCGAGGCCACCACAGTATTCATCTATAAAATACTGGATGTTTCTAGCTTCGATTTAGTCTTTACAGAAGTATGCAAGTTAGCGAAATCCTCAATCGAATTATGTATATGAGCAATCATTTCTGCCGTTAAACCATGATGACATCCTAACAATACACCTCCCCGCATTACTTGATCAGTATGAGGATAACCGCCAGGCGCTTCTCGGCGTTTAATATTGCTAAACCCGGGTTGACGCAAGATATTGCCGGTAAATACCGTTCTTGTTTGAATATTGCGATTTTCAAGAAATATCTGAAACTCTCTTCGTGTAAACGGTGCACTTTCTTTAATTGTTGGGGCAAATGCTAACCAGCCTGTTCTTGAATTTGGTAACTGTTTCGGTAAGATAAACCAGTCCTGGTATTGGCTAAAAAATTCGGTGTGCACATTGAATGCGTGTTCTCGTGCAGCAATATTTTTGTCTAATTTGCTTAACTGAACAAGGCCAAAAGCTGCGCCCATTTCTGAAGGCTCAAGATTATACCCAAGTGTCTCAAATACAAATTTTGCATCATAATCAATGCCGTCAACCTGAATATTGAATCGATTTTCAATTGCTTCTGATTCAACAAAAAGAGACGAACTACGTCCCCAGCTGCGCAATAACTTTGCCTTTTCGGCTAGCTGCTCATTATTTACACATAACATACCGCCATTGCCAGCACAATTAATTACGTGAGAGCCATAAAAACTCGTTGTGCTTATATCTGTGTACTGCCCTACTGAAACACCATCAATAGTTGCACCCAACGTATCACAAGAGTCTTCAATTAAAATCAGATTGTAACGATCAGCAAGTTCGCGTAATTTTTTCCAATCAGGCAGATTACCTATTAAATTAGGAATCATCATTGCCTTTGTTTTAGGAGAAATCATTGCTTCAACCTGAGATACATCAATATTAAAAGTACCTGGCTCTACATCAACAAAAACAGGAATTAAATTATTTTTTACGATGGGTGCTACTGTAGTCGAAAATGTTAATGCAGGTGTTATCACTTCGGAACCGGCAGGTAATCCCAATATCTCTATGGTCAGATAATTTGCTGACGATCCAGAATTAACCATTATTCCATACTGTTTATCAAATAACGCGGCAATTTTTTCTTCCATTTCACGAACATGTTTTCCCATCTGAGTTGATGTTCGCAATACATTCACAACAGCTTCTATTTCTTCTTCACCATGAACGGTTCGTCCATAAGGAACATGCAAATATTGTTGTGCACTCATTCATTTCTCCAATTAAAATTTTACAGATTCTGTTTCGGGTATATTGAGCTTATTACCAAAAAATTGCTTTATTTGTGTAATCGTTTTCTCTCGCATATCCTTACCAATTAAAAAATCCTGATACCAATCTACGGTTTCTTGCAACCCTTTTTCTAAATCCCATTGCGGTTGCCAACCCAATAAGGATTTGGATTTTGAGCAATCTAGTTTTAGATAGGTTGCTTCATGCAAATGATTGCCTTCCTCAAGTATCCAGCTGGCAGGTTGATTCCAACGCTTCACAATGAAATCGACAATCCAGCTTACTGGCTGAACATCATTTTCATCTGGGCCAAAATTCCAACCGTCAGCATAGATTGAAGGTTCCTGATATAATTTCTCAGCAAGTAATAAGTACCCGCTTAACGGCGCCATTACGTGTTGCCACGGACGTAAAGCGTGTGGATTGCGAATAGATACAGACATCTTTTCACCACATGCTCGAATGATATCGGGAATCAATCGATCCTCTGCCCAATCCCCGCCACCAATTACATTTCCGGCTCGTGCGGAAGCCAAACCAATTGATGCCGAATTGAAATAGGAGGTACGGTAAGCACTGGTTACCAACTCAGAGCAGGCTTTGCTGTTACTATACGGATCATAACCGCCCAAGCGATCATTTTCACGATAACCCCAATGCCACTCGTTATTCTCATAACATTTATCCGTTGTAACATTGACTATTGTTTTTACACTACCTGTCTGACGCGCGGCTTCCAAAATATGTACGGTTCCCATCACATTTGTCGCATAAGTTTCAATAGGAGCTTTGTAGGAGTAGCGAACCAATGGCTGTGCCGCCATATGTATTACTATTTCCGGCTGATACTGTTTGAATAGAGTGAGAACCTGATCAAAATCACGTATATCACCCATTATGCTGGTCATGTTATCGGAAACATTTGCCAGTGTAAAAAGATTAGGACTCTTCGGAGGTGGCAAAGCAAAACCAATAACTTCGGCGCCAGCCAACTGCAAAACCAGAGAAAGCCAACTACCTTTAAATCCGGTATGCCCTGTAATGAGAACTTTTTTTCTTTGCCAAAACTGCATAATGATCTGCAACGTATGTTGGTTAAATTTCTTCGCTCTCAAATTGAGCTGTTTTATTTTTAGCAGGTGTATCTGACCAAATTCGCCATGGCGCTTTTGAAGTAGCCCATAACTCTTCCAGATAGGTTTTATCACGCAGCGTGTCCATAGGATGCCAAAATCCTTCATGGAGATAGGCTGCTAATTTACCTTCTTTAGCTAAACACTCGAGGGGGAATTTTTCCCATACAGTACCGTCATCATGAATGTAGTCAATAACTTTGGGTGATAGTACGAAAAAACCACCATTAATCCAGCCGCCATCACCTTGAGGTTTTTCAGAAAAGCCTGATACTTTATGATCATCCAGACATACAGCACCAAATCGACCAGGAGGTTGAACAGTTGTTAATGTTGCCAGCATTTTCTGTTGTTTATGGTGTTCGATAAGTTTTGCAATATTAATATCGGCTAACCCATCTCCGTAAGTAAAACAAAAATCTTCATCGCCTAAATACCTGGCCACACGCTTTAAACGACCGCCGGTCATGGTGTTTTCGCCAGTTTCTACCAAGGTGATGCGCCAGGGCTCAACATTATTCTGGTGAATTTCCATTTTATTTTCAGTAAGGTCTAATGTTACATCCGACATATGCAAAAAATAGTTCGCAAAATATTCTTTAATCATATATCCCTTATAACCAAGACATATTATGAAGTCATTAATACCATATGTGGAATAGATTTTCATGATATGCCAGAGAATGGGCTTACAACCAATTTCAATCATAGGTTTTGGTTTTAAAGTCGTTTCCTCACTAATTCGAGTACCCAACCCACCAGCCAAGATAACTGCTTTCATTTTAACTCCTTTTACATCTGTAGCTTTGATCTGAATCAGATCCGTGTGAACAAAATCATAGCATTAGGACAGCTTGACTCTGCTTAGCCTGAGTAGATGAAACCATAAAAAAATGAAATCAGTATAGCTTATAGAAAACGTACTAGGAATCTTTTTTTAATATTTGTAACAACGCAGACTGCACCCTGACTCAGTCCCTGAGTGTTTGGGCATGGCCATTAAATTATGCATGGATCCCGCGGACAAGCCGCGGGACGTCGAGAAGACAAATGGAACGTCTGGAAGACAAATGGAACGTCTGGAAGACATAATGGAACGTCTGGAAAGAGCGTAGGCCAATTACATTTGATTTTGCAGACTAAGAGTTTCTGGTTCGGTAACTGTTTTTTTAATTTCAGTAACCGGTTTTTTAGGTTTGTTGTTGTTAAATAAAGCTGCCACCGCAGAGCTTGCGACTGCTTTATCAGTTGTCTTATCAATATTTAGTGCTTTCAATGGTCTGATTAATTGCAAAAGCTGTGTGCCTAGCTCTTCTGGCTGACATAGCCAACTATTCATTAAAGCTGATATCTGCGGGTAAAAACTTAGTTCAATTGGATTAATGAGCTTTTTTTGATTGACATGATATAAACTCCATTGATCTTTTGTTCGAGTAATGATGTAAGTACCTGGATCAAAATTACTCGGAATTTCCTGATTATTATTAACAAATTCATTCATAGGTTTAAACTTTTTCAACGCATGTTTTTCAAAATTGGCGACATCACGTTTATCCTGAATAATTGCTCGCGCTAATTTCTGCATATCATCTGGCGTTTTTATCAAGATTGTATGAAATCTTTTCCACTCATCGGTGTTGATAAGATTATTACACGTTTCTCCACTCAATTCCTGCCTTTGATATAACCTAAAGATACCCTCTTCTTTGGTTAAAATATAAGTATCAGTTTCTACAGCAGCTATATCGAGATTTTCTGCAAAAACAACTTCAAGGTTTATTTCTGCCAAATCTTTAACAATGGCTAATGAAAGAGTTGCAGTGTCTTTAGAATCCTTTAGAGCAAGGCGAAAATTTAGCCAATCCCTGGTATCAACTTTATGATTGTAGAGCAGGCCATCTTTCTTCACTCGTTGATATAACACCCGGCACTCTAATATATACATACCTGCACGCAGATTAATAAGGGGGATTTTAGTTATATCGTCTGTTTCTATAAGCGCCACCCCTTTTTTTGCACTTAAATTTTTATAAACCATTTGCTGTTTTTTTCTATCCACTACATTGATAACATTAATATTCATTAAATGGCTTTTTAAAAGAATATTATCTGCTTTCAGGTGAGTCTGTTCTTTAAGCCAAGCTTCAAATTTCGGATACTCATTCAAGGGAACAGATTTTCGAGAATAAGTACTCAGACTGTCATACCAAAACAATTCAACTTGTGGCGGTTTGTGAATCAGTACATAAGTCGACACAAGTTTTTCTGGTAGTTGAACTGGATTAATTATTACTGGCGTTTTGTTAATAAAATTCGTTAGTGATATTTTGCATTCATCGTCATATAGGCCTGATTCCAAATCAGGGTGACCACTTTTGACCCGATCGAGGTTCCTTGACAGATTTTCTGTAAGAATTAGTTGAGCTGACTTTCCAAAAGGATTTATCCAGAATAATTGCCAAGGCTTTGTTGCCTCGTTGCACAAGCAAAATGTCATTTTCTGAGGATTCATGACTGCATATTTTGCAGCATCTGTCAGATTAGAAAATAATTTTGAATCAGCAGACTGTACAACGGATTCCTTTTTTATAGCCAGTAATTCATGGCTTTTCTGTTGGCAGGTTTTGAGGCCGCCATCATAGCCTTTATACTCTCTTTCGCATTTCTCCTTAAACGCTTCTAATAGCACGGGAAAAACTTTTTCGCGTAAAGCATCATCCGTTTCCTGGCCTTTCCTTTTATAACCATACCCATCTATTAAGCCTAGCAAGAGGTAAGTATTTGCCGAATTGTACTCCCAACCACTATCTTTTTTTGTAAAAAAACGTACCAGGTATAACAAGCGATTGATTGATTCCTTACATTCAGTAATTTGTACAATCAGGTTAGTAAAATCAGGACGACGAGTCTTTGAATTCGCATGAGTCCGATACAGACTATTTGCTTTATTTATGATTTTCAAGAGATCCGTATCAGGATGAACAGAAATTTTTGAAATTAAATCCTCACTAAAAATCTCTGGACTTCTAATAATCCCTTCGGTCAATTCCTTTCCTTTTGGCATTTTTTTGCTCCTTTTTTTCCTTATAGCCAAAATCATCTTACCTTAAATATTACAGAATACACAAAAGCTACTTGCAAAAAAAAAGCAAATCGCTAACATGGAAATTGCTTTAAATAACAATAACAAGGGATGTCATGAGAATTGCCTTTTTTTCTGCCGCTTTGCTCGCTTCAAGTGCAGCCGTCTGTGCTATTCCAGTTGAAGGCTGGTATAGCAGCGTTTTTGGGGGTTATTCTTATATACCGGATAACATAAGCATTAATCGTTTGGGGTTTACCCTTAACCACGCGTCATACAATTCTGGCTATCATGTGGGTGGTCGCATTGGCTATCAAAGCAATCCCATGCGCTATGAAGGTGAAATAACTTATATACAATCCAATATTAAAACACTTAATATCTACTCCATAAGACAGCACAATGTATCAGGTCATACTTCAGCAACCGCTGCAATGGCTAATGTGTATTATGATTTTCCTGCAATGGTTCCCTGTGTTCAGCCATTTCTTGGCGTAGGGCTAGGCTTTGCGGGTGTTGATACCAAATTTTACCGCACCGCCCCATTGAGTGGTCTTTTGTACCGCGGTTCAAATTCCGTATTTGCTTACCAGGCAACTGGTGGTTTAACTTATAATTTTGCTGAAAATTACGCGTTAAACATAGCTTATCGGTATTTTGGAACTGATCGGGTTGATAACCTGGGTAAAGTCTATCAAGCTAATCTGGGCACTTTTGGTGTTATCTATCGCTTTGATGAAGCAAGTTATAAGTAAAGGATGAATTTTCATGAGTCTTCGCTCTTTAGGTTTGGCCAGCCTTCTATTGGCCAGTAACGTTGCATTTTCTTCTGAGCCTCTTAGCGGTTGGTATGCAGGATTAATAGCTGGTGGAACAATTACACCCAGTATAAATTTCCTGTTACCTGGTTTTACACCTTATTCAAACATTCCCAGCAAATTAAGCTATGGAATAGGAGGCAATGGTGGTTTTCAACTCGGATATCGCTGTGACCAATTACGCTTTGAAGGCGAGTTCGATTTTAACTATAGTCCTTATAATAAATTAAACATTGGCGGCCTAATTATTAGAAAATCAAGTAATATTAACATTCTGAGATTTAAAGGATCCACACAGTTTTTTGGGGCTTTTGCTAATGCTTATTATGAACTGTTTGCTGCTGAAAATGATATAAGCTTTGTACCCTATGTTGGTTTGGGTATTGGTTATGCGAAGATAAAGCAATCCTTCACTATTTATACACCAGCTATCTCTACTCCTGCATTCCCACTTTTGTATGTACCCTCTGTTGCTATTAGCGATAGTGGCTCAAAAAGCGCACCTCTAGGCCAGGCAATTATTGGCATCAATTACTTTTTTGATGATGTGACTTCGTTAGGTTTGGATGGACGTTATATTACCTCTAGGCAAATAAGAGATTTTGGTAATGAACGTATGGTGGCAGAAACAATAAATCTGGTGCTTAACTTTACATTTGATCAACCGAATAACTAATGTAATGGAGAGATGCCTGAAAAACGTAGTGAACTAACTTATATGATTCCCTTCTCCCGCGTTGCGGGAGAAGGTGTCACGAAGTGACGGATGAGGGCGCTGAGAGTAGCACGGTTTAGAATAGATTTTAATTCAAAATTCGCTACTATTACTCAATATCGTACCAACATAAACACCCTCATCCGGCGCTATGCGCCACCTTCTCCCCAAGGTGGAGAAGGGAATTCATCATGTTAGTTAGAAGGTATGAAGCAAACCAGAGTTCCGTGCTTCGATTTCTGGATGCTTCCCCAGGCGCTCGCAATGACGGGCATTGCCTCAGTTTTTTGCATCCCGATGTTATTCGGGCGAATATCAGGAATAATATATGACTTATTTAATCGCACCCTCACTTCTTTCTGCAGATATGACTCGATTAGGCGAAGAAGTAATAGCTGTAATGGCTGCAGGTGCTGATATGGTTCATTTTGATGTGATGGACAATCATTATGTTCCCAACCTGACTATTGGTCCATTCATTTGCCAGTCATTAAGCCGGCGATTTAGTGATTTGATTATCGATGTACATTTGATGGTAGAACCTGTTGATGCACTGATTATGCAATTTGCTAAAATGGGGGCTAAACGTATAAGCATTCATCCAGATGCAACGATTCACCTTGACCGCAGTTTACAACTAATACGCAGCCACGGCTGTGAAGCAGGAATAGTATTAAACCCAGCTACGTCGCCCGAATGTCTGCGATGGTGTCTACACCGTCTTGATTTTGTTTTGATAATGACAGTTAATCCAGGCTTTGGCGGTCAGAAACTTATTCCTGAAATGCTGGATAAAATACGGTTCATCCGCACTCAATACCCTCAACTTCCTATTAGTGTCGATGGCGGTGTCACTATTGATAATATTGCTGCTCTCGCAGAGGCCGGTGCTACGCAATTTATTGCAGGATCTGCTATATTTGACAGTGACGACTATAAGAAAACAATTTCAATAATGCGCTCGCAATTACCGCAACCCAAGTAAATTATGAGAACTCATGTATAATTCATTTCGTAATGTAGCTGTGCTTGCAGCACTTTTCTTATTTACTGCATCCACGCAAACATTTTCTGGTACAGCCTATCTTGAACGATTCACAAATTTCCAGCAATGGAGTCAGAATCTGCCCGAAAATCCCGATAATGAATTTTACACATTTATTGAAAGCGAAGGTGCTCTGGCAAAAAAACTGCGTGAACGCTGGCTTTATCAATTAATACGAAAAAAGAATTGGTCTGAATATTCCAGGTATTATAAACCAACACAAGATCCAAATTTACAATGCTATGATTCGCTTGCCAATTTTTATCAGGGAAATACGGAGCAAGCATTTTCGGCAGCCAAACCACTATGGCTTACTGGCGAATCACAAACACCAGCTTGTAATCAGCTTTTTAATGTGATGATAAAACAGGATAACTTTGATGAAAACCTTATTACTGAGCGAATTGTTCTGGCATTAGAAAAACGTAACATTCAACTTGCCCGTTATTTATTAAAACAATATAAACAACCCCATCTGCAAGACGAGAAATTATTAGTTAGCATTTACGAAAGACCTTCGCGCATTACTCAACTACAGCCGGGTTTTTTACATGGCGAATTTTATTTATATGGGTTAAAACGCCTGATTACTACCAATATGGATCAAGCTATAAAACTGGCTGCCAGCAAACAAGGTAAAACCCTGTTATCGGATAGTCAGCAGCAAGCTTTTCTGGCTCAGGTTGCCCTCTATAAAGCCATGCGTAATCATGAGGACGCTATGGAATGGTTTGCCAAGGTGAAACCTGCATATTATAGTGATTTATTGCTTGATTGGCAGATTCGTTTCGCTTTAAAACGCCAACAGTGGAAAAATGTTGAAAAGCTGATTAACCAATACCCTGATCCTAAAAGCCCATGTTGGCAATATTGGCTGGCCAGGGCTAAAGAAGCTAATGGTAATAGTGCTCAAGCTCACGAAATTTATTTACTTTTAGCAGAAAACAGAAATTATTATGGATTTTTATCAAGCTTACGCCTAAACAAAAAACCCACTTTTCAAAATGAAAATCCAGTCAATAATATGGCTATTTTAAAACCTTACCAACCTTTTACGGATAATATCAAACTGCTTTATACCAATAATCAGGAATTACAGGCGTCTCGTCTTCTTAATGACTTTGTCAGTGAATTACCCAAAGAAGATAAAAGTGCGTTGATATACTGGCTGGGCAATGCACTGCAATGGCATGGTAAATCGGTCTATCTGAGCAATAATGAAGAATTGAATAACCAATTGGCATTACGCTTTCCATTGGCTTATAAAGATTCTGTCAATGCATTTGCTAAAAATTACAGCCTGCCACAAGCATTAATTTATGCCATTATTCGTCAGGAAAGCGGCTTTCGAGTCGATGTTATGTCTCCCGTGGGGGCACGTGGTTTAATGCAGGTTATGCCTGCAACAGCAATACAGGTGACAAAAAGCCAGAAAATTGCCTATTCTGACAAAGACCAGCTTTTTTCTTCGCAAAAAAATATCAATATTGGTGTGGCTTATCTCAAATATTTAGCCAAACATTTCAGGGAGCACCCGCTATTAATGGCTGCTGCTTATAATGCAGGCCCTCGCCAGGTTAATTACTGGCTTAAAAATCATCCTCCCAAGCAAATTGATATCTGGATTGAAACATTGCCTTGGCATGAAACTCGGAATTATCTCAAAAATGTAATTTCATTTTATATTGTGTATCAATATCGAATGAACACAAAACAGGATTTGAATGCGTTTATGAAGCCGTTTACGTAGTGTAAATTCTGACGTGGAAATGAAAAAACCTTGATTACGCTGCGCTGCATCAAGGCTACACCGGGCATTGCACTCACTATAAAAATAAAACTAAAAAATATTCTGAAACGCCTCTCTTTCCTTTGCACTTACATTATCAGCCTTCTTAAACTCCTTAGCATCTAATTTATCTGATAAATCCAATAAGTCATCTTCGATATCATTCTCGTCACTATCCACGGCTCTAGGGGGTTTAAAATTCTGCGAAGCGATAGCTTTCCATAATATGTCCCTTATTTTACCAACCATAACATGAGAGGAAACCATTGAGAGATGACCGTGATATTCCAACTCTATGAGAGAATCTGGTTTTTGAGCAACATACTCTGGCACATGAGATAATCCTTTAGCAACGATATAATCATTAGCAGCCACAATAAAATAATAATTTGCTTTAGATTTCATAATTTTAAGGGAAAGTTTTTTAAGAAAAGTGCTTCCCACGGTCATTTCAGCTACTGATTTTGAAAAAAAACTCAAAAATTTTAAAGCCAAATATGAACCACCAAATGGGGTGCCTAAATTAAAAAGAGAATCTACAGTAATATTATTTTTTTCTGCAAGGTATTCGCAGGCATAAGCATTAATTAATCCGCCCCGTGAATGACCAATAGATATAATGTTTTCATGCTTATTAGCTATAACTTTGTCAATCAATTGTTGTGCAAAAAAAGCAATTTTGTTGCCTTGAAAACGGCCATCAAAAGCTACCAAATGAATTGAAGATATATTCGGTGGTAATCCTTGTCTTAATAAACGCTCGGCTACTCTCGCAAATGCCTGGGGTCTATCGGCAGTTCCATGTACGCAATAAATAGCGATAGGTTTTTCAACTGTTGGTATAAAAGAGGGATTTTTAAAATTGTATTCCCCATTAGAGGTTAACCACCAGAATGGGTGAACCAGCATGCCTGTAGTATCCACTAAATGAAACGGCATAAAACATCCTTGTAATTAAGTTATTACTCCAAGTTGAAACCCTTGTTTAGCACAATGCCGTCGTTGCGAGCGCCTAGCGAAGCAATCCAGAAATCGAAGCACTGAACTCTGGATTGCTTCGCTACGCGCTTCTAACTAACTTATATCAATGCCTTTAAAACGCTAATCCTTGAGAGCTATTATTGGTTATATCAAAATTAAAACCATAAACCAACTCCATCTGGTCTTTTAATTTTGCATGCGTTTCACCTTCAACACAATCAAGTAATGCTTTGCCATCATTTTTTTCAAGAGCCCCTTGAGTCGCCAGTTCATTCAAGCCATGAAAAATATTCGCACCTTTATTGACTAATTTTTTTACCTCGGCAAAATTTCTCGCTGTCGTGTAACCTTGCAAGGCATAATTAAGCAAAATAATCTGCGCATCAGTATAAGCGCGATTATCCTCAGGGATTTTCAAAGCTGAAAAAATAGATTGGACTATGAATGTGTTATTTAAACTCGCGGCTTCTTTAATAACAGAGCCATATAAATTAGTACCCATCAGTAAATTTAATAATTCATCTGAATTATTCTCTTTTATATTACGAGTAATTGCCTCATATAGTGCGTCCATCATTGCTTTACCCTTCATGAAAATCTCCCTCCTAATGTATTACCCAGCAATTATAAACCTTGTTGTTTGATATCTGTATCAGTCAAATTTGTTTCAATAACTGGCGTTTCATCTTGCTCATGATTTATTTGATGACGAACGGTATCATTCGTTTGTTTAAATATTTCATCAATATCACTTGTATCTTCATTTGGTTTTGGATGAGAGGAAGCGATACCCTCTTTCATCATTGTTACCGTTGAAGCGTTTAAAGGCATCTCCACAACTGGTTCTTCAACTGCCTCAATTATAACAGCAGGCGGCTCATCTACTTTTTTCTGTCCACTAACACCCGTTAAAAATTCACCAAAAGTCATTGCTCCACTCACCCAGGCTCTAAGATTTGGGAACAGGATACCGCGCCCAGCGCTCCAAGCTCTCAAATCGGCAAAAAATGGCGTTTGCCACCAGGCTTTTAGTTTGGCACCCAAGGTAGGATAAAGAACGGCTTTACCATCATGGGCAGGATCATATTTTTTTGCTACGCTTGTTTTTAATGGAATAATTTTATTAACATTAAACTCGCCTAACAATTTTTTGTCAGATTCTTTAAATTTTAATGGATTAAATTTAAATTCTGACGGCGCAAAATCGTTAAGTTTTGCCAGTGTTTCTTTTTGATTGGGATAGGACTCTTTTAGACTAGCCCTTAAATTTGTCCAGTCTGCTTGCACAAATTTTTCATAAAGAACAAATTCCTCCTCGATCTTTCCAAAAACAGGATGTATATCGTCCAATTCACCCTCAATTTTTTTCCAGGTTTGATTCCATCTCATGTTGGCTAAACCAATAAATTTTGACCATGCAGCACTCGCAGCCTCTCTTTCATTTGCAGGAATGTTCTTATAAAAATCATCAAAAAAATTATCAGTTAATTGCTTATTAAAATCAGCGGCGGTAAATTTGATTAATCGTACTACCTGTGATTTTCGAGCCATAATAGCTTGTAGCTGTTTAATATAAGCATTAGTTGCTGTGTAATAACCATCTGTTAGCGTTGTTTTGCCAAACTGCTTCTTAATTTCCTGTTTACTAACAATTATTCTGGCATCGCCTTGCGCACCAAAACGACCAGCGCGTCCAAAAATCTGCATCATCTCGCGTTCAGGTGGTAAAAAATCCACCAATACTTTTAAACCTTTTTTCATGGCCAATCCATGAAGAGGAATTTCTACGCCACGACCCATTTTTCCGCTTGTGGCAACGGTTACAATGCCTGATCTTCCCGCATCATTTTTTATATGATTTGCCAATGCTTCTGGTGAAGTCTGAGCATCAATATGGATAAAATTTGGATCATCAGGGAAAGCTACTTGCAATTTCCTCATCAGATCATTGCTTTCCTGATCATTTTTACAGATAAGTAAAACAGGTCTATTTTCCAGTCGAGCCTGTTTTATTTCCTGAACTTGCAGGTTGAATTTCGCATCAGCATTTTGGGCCAGAAATAGAGGAAAATCCTCTCGTTGCAACACTTTATGTCTGGGAACAATTATAAATTGCATGTCGTTAGAGCCATGCCCATACATTTGCCTTGCCTCTTCTACTTCTTTTATTGAGCCATAAGTACCGGTTACTGCACAGACTGTACCGTTGTTATAATCATCCATAAACGATTTGGTTGTCGCTGAATAAAAAATCTGTTTTTCATCTTCAATATAGAAATCTTCTTTGCAATTGGACAATGCTATTTCCAGTTCAGTCAGGGTTATTTCTGGTAAATTTTTCTTTAATTTATTAAGGTAGGCATGCAAGCATTGATAGACACCTACCGAAAATTTTGCACTGCGATTCTGCTCTCCCCCACTAACCAGATAAACTTTGCTTACTGGTTTTGGGCCTGAACGTGTTTGCATGTCAACATTTGTCTCAATAACGAACTGGTCTTTAAATTTCAGGTTCAACGCAGTATGGGCAGAGTCTTGCCATGCTTCCAGTTGATTTTTTGATACTCTATTTAAACGCTCGGCTTTATCTTCACCTAAAGATGCTTTGGCAAAGGCGATTAATTTGTTATTGCATGCATTAACATTATTATAAAATAAATCTTCAATTTGATCTTTTGCCGGTGAATCCTGCGTGAAAAAATCAATTAGCAGCTCATAAACCCAAGGCATATTCCTGATAGATTCATCAGCCAATGCTGAATGATTAAATCGGGTGTCAGCCAAATCAAAGTAAATTTTGTCAGCCTCGTCGAGAACTAAAGCACGTTTCTCAGGCTTAGAATTAATTACATAATCGCCCTCTCCTTGACTTATTGCTTGATTTCTAAATAAACGTAAATTGGTAGCATCCGAAAAATTTATACCATTAAGCCTATATTCAGTAGCAGGCGTATTCTGGTAAATCAAATTTGTTTTAGCCCCCAATGCCTCAAATAAGGATTGATACTCAAGGTATTCTCGATCAGCCAGATTAAGATCAGCTGTAACAAAATCCACAGTCTGGCCGCGAGCATATTGGCAAGCAATATTCAACATCTGTATGCGGGTTTTGCCTTCGCCTGTCTCAATTTGACTGGTTACATGTTTTCCAGTTTCCAGCATAGAGTAAATGGCAAGGTATTGAGTCGTGTTAATTTCAAAAGATCGACCTACTTTACGTTTACCATCACTGTTATTTTCTCCAGGCAATCCTTTAACGCGATACATTAACTCAGCAGTTAAAGCAACGAGACGTATGTTACTAACTATGTCTGGATTACCCGCGTCTCGCAATTCTCCTTTAATATCAGCTGTAGAAAGATTACGTACCTGATCAACTGCTGTCTTTATCTCGAGAAGCACTTGATCAGTGTATTCAATGCTGGAATCCATTAATTTTGCTTGTCTTTTTGCTTCGTCAACATGAAAACCGTTAACTATAAGTTCTCTCGCACAAGGATTTTTATCCAACCCTGTATATTGGCTCAGCAAATGTTCAGAATCGTCGACCTCATCTGGTTTTGTTTTAATCCATTCTTTTAATTGCTTAAGAGTAGGAATAGGCGGGGTTTCAAAAATCGTCTGTAAAGCTCCTATCAGATTACGTTCTTTTGCCACACCCATAAAATCTTTCAGATCGTCCAAATTGCAGGGAGTGCCTTTATTAATTAATGACGTTAATATCTTTAAAAATAATATTTTTTCGGTTTTCTCAAACTTCAAGTCTTTACTATATTTAATTAAATCTACCAGTGACTCGGGCGAATAATCGTCCTTATCCATAAAATTTTTGCATAATGAACGTAGTATATTTGCATTATCAAGCTCCAAAAATGTTTCTTTTAACACATTAATATTATTCCTTGCCTGAATAATTTGCGCTTGATTCTGAGTACTATCTTTATGGCTCATAAAATGGCGAAAGAAGTGTGTAATGGTCGCTTTATCCCCTTTATAATGCTCAGCAACCTCATAAACGGTTTGGAAAAGAACACCAAAAACCTTATCAAATTTCTTTTGTGCCTCAATATTCATAGTTAATTCTGTACGTGCATTAACCAGGAGCTCTTTGTTAATAACCTTGGGTTGTTCAACGACTGCTTCTGGTAGTGGCTGAGTTTTAATAGCTGATAACGCTGCCTTGACATTACGAACAGGTGGCATTGGAGGCGTAGGTTCTCGGTCTTGCGACGTACCAAATACATTTTTCAACCATCCGGAAGCAAACTGTAAACCTGATGTTGCAATAACAGAAACCGTGTCGACTATAGCAGTTATAGCAGAAGCTTCTTCAACTGTTATTGGGGATGTTGGCACAGGTTCAACCGGATTGGGTATTTTAACAGGCGCTTTAGGCCGTTCTTTCAAATCAACCAAGTGCTCTCTTAACGGCTTTAATGCGTTAAGTGAATATTTTTCAGAGTTATCCTTAATAAAATTGTCCAGTGTATCAATTAGATTATTTAAATGATCAGCATCTCGTGTATCAGGATGGCTCAATAAAGTTTTAATTACATCAAAACGCGCTTCATCGGGTACAGTCATGGATAGTGATGACTCCAGCTCTGCAGAATCAGACGCTAATAACAAATCTATAACAAGATTAATAGAATCCATTTTGGAAACAGTATTACTTTTAAGATCTTCCATTTGAGGCAAAATTGTTTTCAAGTAAAACTCTGCTTTTTTAAATAAATCTCTAACGGGTTGAGTATGGAATTTACTTGCTTTATTGATAAAAAATGTAAATTCATTTGGCGAACCCAGTTCTATAATAGACGATAGTATGTTGTCCATCTCGTCAAGCTCAGCGTCTTCAAAGAGTTCTTTTGAGCTTAATATATTTAGAAATATATCTTTATCTTTTTTTAACAATGGAGCTATTATCCTCAGAATTTTTACAGCTATGTCTTGATATTTATCAACGTTTTTCTGCCTTAATGGAAAACGTTCCAATATTGATATAATAGTATTTTTTTCAGGTACATCTTTAGCATATTTTTCAATGTAAGTTTTTACAGCTGTAGGGATACTCGCCATTTCTTTATTAACTACATCAAAATAACCAACAGGAAAATATTTTTTAAAAGAATTTTCTACAATTTTTTTTGTATTTTTCCAATCCTCTTTATTATCTGAGTTGTTATATTTATCAATAAACACTAATAAATCATTTGGAGTAAGCGATGGCTCTATATTATCTTTAATCCTGCTTAGTAAAGAAATGGCACTTAGAAAGTATCCATCCGGATCGTTACTCAAAGCCGCCCTATAAGCACGGTGTATTTGCAAAGCTGTTTTCCTATTTACTTCTTTAGTTTGATTAGCCAAGCCAAAAGTACTTACAATTCCCAACAATGGTGTAAATTTTTCAGTTACTGATGTTACTTTGTCGTTCGCCGATTTGGGGAGCCACAATAAATTATGAGGGAGTAAATAAAAGGTGTTGTCTTTCTGTTTTTTAAAATCAACTATCTCACCTAGATTAGAAATATATGACTCGCTCTTATCCTTTAGGACTATTTCGTCGTCATTCTCCAACTTGAGGTCATCACCTTGTAAAAGTAATAAGGCTACATCAAGATGGCGATAAAAAATTGGATCATCTGTTTTACTTAGTGTTTGCTCATCATAATATTTCATTCCTCTATAAACAGCTTGTCCAAAGGTATTTGTTAAACAAGTTAAAAGAGTACATCTTTCCTTTAAAGAACCTATTTTCTCCTCCAACTCTTTGAAAGGATTCCATGTTTCAATTTTCATCGTACTTACAAACAATTTAAAAAGGCTGTTGAGTTCTTCTATCGGAGGTATTCTTCCTAACTGAAACAAATTATCTATAAAGCCCGTTCTCGCTTTACTTTCCAAGTCATTAACAGAAATACCAAGCATACTAATTATTTTTTTAGAAGGAATTGGAGGCTTTTTAAGAGTATCAATGATGCCTGACAGTGTAGTAACTATTTTTTCAATATTTTCTTCATCGAGGGAGTAATAACCTTTACCCATGGTTGATTCAGCAACTATAGCTAATAAACGCGCTTTTTCATGATCAGGGAAACTGGTTTGGCTAATTTTAGCTTCAATTTTCAGATAAAGTGGTAATGGCAATCGATCAGGATTGTGCGCCAAAAGACGATAAAAATGCTCTTTAGACTTTTCCAAACTGGTAAACGGTTCAGCTATAAATTTACCATTATCAATTTTAGAACGTGTATCAGCTTTATATCCTTGTGAATAATAATTTTCCGCATGTATTTGCATTTGAGGGACGACAAAAAGACACTTCTCAAACACTCTGCCTTCTGTAAGGATTGCACGAATTGCTCCCTGAGAACTTAAATCAATTTCGGTAATAAGTTGCCATTGCGCCTTTCGCTCAGCATCAGAGACATTGTTTTGCAAAATTGTTAGCATATTTGCCAAAGCCACCGGCATGCTTTTTATATCCTTAAAAGCTACGTTGGGATAAAACTCCAGATCATTGGATTCAATTTCCTCAACGAATGAATTAAAGGCTTTAAAAAGTGGTGTTAAATCATCATATCCTACTGCTTCAACGTGTTGTATCAAAAGAGTTTTAAACCATTCATATTTTGCTGGTGTCAATCCTTCTAATGTATTAAGCGTATTTTTAATTTCATCGCTTTCCAGCATGGGCACAAAAGACTCGGCTTTTGAAAATAAGATTTGGAAAACATCATCAAACAACTCCGGCCAGATTTCACTCCAGGCATTAAATAATTTATCCAGACCTGCTACGGAATATTCCGAATATACTTGTAATAATGCGTCTAATTGTTTGTTTGTAAATTTAAATTTATTACTCCATTCCTCGACTTGATTCCTTAACTCCTGATCGTTATCCAGCAGCGACCATAGTATGTGTGACTTAGCATCAGGCTTTGGTTGTAAAAAAATGTCATGTGCCAAGACAATATACTCATTTAATGATTCTATATCTGAAGAATAAGCAGTGAATTTGTTTAATAACTTTATATAATTTTCATTATCAAAGTTATCCGGATTTGTATCAAATGACTTGCCTTTGAAAATTTCTGTTACGCGATCTTGGTTTTTAATTAAGTAATCAAAAAATTTTACGTTAAGCTTTCCTTCACTTTTGGAAATTTCAAATAATTTTCTCAGATTTTCTTCACTCAATAGTAATAAAAATGGGAGGTTTTTGCGAAATAACGCGTGATTTTCTCGATCATATTCCCCTTCTTCAAGAGCATTCAATTCATTTAAAATAAGGGTGTTACGTGGATTATTGTCGTTTAATCGTTCTTTGATTTTATCAAACAATTGAAATGAAATTTTTGTTTGAGATTTTTCTGTAATTACTGGGCGAATATCATCGTTAATCTGTAATGACAATTTATTATCATAGTGCAGTACAACTTTAGAAGGTCCCTCAGTTGATTCAGCCAGAATAAAACCTTGTGGTAAGCGGCGGGGATTTATTCCATTTTGGAAAAGTCGCCGGTGATTTAGTAATTTCTGGGCAGCCTCAAAGCTTATTAAATCAAAAAAAGCTGTATTTCTATAGGCTTTAACAGAAGAACTCGGGCTTACTTCCATTTTTAGGGCATCTTGCCGTACACCCCCTGCTGCATAAATGGAAATATCACCAAACCAGTTATACCAGTCTTTTTTTAATTGGGATGAGGTGATTAATTGTTCCTCTGATTGTAAATTTACATTATCGTAAACGTATACGGCCAACTCCAGGAAATCCTCAAACTTTATGCCTTTTGCTTTTACTATCTGATCATTATTGTTATTTCGTTGATACTCAGGAACTACTTCCTGTTCGGTCTGTACCTGAACCTCTTGTTCCTGCGCTACTTCAATATCAACAGTGACATTTGTGCTTTTAGGTTTTGGTCTTGTTCTTACAACAACGGGTTGTGAATTTAATGCTTCGAGATTACGCTGAGTAGTCAATTTGTTATCTTTTTTACCAAGCTGATTTTTAGCAACGGAATTATCAATACCACTTTGAATAGGTGTGGTTATATATTGAGAAGGTAAATCAATGTTAACTGCTACTTTTGCATGCGCTATAAACTTGGCTATTTCTTGCCAATGCTTCTCTTCTAACACCCCTTTTTCATCGACAAAAACCAGCGATTCCAAATTATTAACAGATAGATTTTTTAATACCATTTTTAATTTGGGTAAAAATTCGTTGAGCTGAATATCTCCATCTATATTAATGACTATTTTTTCAACGGCGATTCCAGCAATCAACCCGCAGTACGCATTTAAACCATCGAGTGTTTTACTCGTTGCAGGGTATAATTCCAATATATTTAATTTGTTTTCCTGATTTAGCAGCTGTGTTTGTAACTGTTTAAAAAAACTTTCGTAGTCCATCTCTGTAAGAGTAGCATCAGGAACTGCCGGAAAAACAAGCGTTTTTTCCAATGCATTCAAGGTGCTGATAGCGTGTGCTACTTTTTCGTGCACTAAACTTTCAGTAATCTTCTCAGGCTCGTTATTTAAAAATCGGTTTAGCGCTATTTTGTCAACAGAAACTGGCTTGAGTACATTAAATTCTGAGAATTTTTTTTGCTGATTATGATCAAGCGCAATATAAAGTTCGTGGGGAATGATAAGAGTACTTAATTGAGCAGAATAAAAAGCTGTTTGTAATTTATGACTAAAATCTTCTTTTTCAGCATCTATTTTAGCGTATTCTTGCGCAACTTCATTTTGAGCTGCAAGTTGAGGTATCAATTGAAATAATTGGTGCAATGCTCGATAACCACATGAATAAGTATCTGGTTGATCATGTTCTATAATATCACCTGACAGGTGCCAGCCATCAGTTTCTGGAAACGCTTTAAACTGATTGTTCTCATTAAAATTAAGAGCATTTTTAATGGCTGTTTCATACTGCAGTTTTTTGTCATCTGTTAGTGCTGAGCTATCATGAATTACATAGTTCACAGTACGATTAACAGGATTAACAGTTACTACAGCCGCAATCCAGTGACTGCCTTGCTCAGCCAGATTAGTTCCGGGATTCAGTAAGAGAGGTATATCATAAGAATTGGGATTTTCTTTTTGTTTTTCACGCTCAAAATGCAGTACTGTACCTAAAGACGCCGGTGAAAAATTAACAATATGAATTTTATCCTTTGTATCGGTGAGGCTTAACATTCTTTCCAAATCAAGGTCAGTCAGCCATTCTTCGCTTTTCAGAATATTTTTGATATATTTTTCACGAATACCAAAATTATTTACACTGCCATAAATAAGGAGTAAATCAGTAAAATTCAATTTTTTAATAATAGCCAGACTTTCAAGCTCTGCCTTGGAACTGTTGAATATATAGTTGTTTTCTATTGTTAATACGTTATCTAAAAATTGACTGGTTAAATGCCATTCAGGAACATATGCATCACCCTCTGAACTTGCCAATGCTGCCAGATTTATATAAGAATCAAATTTCGACTCAAGAAATTCGATAGCCAATTGGAATTGCTGGCGTGCAGATGCGGAGTCAGGAAAATTTTTCTCTTGTGATTGATAATGTAAGCGTAATATGGATAATTGTTCGGAACTTATTTTCATGCACCCACCTGCGATGGTATTAAAGTTCTTTTTTAGATTATAGTGATAAAATATTAAGAAAGTATTATGCAAAAGTTAACTTTTTGTAAAAAAAGGGCGAGCTCACCAAAGTGTTAAAATTAAACAATTGCCGGTAGGGTGGACAAAGGAGCGACAAGCGACGTGCCCACGCGTAACAGTGGTGATGAGATTAAACAGCGGGGGTACACTTCGTTTTTGCCACCCTACATTCAAATCTCTTTGTATAAATAACATTATTAATCGTACGATTAACCAAGGTAAACAAACTATGTATCCATTTTTTAAACCTGCTGAGAATACTCCTGAAAATACTTTAAAATCCGCTGAAGTAATAAAAGAAAGTCGTGTACTTATTATTGCTGTAACAAAGCGTTGCGATCAAATGTTACTGGCAATCGCTAAATTTCGCCAATCTAATCCTGATGAACAAGCTTGCGAAAAGTTTAAAACCGGTATCATAAAAACCTGTCAAGCTTTCAACAAATCATTAACCGCAATAACTGCTTTTATGAATACGCTCAAAAAAGCAGTTGGCAAAAATAATTTTAAACATCCTCGGCAAATACAAGAGAATGTGCCTCTTTTTGCCGAAAACGCTGAAACTCCAAACCTTGAAAATGAAATTACTTTATTTTTAAAAGAGCTAAACAATATTGATGAGATATTTGAGGTTTTGCTTTTAGAGCATGAGGAAAATCAACAAGTAACTATTTCAGCAGCTTAATTATGAGCCTTCACTTATATAACTTATTTAGTGCAATACCCGTCTTTGCGAACACAGTGAAGCAATCCAGAGTTCCGTGCTTCGATTTCTGGATTGCTTCGCTAGGCGCTCGCAAAGACGGGTATTGAATTTAATTATGAGCCGGTATTACGAGCAAAACGTTTAATAGCAAAATCAGCCCGTTGCACAGCCTCATTGAGCGCTTGCTCGGGCGTTTTTATACCGGCAAATATGGCTTCGAGCGCTTCATCATTTATGGTTCTGATTTGATTTTGTGGAGTAAGGGTTATATTAGAAGATGTGTGGACTATAGCTGACAGGTCATTTTTAGCTAATGCTAATGTCGGCATTGCTTGTGAGTTCGCATAATAATTATTAATTCCCAAAGGAATATAACCTGTTTTTTGATGCCAATATTGTTGTGTTACAGGTTTTGCAAGATAACTATAAAACAAGGCAATTCCGCGATAATGCTCAGGAGTTTGACCCGCTACAGCCCATAAAGCCGCACCGCCGGCAACATTATTATGGCGAGTAGTGCTTTCTTGATGATCCAGGGGCATATTCGCCACACCGAGATGAAACGTTACCAGCTCTTCAATGCCTTGATAAGAACCTGATGATTGACTAAACATGGCACAGCGGCCACTGGTAAATAACACTGTTGCGTCATTCGCACGACCACCATATTGAAAATAACGCAAAGACTGCCATTTTTTTAATCTATTTAAATGATGAATAATCGCTTTATCGTTATAAACCGCTTTTTGTTGCGCGTTAAATAAAGGTAAACCATGAATAGCTGCAAATGATTCAATCTGAATCCAGCCTGGATAAGCACTCGTATAAGCGCAATCATAGCCTGCCAATTTAAGTTTCATGGCGGCTTGCTCCATACCTTCCCAGGTTTCAGGGAAATGGTGCAAGCCGATTTGCTTAAATGCGTCTGCGTTGTAATACATAACCGGAATGGAGGTATTGAAAGGTAATGCCTGTAATTTACCCTCTTTACTATAAGCATTACGTAATGCTGGTAAAAACTCTGCGAGCGGCAACGATATTCCTTGTTCCTGCATGAGTTCACTAACAGGTTTGATAATACCTGACGGATTTAACATGGCTGCGGTGCCGACTTCATATATTTGCACCATATCAGGTGGTTTTTTTGCACGGAATGCAGCAGCAAAACTGGTTATAGTATCGGTATATTCGCCTTTATAAATTGGTTTAATTATAAAATCCTGTTGGCTGTCGTTAAAGGTTCTGACAACCTGTTTTAATTCATCTCCCAACTGGCCTGCCAATGAATGCCATAAAATGAGTTCAACTGGTTTGGCGTGTAGGATATTAGAGAATGAACAAAGCAGGACAAGAGCAATAATAGTTAAAAGTGGCCGTAATCCGTCATTGCGAGCGGAGCGAAGCAATCCAGGTTTCCGTGCTCCGAATGCTGGTTTGCTTCGCTTTCGCTCGCAACGACGGCGTTTCAAAAACCATAGCAAATTCATGACAACAGATCAGGATAATCACTAAATACAGCGTCAGCGCCCCACTCCAGAAGTTTTTTAGCCTGGCTTTTACGATTGACAGTATAAACAAAAAGCTGATAACCGTGAGATTTTATTTCCTTAACCCGAGTTGCTTTTAAAGCGCGTCTGTTGACATGAACAGAATAACATTGCAATTCACGTGCTTTTGTAAGCCATTGCTCATCCCAGGAATCCAGTAATAAACCAATAGGCATTTCAGGTGCGATGGATCGACACAAATTAAGTGCCGACAGCTCAAAACTGGAAATGAGCGGCAACGGTTTACCCTGAGGCCAATAACGATTTAAATGTGCCAAAACTGTTATGGTAGTTTGTTCTGCTGTACCCGGATAAGGTTTAATTTCAATATTGGCATTAATATCAGCAAAAGCGAGCCATTTTAACACGTCAGAAAAATGAGGAATTTTTTCATCACGAAAGTGTCTTGAAAACCACTTACCTGCATCCAGTGTATTCAGATAAGCGGCTTCCGCCTGCCCCATCTCACCTTTGCCATTAGTCGTGCGCTTTAAATTATCATCATGAAAGACAAATGGTTCACCATCCGCACTTAACATGACATCAAACTCAACAAAATTACATCCCAGTGCCAAGGCTTTATTAAAAGCAGCAAAGGTATTTTCGGGCGCATAAGCCGATGCGCCACGGTGGCCAATCACCCTATTAGTTATTTCCAACTGCGTTGCCTCCCTGCCGGTTGGAAGCCGCTTCAACAACTGCGTTTAAGGTAAGTTCGTTGCTGACTGTCAATGTTGAAGGTGTAGAAGCTCCGGCTGACATAACCATTGTTTTCATAGCCATTGGCTTGGGTTGTACAGGTGTTTCGTTGTCGGTAATGTACAGACGATTAACGGTATAGTTTTGATTGGTGTACACTTTATTCAACCGTGCCAGTTCATCATTAACCTGCTTGTATAATTGCTCACGTACCTGATTTTTTATCTGCTGTACTTCTTCGATGCTGGGTTTAAACTCTACCCCATCTATCGTATATGTTGCTCCTGGCTTACTGACATCTTTTGCATGTTGATAAATATCAGTAAGGCTAGCCTGAGGAACACGAGTCTGAGCCTCAACAAAAAGCTTCTCCAGACCTGAGCTATCCTGAGAACGATCAAACTGGGTTAAATGCCACTCACCTGATGCAATTTTAGAAAGCTTATCCATAATATCAGCACGTGCTTTTACTAAATCGGCATTATTCAAGGTTGCGTTCACATTTACTGTTAATAAAGCCGTTTGCGTTGTAACCCATTGTCTGGCAGATACCTGAAAAACAACCTTATCAAGTGCGACACGAGGCTGACATTCGCCGGCTATAGATAAGGGGCTTAACAGGGATAGAACTAATGCCCCGGCAATTTTTCTCATGCAGATCTCCAGAAAAGGGGAAAATTTCATCAATCTATTGTAAAGGAAATCCTGCTGGTTGCCAGTGGATAAATAAAATATTAGATACTTATACACACTTAAAACCTCCTTCCCGAATGTATTGTTGATAATCCATTGATTTACTGACAAAATCGTACTATAACATTTGCATTAAAAATTTCATGGGAGCCGCGCACATGATGTCTATCGAAACAATAACAAAACACGAGACAATCCCAATGACACAAAATGATTTTTTGGATTATGGTCTGACCCATGGCTTTGGCGATATGCATTTTAAAGTCGATCCAGCTACAGGTATGAAAGCAATTATTGCTATTCACAGCACAAAGCTTGGCCCCGCTTTAGGTGGTTGTCGCTTCATTGAATACCCTGATACTGCCAGTGCAATTCAGGATGCCATGCGACTGGCTCGCGGCATGAGTTATAAAGCTGCGTCCGTAAACCTGCCTCTGGGTGGCGGTAAAGCAGTAATTATAAAGCCCGCTGGCGCTTATGATCGTCAGGCATATCTTCATACATTTGGCAAATTTGTTAATGAATTAAATGGTCGCTACATTACGGCATTAGATAGTGGTACTGAACTTTGTGATATGGATATTATCGCCCAGCACACGCCTTTTTGTGCCAGCCTGTCTACTCATAATGGCGATCCATCACCATCAACAGCATTAGGCGTATTTAAAGGTATTCAGGCAGCTGCAAAATTCAAACTGGATAAAGATGTAAACGGTTTGCATGTTGCTATCCAGGGTCTTGGGCATGTCGGTTATCTGCTTGCCCGCCATCTGCATCAGGCAGGTGCGAGACTTACTGTTACTGATATTAATCGTAACAATGTTGAACGCGCTGTTAAAGAATTTAATGCTACTGCTGTATCTGCTGATGCAATTCATAAAGTTCCCTGTGATATATTCGCACCTTGCGCTTTAGGTGCAATTATTAATGATTTATCCATTCACCAGCTCCAGACAACCATTATTGCCGGTGCAGCTAATAATCAGCTTGCTCATAGCTATCATGGTCAGCTACTACATGAAAAAGGCATCTTATATGCTGCTGATTATGTAATTAATGCTGGCGGTTTAATTTTTGCAGCCAGTAAATATTTGCATACTCACGAAGATATTGTTAACGAGCAAATTGATGGAATAGGAACCTCTCTTTTAGAGATTTTCCAACGTTCAAATGAAGAAAACCGTCCTGCCAGTGAAATCGCTGATCGTATGGCTCAGGAAAAACTTGCTTAAAAAATTAAAGCCGTAATATTCGATTACGGCTTTAGCCCCTTTGGATATGTAATGAAACAACCTACTCTTAATCCTGAATTATATGCTTATATGCTGGATATCTCTTTAAGAGAGCATCCCGTACTCGCATCCTTACGTGAAGATACTGCCAGTATGGCGTTAGCAAACATGCAGGTTGCACCTGAACAGGCGCAATTTATGCAATTTCTGGTAAAACTTCTAAATGCTCGTAAAATCCTGGAAATTGGAACATTTACCGGTTACAGCGCTTTAGCACTGTCGTTAGCATTACCCGATGATGGCGAATTGATTACCTGTGATATTAATGCTGAATGGACTGCTAAAGCGCCACATTTCTGGCGAGAAGCAGGTCAGGAAAATAAAATAAAATTACGCCTTGCACCCGCTTTACAAACATTAGAGCAATTATTAGCTGAAGGTTATCAAAACCAGTTTGATTTTATTTTTATTGATGCCGATAAAACCAATTACCTGAATTATTATGAATATGCATTACAATTATTAAATCCACATGGATTAATTGCAATCGATAACATTTTCTGGGATGGTAAGGTAGTTGATGCTCAGGAAACAGGCGCACAAACACGTGAGATTCGACGTTTAAATCAATTTCTCAAATGCGATGAGCGAGTAGACATCAGTTTATTGGCAATCGCTGACGGACTTTTTTTGGTTAGACCCAAAACTTGAATTCTATGCTAAAAAATACAGGGAGTATGATAAATGAATGCGCAAACAGAAAACAATCCTTGTGGCCTGAATGGCTTTGCTTTTCTTGAGTTTTCAGCACCGGATGAGTCTTTTTTACACAAGCAATTTAAGGACATGGGCTTTCAGTCTGTAGCGTCTCATATAGACCAGCCGATTACAGTTTACCAGCAAAATAATATTCAATTTATAGTCAATGGTAGTAAGAACAGCCAGGCGCAAGAGCATGCTGTAACACACGGTGCAGGTGCGTGCGCAATGGGTTTTCGGGTTAAAAATGCTATTCAGGCTTTCAATTATGCTATAAAACATGGTGCTGTAGCATTTAACGATTGCCAGCATGCAGAACATCATTTGCCAGCCATTAAAGCCATTGGCGGCAGCGTTATTTACTTTGTAGACGACAATCATCTGCCTTTTAATGATCAATTAAAATACCATACTCCAACAGCTGGCGAAAACTGTGGACTTATGTTTATTGATCACCTTACTCATAATGTTTATCGCGGTAACATGGATAAATGGGCGCATTTTTACGAGTCAATTTTTAATTTCAGAGAAATACGTTTTTTCAATATTGTTGGAAAAATGACCGGATTAATCAGTCGCGCCCTTTCCAGTCCTTGCGGTAAAATTAAAATTCCTTTAAATGAATCCAAGGATGAGCGTTCACAAATCGAAGAATTTTTACATGAATACAACGGCGAAGGTATACAACACATAGCGTTAGGTACAGATAGCATTTATAAAAGCGTGAATACGCTACGTACTCGTGGCCTAAGTTTCCTCGATGTTCCTGATACGTATTATGAAATGATCGCTGATCGAGTACCCTGGCATCATGAGCCTCTTGCGCAATTGCAACAGGAACGCTTACTTATTGATGGTGAAAAAACAGAGGAAAACGGCTTACTATTGCAAATTTTTACTGAAAATGTATTTGGCCCTGTGTTCTTTGAAATAATTCAGCGTAAAGGTAATCAGGGATTTGGTGAAGGTAATTTCCAGGCATTGTTTGAAGCTATCGAACGTGATCAGATTAAGCGCGGCACTTTACAGGAAAATTAAACCATGAAATTAGCCAGCCTCAAATTAAAAAACAGTCGTGACGGTGAACTATGCGTTGTTAATCGCGCGCTTACAAAAGCCGTTCGCGTACCAGATATCGCTAAAACAATGCAATTAGCTCTTGATCAATGGGCTGAGGTAAGCCCGCGCCTGCAGGATGTTTACAAAGCACTTAACAACAATGAAATTAATGATTGCTTTAATTTTGATGTACAAACTGTAGCGTCACCATTACCCAGAGCTTATCAATGGGCTGATGGCAGCGCCTATGTGAATCACGTTGAACTGGTACGCAAAGCACGTGGTGCTGAAATGCCAGCAAATTTTTGGACTAATCCTCTGCTCTATCAAGGTGGATCCGATGCATTTTTAAGTCCTACGGAAGAAATTGCTGTTGCAGATAGTAATTACGGTATCGATTTTGAAGGTGAAATCGCAGTTATTACCGATGATGTCCCAATGGGCATTACTGCTGACAATGCAGGTCAACATATTAAGCTACTGATGCTGGTTAATGATGTATCTTTGCGTAATTTAATTCCTGATGAGATTGCAAAAGGATTCGGATTTTTTCAATCAAAACCCGCCAGCAGCTTTTCTCCTGTAGCAATTACGCCAGATGAATTAGAAGCTGCCTGGGAAGATAATCGCGTCCATTTGCCTTTGCTAAGTCATTTAAATGGTCAATTGTTTGGTCAGCCCAATGCAGGTATGGACATGACTTTTTCATTTGCACAATTGATTGCTCATGCAGCTAAAACCCGTTTTTTGAGTGCTGGAACAATTATTGGCTCTGGTACGGTTTCCAATGTTGATCGCAGTAAAGGCTCATCCTGTATTGCTGAAAAAAGAATGCTTGAAACAATTGCTGAAGGCAAAGCATCAACACCTTTTATGCAGTTTGGCGATACAATCCGCATTGAAATGTTGAATAAGCAAAACCAGTCCTTGTTTGGAGCAATTGAGCAAACTGTCACACGTTATGAGGGGTAAACGCGTTGAAATTATATGATTATTACCGTTCAACCGCCAGCTATAGAGTCCGTATAGCATTGAATCTCAAGAATATGAGCTATGAGAAAATTCCTGTACATTTGATTAACAATGGCGGTGAACATCATAACCCGGATTATTTACAATTAAATCCTCAAGGGTTAGTGCCAACGCTTAATGAAAATGGTCATATTATAAGTCAGTCGCTGGCTATTATTGAATACCTTGATGACATTAGTCCAGAGCCAGCCCTCTTGCCACCAACGCCGTATGGCAGAGCGCAGGTACGCAGTCTTGCTATGATAATCGCTTGCGATATGCATCCTTTAAATAATTTGCGAGTGCTCAATCAATTGCGCCATCAATTTGATGCAAACAATGAGCAAGTAAATGCCTGGTATCATCATTGGTTAAAAGCTGGTTTTGATGCTATTGAGTCACGATTACAATCGATACCGCATAAAAATCAGGTTTGCTATGGCAGCGAAATAACTATGGCGGATATTTGCCTGATTCCTCAGGTCTATAATGCTCGTCGTTTTGATTTTTCGTTAGAAAACTATCCGTTGATTACGGAAATTGATGCTTATTGTTGTTCGTTGCCCGCTTTTAAAAATGCACAGCCTGAGTAGGATGAGCCCGTATTACGCTTCGCTAATACGGGCTACATAAGACTACATAAGTTACATATATGGATAATAGCCATGCGACATTAATAAGATACCTATAATAGCGGTGATGACAGCAACTATATAGTAACCTTTTCCTGCATAAATTTTCTGAGTCATTGACATCATCCGCTCAGGCATTGCTAACCAAAGGATTGATTTAACAAGAATCAACACGCCGACAATGGTGATTATTACTTCAGCTTGCCAAATCCAGATGTTGTTAATAACAAACAGAATGAGGCCAATAATTAATCCCAATGTAGCGTTAAGTGCAATTACAGGTCGGTTAGCGGCTGTATCATTAATGAGATTACGGTAATAATCGGCTCTGGAAATCATAATTATGGACATAATTACGAAATACAGCCCCATTATTTGTGCTATGAGGATTGAATGAAACGGATGTACACCTAACATGTTATCTCCTTTTAACTATGTTGAAAAACATACCAGCATAGAACTGTTTATGATCTATTAGCAAGTAATTTCTTCTAAAACCATGCTTTATTCACAACAATCGTCTCAATCTGTCCATCAGGATTGTGCTGCAACATACTCCATTCCCTCTTACAACGTTGTAAATGACCAACCAGTACGGACTGATTAGCACATTGGTAATGAACAGGTAAACCCTCCAGCATGTTTCCATCATCCACCGCCTGGCAATGCTCACCATCGCTTAACTCGACTGCCCAGGGATATGTACGAGACATATCTAAGGTCGCATGCTGCGAATTATCGACAGCTGCCGGTAAATTAATTTCTATACTTTCACCCACCCAGGGAGATTGAGGACAAACAGCCTGCTTTAATGAACCGTACTGCTTGATAAAACACGGATCATAAATTTTACCAGCAGCAGAGCATCGCCACGCATCTTCACGTTTAATACGCAATGATTGTCCAGAACAATCACCGGTCAACTGTTGTTTGATAACTATTGGATCCTGCTGTTGGGCGCTACCAAATGGACGATAAAGTATTGTTTCCGTATCCGCTGCGTGCAGAGAAAATGAGCTAAATATTATAAAAAATGTAACAACATGTCGCCGCATGGTTCCCCCATTGATTTTATTTGGTGTATCATCCAGGTTTATCGTTGCCTGTTTCGGAGTACATGATGACAGAAGTATACACAGTAAAACAATGCCTTGATGGTGAAATCAGTGTGGATGAAACCGTTACGGTCAGAGGTTGGGTTAAAACTCGCCGCGATTCAAAAGCGGGTTTATCGTTTGTTAATTTGCACGATGGCTCCTGCTTTGCACCAATTCAACTGGTTGTGAATGATAAGGTACCCGGTTACCATCAAGACGTACTCAAACTGACAGCAGGTTGCGCCATCAGCGCTACAGGTAAATTAGTCGCGTCACAAGGTCAGGGTCAGCGTTTCGAAATACAGGTTGAATCATTGGAGGTAGTAGGCTGGGTTGAAAATCCGGATACTTACCCGATTCAGGCAAAAAGACATAGTCTGGAGTTTTTGCGCGAAGTAGCTCATTTACGCCCACGCACCAATACTATTAGTGCCGTGACCCGCATTCGTCATTGCCTTGCACAAGCAGTACATCGTTTTTTTCACGAACGCGGTTATTTTTGGATTCATACACCTATTATTACTGCCAGCGATTGCGAAGGTGCGGGAGAAATGTTCCGTGTCAGTACGCTTGATTTAATGAATCTCCCCAAAACAGACCAAGGTAAAATTGACTTTAGCAAGGATTTCTTTGCTCGTGAAACATTTCTGACAGTATCTGGTCAGTTAAATGTTGAAGCTTACTGCCTGGCCATGTCGAAAGTATATACATTTGGTCCAACTTTTCGCGCAGAAAACTCGAATACAAGTCGCCATTTGGCCGAATTCTGGATGATTGAACCGGAGCTTGCTTTTGCCGATTTAAATGATATGTGTCAGTTAAGTCAGGATATGCTCCGTTATTTATGCAAAGCAGTTCTGGATGAACGTCAGGACGATATGGAATTTTTTAATCAGTTTGTCTCGCCAGGCTGCATTGAGCGATTGGAAAATATTATTTCCTCCGAATTTGAAATTATGACTTATAGCGATGCGATCAAGGTTCTTGAAAAAACGGATAAGAAATTTGACTATCCAGTAAGCTGGGGTCTTGATTTACAATCAGAACATGAGCGTTATCTGGCTGAAGAATTGTGCAAAAAACCGGTTATTCTTACCGATTATCCTAAAGATATTAAAGGCTTTTACATGCGGCTTAATGATGATGGTCGCACTGTCGCAGCTATGGACGTCCTGGCACCCGGCATTGGTGAAATTATTGGCGGCAGCCAACGTGAAGAACGGCTGGCGGTTCTTGATCAACGCATGGATGAATGTCATCTTGATAAAGAAAGTTATCAATGGTTCCGAGACTTGCGCCGCTATGGTTCCGTACCTCATGCAGGGTTTGGCTTAGGCTTTGAACGTCTGGTGAGTTATGTTACTGGCGTTGGTAATGTTCGGGATGTGATTCCTTTTCCTAGAACACCGGGTCATGCAGATTTTTGATTGGTTATTAGCCAAGAACCAACACAATCTCACACCAGGTGTGAGATTGTCAAAAAAAATTGTTAGGGGAATTGAATCAATTTATTTCATATGCAAGCTTAGGTTGTTCATCGAAGCTGCTTTCACCGATGTGTACTGATTGTTTATCATTTAATTTAAATATGCCTAAAGCATTTATTGACTTACTAATGCCACTATATTGGTCAGCTTTGTATTTGTTGTCTTCTGACACGAGCGAAGTCCCAATATAACCACCATAGCAAGCTACACATATGCCAAGCATAATCCATAGTGGCCATATTGGAATTGGATTTAGGGGTTGAGTTAGAAGGATGTATCCCACTCCCATTACAGCTATCACAGTTAAAGCTAACACACTAGTGCGCCATCAACACACGATCTTAGGATAAATTGATTTTAGTTTATGTCGCGCTTTCTCAATACTGAATTGCCAATTTACTCCCCGCTGTGCTTTATTGGTT